>Ga0335075_10011560_pt1 | contig 13341 bp, 14 predicted proteins | sample Lox_Sample_24_FD_206723 | JGI IMG/M metagenome (GOLD analysis project Ga0335075, IMG submission 206723) | Soil microbial communities from Loxahatchee National Wildlife Refuge, Florida, United States - Lox_Sample_2.4 | ecosystem: Environmental > Terrestrial > Soil > Wetlands | place: USA...
CCAGGCCGGGAATCGAGCCGTAAAAGCCGGCGTCGCCGAAGCTAAAGATGCCACCGTCGGATGCCACGAGCCAGTAGCCGTCACGGGTCAACGTGGGCGTGATGCCTACAACCGGACGCTGGAGAGGCGTCCCGCCCATCGAGCCGAAGAAGGGCGCGGCCCCGAAGGAAAAGATTCCCCCGTCCGAACCCACGAGCCAATAGCCACGTGGAGCGCCACCCACTTGGAACGTTTGTGGGCTACCTGTCGCGCCGACGAAGTTGGTGCCGTTGGCGACACTGGGCGTCAGGGTGCAGGCTCCCGTCGCCTGGAGCAACACGGTCAGCCCGTCAGACTCGACCTGACAAACGATGGGCGTGCTCGACGTCACAGAAGGCGTACCGTCGCCGTTGGTCGCCAAGTTGGCCGTGAAGCCCGTGAATTCCGGCTGGCCGGACGGTGGGAGATTGCTGATCGAAGGCGTCGTCGGGATCGCCTGAGCGATGTTGAAAGTCTGCGCGGTACCGCTCGCAGAGAGGTAGTTGGAGTTCGCAGCGATCTGAGCGCTGATGGAGCAGATGCCGACCCCGATGTAGTTCACGGTGAGTCCCGAAGTCGCGCACACATTGGGTGTCGCCGATGCCACCGACTGATCACCGTTGCTGTTTGTCGTGGTTATGTCGGCCGTGAAACCACCGCCGAAAATCCCGCTTTGAGGGAGGTTCGTGATCTTGATCGTCGAGGGAGAGGGTGTGGCCGGGCCGACCGTGGCCGTCGTGTCCGAACCCTGCGCTGTCGCGTAATTGCTGTCACCGTTGTAGGTGGCGGTCGCGGTGTAGGTGCCCGCCTGGACATTGGTCACCGTGCATGTGGCCACGCCGGAGGAATCCAGCGTTGAAGTACTGCAGGAGTTGTTGAAGCCGGTGAGGTTGCTCCACGTGACGGTCCCCGTCGGCGTGGTTGAGTCCCCGGAGGGCGGCGAGACAGTCGCCGAGAACGTAAAGCTGCCACCTGTGACCACAGCGCCACCACCGGCACCGGCCGTCGACGCATCGTCCGTGACGGTGACCGTCGGAGTATCTAGGGCCCCCGCCGGGGTCGGTAGCAGTGCGGTCAATGTGGCAACAGCTAACGCCAGAGCGATAAGGCCCGTGCCAAGAGTTGCGAATCGCCGCCTCATCGATTGCCCTCACCTGTTGCCACGCCTCGCGGCCCAAACATCGAAGGACGCCTCGCCATGGCTCCCGCTCGCTCGACCGCCTTCATTCCACTCCCTCAGATCGTCAGCCCCCCAACCTGCGCCAAACCCCCATGGCCAAGAGGCTAACTGTGCGCCGCAAGGAATTCCCAACGGGCTCACAACGCTGCTCCGACACGGTGCTCCGGATTCCTTCAGTGCAGATTCGCTGAGGACCGTTTTGCGGTCCGCGCCTCCAGGCCCCCGGTCCCGAAGGATCATCCGGGCCCTTTTGCCAGGTCCTGGCCCCGTTCGCGAAACGTCGCCGCCAACTGTCGACCTCGAGTTGACGTTCACGTCGCAGTTCAGCGCGTACTGACGCTGCTTCTCGGCGAGCAACGGGAGTGGAGGGTGGGCAAGCGGTCGGAACCACGGCGGCGCCTGCGCCGGGTCTGCATCGACCCTGTCCGGTCATAGTTGTGCGGTGCGAAGACGGGCAAGCAAGTTCTTCTGGCTTCTCCTCGGAGTGGTGTTGCTCGTCGTCGCTCTGGGCGTCGCGGCACCCTTCATCTACATCCACTTCATCGAGGGCCCCGCACCGGCGAAGCTCGAACTCCCGAAGGTGAGCCACACGACGTCGACCGTGGCAGGACAAGACGCCGGCGGGAACACATCCTCCGTCGCCGGCGTCTGGAACGTCGGTGGCGGTTCCCTTGCCGGCTACCGCGTGAACGAAGTCCTGATCGGGCAGAACTCGACCGCGGTCGGTCGGACCAGCAAGGTGTGGGGATCGATCACGATCACCGGGACCGCCGTAACGAAGGCGACCGTCACCGTCGACATGGCCAGCGTCGCCAGCGACCAGAGCGAGCGCAACGCGCACTTCGACGGACCGATCATGGATGTGGCGCAGTACCCGACGGCGACCTTGTCACTCTCGTCACCGATCGAGCTCGGGTCGATCCCCGACGCGGGCGTGGTCGGTCACTACGGGGCCACCGGATCTCTGTCGATGCACGGGGTGACCAAGACCGTCTCCTTCTCGTTGTCGGCAGAGCGAGCCGGAAGCCAGATCGACGTCCTCGCCGACATCAACGTCCCCTTCGCGGAGTGGGACATCGCGAACCCGAGCATCGGCGGCTTCGTGACGACGGCAGACAACGGCACGCTCGAGGTCCTGCTTCATCTCGTGCGCGGCGCCGGGAATCCGGCGTCAATGTCGAGTGGACCAAACCCCGTTGCCGGCGGAGGGGGCCCGCCGACGGTGCCGAGTACGACGGTTCCGCCACTCACCGTCCCCTCGGGCTGACGATCGTCTTACTACGCCGTCCACGGTCGCACGGGACGCTCGCACTACGATGCATCCCGTGCCGTGGCCGTCGCGACATGTGTGGACGGCATGTGCACGCGCGGTGTGCTCATGTGGCGCACTGCGGTCGCCGGGTGTCAGGAGCCCGGGCCGCGGGGTATGGAAATTGCATCCCCTTTCATTTCAACCAACGGACGCACGCGCCCACCGATGACCACGCCTGACTACGAACTCGACACGCAACCACATGGCCTTGCGGGGTCGCGCGGCTTTTGGCGCCTCACCGGGTGGGGACCCGCGCTCGTGTCGTTCCTTGCGGCGCTCACCTACGGCCTGTACATCGCGCTCCGCACATACGAGGTCGACCTCGGCGTCTATCTGCGGTTGGGCGGCCGCTATGTGTTCACGTCGCACCTGTACTCCATCGGTCTTCCGAATACGAGCCTCCTCTTCACCTATCCCCCGTTCGCCGCGCTGCTGTTCGCACCATGGGAGCGCGCGTTCTCCACCGTCGGCGTGGTGCAGACGGTGTGGACGATGGTCAACCTCGCGGCACTGCTTGGTCTGTTGGTCCTGTCACTGCGACTGGTGCGGCCCGACCTGTCCCGCAGGACGTTGTGGCGCGTGGCGCTCGCCCTGAGCTTGCCAGCGGTGCTCCTCAATCCGGTCCTCATGACGATCGGTTTCGGCCAGGTCAATCTCGTGGTGGTCCTCCTGGTCATGTGGGACCTCTTGACCGAGCGACGCATCGGCCGGTGGCAGGTCCCGATGGGAGTCGGCACCGGACTTGCGGCAGCCGTGAAGCTGACGCCGCTGCTCTTCGTGCCATTCCTGCTCCTGACGCGTCGTTTCCGTGCTGCCGCGACCTGCGTCGCCACGTTTGCCGCGTGCGAGCTGGTGACGTATTTGGCCTCGCCCGCTTCGTCGACCTCCTATTGGACCAAGGCGCTTTTCGACCCGGGCCGCGCCGGCGACCTCTCGATCGTGGACAACCAGAACCTCTCCGCCACGCTCGACCGCCTCAACCACGGCATCATCCCCGATGCCGTCCTCATGCCATTGCTGCTGGTCGCGGCCGCGGGTGGCCTGTGGCTCGCCGCAGTGGCGCACCGCCGCTCGTCCCCTCTGCTCGGCGTTCTGATCTGTGCCGCGACGGGGCTGCTGATCTCGCCCATCTCTTGGGCCCACCACATGGTGTGGGTCGTGCCCGCCATCCTGTGGCTCGCACTGGCGCCGGACCGACCGCGGTTCGGCCGGGCGATCGCGGGAGCGACGGCGGTTCTGTTCTGGTGCGCCCCGATCTGGTGGGTCCCCTACAGGAACACCACCGATCTCCACCTCAACCCACTCCAGCTCGTGGCCGGCGACTCGTTCTTCTTCGCCCTCGCCGTCTTGCTGGCGGGAGCCGCCTTCTTGGTGTTCCGTCGCAGCCGCGGCGTCGCCCCGCAGGCTTCGTTCGCCTCGGGACCCCGCTGAGCGTTCGTTCACGCACGCGGGCAAACCAACGACGCTAGCTCGCGCGCCCCGCGTACCGGACGGCGGGCCGTGGCGTATTGAATCCTTCGGGGGCGGTGGCGACCCTGGCCACCGCCCCTTCTCATCGCCAGAGGAGGGTCCCGGCGTTTGCGTGCAGAGTTGTGCCGCCGTTGCGCCGGTTAGATCCGGTCGGCCCTGTCGGAACACGGCACCGGGCTGTCACCATGTGGCCGGGGGGCGGTGATGGGGCACGCGTAAACGTCGCCGCCCTCTCTTCGCGAGCCGCGAACCGCGTTGCGTGGGTTGGACTGCGCGCTCAGTGCTCAGCTCGGTGGCGTCCAGTCCTTCGTGAGCACCCGACGCACGATGGGCTCGAAGGTCTCGAGAGGTTCGTTCTCGTAGGTGGAATCGAACGACACTTCGTCGTACAGCGACGTGAACTCGACCGTCCTGTCGTACCAGGGACTCGAGATGAACTGATCACGCTCGTTCGGATCGAGGCCAAGGTGCTGGCCGAAGAAGTACACCTGGAAGACCTGGTGATGCGCCAGCATCCAGTAGTTGTCGTTGCTGATGAACGGCCGCAGGATCGACGCCGCGACCTCACCATGATTGAACGGCCCGAGCGACTCGCCGACGTCGTGGAAGAGCGCGCAGACGATGTACTCCTCGTCGCGCCCGTCCCGAAGGGCGCGCGTCGCAGCCTGGAGGCTGTGTGCCCGCCGATCGATCGGGTAGTAGTCGTCGGCACCGAGCTGCGCGATCATCCCGAGCAACAGGTCCGGCAATGCCTTGACGGTCTCTTCGTGCACGGCGGCCAGAAGAGCGAAATCCTTGTCGCTCCCCTCGTCCATGCGGCTAAAGTGCATCCGGTCGTGTGTCGGCGTCACAGAACCCCCTGTTCCCCGTTCGGCTGACCGGCCGCGAAACGCTGCCGGACCCTGCCTGGTGATCGGACCGTTTCCATCCCAGCTTTATGCAACGCCGCGTGCACCGACGTGATCAGGCGCACGAGGCTCTCCCGCCGCCGAGTGCCCACGAGGGACGGTGTGCCTCGTCAGGAAATGGACTCCCTGAAGTTGAGACCCTCGTCGTTCGCCCCAGCCAGATCCTGGACGTCGACGACAGGGATGACTTCGTAACGCAACCACGGTTCGAATTTCGAGACGTCACGAAGTATGTCCATCGGACTTTCGGTCTCGATGACGGCAAATCCTCCGTTGTTGTCCAGGCGCCCGAGGAATTGGTGGAACGTCGAGCCCTCCGACGGCGTCCATTTGCTGAAGACCGTCAGCAGCCGCTTGACGTCGGCCTCGGTGGTTGCAGTGTCGCGGTTCGTCCATGAAACGACGTACTTCATGCTCCTCTCCTTCCACGTGGGATGAGCTGAAGTCAGCCTCGCGCCAGGGCAGGCGGGAAACAATGGGGGTTGTCGACCGGCCGGCCCGCCTGACCTGACCAGGGTCTGCCCTACCCGAATCTCCCCCAGTGCGTGGCGATGATCAGCAGGAGCCCCGCCACGGCCAATGCGATCCCAGCTACCACGGTTCGGACGGACCCCAGCCGGAGTCTCGGGATCTCAGAAGCCACCATCCAGATGCCGGCGAACAGGATCAGGACGAATCCGACCTCGGCGAGCCGGATGCTCGTCGAGCGGTTGATGACCAAGAGGAGCGACATCGCCAGAGATCTTCGACGACGGATGGACCTGTCGCAACCGCTCCCCTGGCTTGCGCGACAGTTCGGTGAACCAGGCGACGCTCCTGCTCCTGCCCACGCTCGAGTGTTCTTGTGCGATCAGATCTTGGCGGCTCAGGTTTCGTGGGTCGACCGCTGAAGAGGCTTCACGCGGCACCGCTTGTCCCAGCGCACCCGAGTTGTGGGCCGGGACCACCACGATGAAGTGGGACTAAGAGCCCATATGGGACAACCGCGGCACAACCGCAGAAGTCCCCCGCGGCTGCAACGTTGATGGCTTCAGAGCCCTCGAGACGCAGGGCACGAGTCTGGGCGTCGAGCGTCGCCGGGAGAGGAGGTTCACGATGGAGAACCGCAGGCGGGTGGTCCGGCACAAGACGGCCTGGACCGGGTTCTGCCACATCGAGGGCGAAAACGCCGTCGCCTGGCGCGACTGCCGCGTGGTCGACATCTCGATCCTGGGGGTCGGCATCAGGATCCAGCACTTCAAACCGTCCGAGCTGGTCGGCCGGCGCGTCGCGGTGGAGCTCCCGGCGGTCGGCGACTCAGTCAACATCCGGCTCGAGGGCGAGGTGAAGCACGTCGCCAGGACCGCCCTGCGCGCCACCGTACGCGTCGGCATCGAGTTCGACGGGCTCTCGAACACGGAGCGCTCGATCCTCCAGGCGCTCAGCAGCCAGAGGGAGAACGACTCCCTGGCTCCGGCGTAACGCACAAAGAGGAATCCACGTGTGGCGACGTCACGAGCAATACTTGCCGTCTGCCCGAGAATCGCCGAGCAGAGTGGGGAGATCGTCGTGTCGGAACTGGCAACCGACTACAAGGTCCCAGGCCTCGAGCCTACGTTCCGGCATCTCGATGACCCTGACCTGCCCTGGCAGCAGGTCCGAGCCGTCCGTCTGGCGGACGGCCGTGTCGCGTCGGTGTGGGAGAAGTGGCTGGCGTTCTCGCCCGATCCTCTCTACCTGTCGCTCTATGCGAAGTGGGACCCCGGTGTGATCCAGCGCCGGCACGGGCACTTGAGTCCGCACGTATTGATGGTCCTCGAGGGGGAAATCCAGTGCGGAGACCGCCTCTGCCCCGCAGGGTCGCACATCGAATTGCCCTTCGGAGCGGCGTTCGGGCCCTTCGTGGCCGGACCGGCTGGGGCCGTTCTCTTCGAGGTCATGATGGGAGACCCCCGCGGGTGGGGCGACGACCCGGAGGCTTTCGAGCGACTGCTCTCCGAGCATGGCGCGGAAGCATTGCCGGATCCCGAGATCGAGCTCCCATCTTGGCTCGAAGACTTGCGCGGCAGGTGGGTGGCACCAGGCTCAGCCGAATAGGGGTCGGCGAAGTCTTCCTTCGACGTCGTCGTCGTTGAAGGAAGACTTAGGCGCGGCCACCCCTCCGGGATTCGGACTCGTCCGGCGACGGGTCGGCCAGCGGCATCGTGTCGACGATGGGACCATGGGGCGTTTCCGCCGCTCCGTCCTCCACCACGTCTCGGTGGACGACATCCTCGGTGAGCTCGCCGTTCTGAGTTCTTACGACGGCGATGAGATGAGAGAACCATGATCGTCCTTGTACCGGCACGTCCTTTTCCTCGCTCAGTAGTCAGTGGTCAGTGGTCAGTCGAAATGCGGTCGAACAACGGCAGTGCGAACCACAAGAACACGAAACCCGCGATGACGACGCTGACAAGTATCGAGAATATCCAACTGCTTCCGACGAAACTGAAAATCAATGCAACCGCGCACGACAGCGAGAACGCCTCCGTGCCCAGCCCCACCAACGCCTCAACGTTCGCCAACCGGAGCAACTTGTCCTTTTGGTGCCGCCTGAAAACCCAACGGTGATACGCGACCGGACTGATCAGTAACGCTGTGGCCGCTGCGGCGCTGAGAACGCTCAGACGGTAGACGTCACGTTGGGCCCCATCGAGCTGGGTGAAGCGCACGGTGAACGGCAAAGCCAGCAGGAAGCCAAAGAGCAACTGGACCCCGAGTCCAGCGACACGCAGTTCTTGGAGCAAGTCCGCGACGTTCCGATTCGTTCGCTCTGCCTCTGGTCCTCGCGGGGCCTCCGCTTGTACCGGCGCCATGGACGTTCACAATCCGAGCCGCTGCGAATGACGGCGATCGCAGATGACGACGTACACGCGTTCTTCTTTCCTTCCGTTTACTGATCGCGATGCTCTTTCCGTCCACCTACCCCAAAGGCACGCTCTCAATCTCGCTCGCCTGAAGAAGCGCGACGCATCGATGCCGCGACTTTGCGTCGCCATTGCATAGTCCGGTGCTCACCGGGGTAGCGCGTCAACTGATGCTGGACACAGGAGACACTGGGCAAGACATTCGAACGGACACCGCCATCGGCCAGCGCGACGGCGACGGGACGACAGAAACCTCGGTTCCGGCTCGACTCGACCGCCTTCCGTGGTCGCGTTGGCACTGGATGGTCCTCATCGGGCTCGGAACCGTCTGGATCCTCGACGGACTCGAAGTCACGATCGTCGGCGCGATCGGAAGCACGATCACCAAGGCTGGCAGCGGCATCGCGATCACGACAGCGCAAGTCGGCGACGCGGCCGGCATTTACGTCGCCGGGGCTTGTACCGGCGCCCTCTTCTTCGGTCACCTGACCGACCGTCTCGGGCGGCGACGCCTGTTCCTCGTCACGCTCGGGCTCTACCTGGCCGCGACGGTTCTGACGGCGACGTCGACGAACGCCAATATGTTCTTCGTCTTCCGGTTCTTCACCGGCATGGGAATCGGCGGTGAGTACGCCGCCATCAATTCGGCCATCGACGAATTGATCCCAGCCCGAGTGCGCGGCACGGTCGACCTGGTCGTCAACGGGTCGTACTGGCTGGGCACGGCCGCAGGCGCCGCGGCCACTCTGGTCCTCCTCAACCCAAACCTGATCGCCCTTAACCTCGGCTGGCGCACCTGCTTCTTCCTTGGAGCCCTCTTGGGTCTGGGCGTTCTGCTGGTCCGCCGACACCTCCCCGAAAGCCCGCGGTGGCTGTTCACGCATGGTCGGGTCGACGAGGCGGAGCAGATCGTCGACGACATCGAAGCCCAGGTCGTGAGGTCCACCGACACGGCACTCGAGGAGCCCGAAGGATCGATCACCGTGCAGACCAGACATGCCGTGGGCGTGTTCGAAGTTGCCCGCGTCGTCTTCGGCCGCTACCCGAAACGCAGCGTCCTGGGTCTTTCGCTCTTCGTGGGGCAAGCGTTCTTGTACAACTCTGTGTTCTTCACGTTCTCCCTCGTCCTGTCGACGTTCTACGGCGTCTCTTCGGACAACGTCGGCTACTACCTGATCGCGTTCGCTATCGGAAACTTCGCGGGTCCTCTGCTGCTGGGCCGACTGTTCGATGTCGTGGGGCGCCGCACCATGATCGCCGGCACGTACCTGCTGTCCGGAACGATGCTGGTCGTCACCGCCTACCTCTTCGACCAAGGCGTTCTGAGCGCCACGACGCAGACCGTGGCCTGGGTCGTCATCTTTTTCTTCGCCTCTGCGGGTGCCAGCTCGGCGTATCTCACCGTCAGCGAGATCTTCCCGATGGAGACCCGCGCCCTGGCGATTGCGATCTTCTATGCCGTTGGTACGGGTCTGGGCGGCATCATCGGACCTGTGCTCTTCGGAAACCTCATTGCCACCAAGCGGCCCGGACCTGTTGCATTCGGGTATCTCATCGGAGGCCTCTTGATGTTGGCGGCTGGCATCGTTGAGATCGTCGTGGGCGTGAATGCCGAGCAGAAGCCACTCGAAGAGCTCGCGGCCCCGCTCACCGCCGAAGGCATCGAAGAAAGGGAAACGTCGGCGCACGATCAGATTCCCACCAGGCCGACGGGCCCGACGCCTCTGCCGCGGCGGCGCACGGGCGCAGCCGCGTGGTCACCCGCAGCGACAGTCTCGACCTATCCGCCCGACAACCCCTACCTCACCGCCGAGGTCAACGCGTTGGCCGCTGCGTTGGCGGCGCGGAGCCCGCAGACGAGCCAGGAGCTGGCTCGTTCGACCTCTGCCCGGCATTGGGGCCCCGGTCGTTTCCGGTCTGCGCTTCGTTCCGGACTGGCCTCCGGGCGAATCCGCCGTGTCGGCCATGATCGGTACGCCCCCGGCGATCTCTGCGCTCCGCCTCACTAGCGGCCCTATGCGCTCGGAACGGATCCCATCGCTTCGTTGATGGCAGCGGCGACTTTCTTTGCGATACCGAGCTCGTTGAACAAGCGCGAGATCAGCAGGCCTCCACCGTGCACGTGAAACGTCGTGGTGTCCCCGTTCGTGTCGAGGTGCACATTGGCAAACGAGGTCGTCGACTCCTTGACTTTCAGCGTCTCTCGATTCCCGTGGAGGTGGGTGGTGACTTCGTACTTGCTGCCGAGCTTCTGCTGCAGCGACTCAGCGGTCTCTGAAATCGTCACCGGCCTGCCGATGGTCACAGTCGGCATGTCCTTCTCCTTTGCCCGATGACCGTCGGGGGTCCCAGGCGGCCGCCCACACGCTAGCGATCGGACCTCACCGCAGCACGGAGTGCCCCAGCTTCAGTCCTCCTCGGTCACCGCCGGGTGCGACAGGTAGCCTTTCACCATGGCTGAGAGCGAACCAAGACCCCTCACTCACGCCCAGCTGGACCGCGCGGCTGAGTTGATCCGGATCATGCGAGCAGCGAGAGACGGCAAGGACTTGACCGACTACTGGAAGGCCGAAGTCGAACTCCGGACTCTCCTTCCACCGGTCGAAGGCCCACTCACCTAGCTCCATCGGGACGCGATGTCCACAGGTGGCGGCCCCGGAATTCGGCAGGCCTGTCCTTCGATCAGTGAAGTGACGAGGCGACCGCGTCGCGCACGCGCTAGTTGGTCGTGCCCTCGTTCTTTGCCAGCGCCTTTCGAAGCTGGGTGAGCTCTGCTGAGTCCGTTCCCTTGACGATTTGGTCGATCACGTCCGCCTTGTCGACTTCGTCAAGCGATTCGATGAAGTCGACGACCTTCGCGGTGACCGCCTCGTCGGAGGCGTCAGATCCGAGTTCCTTCGTCGTCTTCTCTATCAGCTTGCCGAGATCGAGCACGCCGCCGACGCTGCCGGCAGCCCACGCAATCGCGTCATCGCGCTGATTCAATCGAAACGTTCGGACATCACCCGGCGTCATCCAACCGAACATCCGCGTCACGTGGATGATCCAGTCGATGTCGGTCACGACGGCGATGCGCTTCCAGCCCCGCAGGTGCTCGACGCCGATCTTCAGATCCTCCCAGAGGCCGCCGGCGGACATCCCCTTGAATTCCGGGATGACGATGATGGCTCGGAACTCCCCGTCTTTTGACGCGCGCTCGAATGCGGGCAAGACGACGTCGCGAAAGTCCTCCGCCGTCGCCTTGTCGGAGACCTCGAACCCGATCACGCCAGCGGGCAGGCCATGCAAGTCTTTGATCATTGCTCCGTGACTCCTCGGATGGACGGCAGTGCCGCACCGGTTACAACTCTGGCTTCCCTCCGTCGGCTACGAGACCAGCTGCCTGTCGTTACGCGGTCGACGTCACAGCCTCATCGATGAGATCGACGATCGCGCCGGGCTGAGAAGCCAACGATGCGTGGCTCGCCGCGAGTTCAATGGTGCGCCGCGGCTTCATGCGTTCGGCCATACGCCGCTCACTGTCCGGGTGGATCATGCGGTCATCGCTCGAGACCTGGTACCAGGTCGGCTTCTTCTTCCAGGCGGGGCTGGTGACGGCGTCACCAAAGGTTGACGCGACCGGTGCCTTTTGCGTCACGGCCATTACCAACGCTTCGTCCGCAGGGAGATCCTGGCAGAAGCTCTCGCGGAATTTGTCCTGCTTGATCCACGCGTACCCGTCCGAGTCCGGCTCGACGTTCGCCGCGCCGGCGGCAGCCTGCCACCCGCTGATCTCGCCGAGATTCTCACCAGCGTCGGGAGCGAACGCGGCCACGTACAAGAGCCCGATGACGTTCGGCAGGTCGCCGGCCTCGGTGATCACCGCGCCGCCGTAGGAGTGACCGACGAGGAGAACGGGCCCGTCGACCTGTTTGACCATCTTCTGCGTCCGCTCCGCGTCGTCCGGGAGTGACGTCAAGGGATTCTCCACCGCATGGAGCGAGTCGTAGCCGCGACCCTGCAGCTCGACGATGACCTTGGCCCAGTGGGCGGCGCCGCCCCAAAAACCATGCACGAGCACGACGCTCGGCTTGTCGCTCATCGTTCCTCCTTGTTCATGTAAAGACGCCACCAGGCGCAGATGCAAGCGGCGTGTACAGAATGCCTGCTGAGGCAGGGATCTGCCAAGGGTCGGCAAAAGCCTCGCCTTGCGTCGAAACTCGTTGGGCCTGCCGCAATGACGAACCACGGCCGTTTGCCTGGGTAGCGCCGCGGGTAGATCAGCTACGAGTCGCCCGAAGCCCTGCCAACTCACAGCCTTCGGGTCATGCGAACGACCTCCCGCCATCCCTTGACCCGGGAGGTCGTTTCGCGTCTCCACTCCCTGAAAATCACCCATTCGGGTGAGTTGCGCCCCCGGTTTTCGTGGGTAGAACTTGCGCAGCCGCTGGCTGAAGGGCGGTAGATGCGATTCGACCTCCGCTCCACCCATTGCGGAGGTCGCGTCGCGTTCACTTGGCGGCGCCGTTTGTCAGGATTCAGCCTGGGTAGTTGTCGACAGACGCCGCCGGAGAACTTGTCTACATCCTGCGGTTGCCAGCGAACGACCCCCGGTTGCCCTCGGCGTGGGGGTCGCTTCGCGTGACAGAACCTCACGGCCACTTCGTCGCGCGGTCGGCGTACGACAACGACGAAGCGCTTGTATCACCGCTTCCTCGGCTCGCACTCGCGCCGGTGATCGATCTCTGGGACCAGGAACGCCACATGGACAAGGCGATGTGGAGCTCCATCCGACCGAACGACCGCTCGAGGGTTTCCGCGGTCCGCGGAGAGCGGAAAAGGTTGCCCAACGAACGTTTTGTCTGCACCTGGGGTGGGTACGTCACGTTGCGGCGCGGTCCCTCCTCTATCCCCTCCGGGGCCGAACCACCTGGACGACAGCCCCCTGGGGTGCTCACGTTGGCGGGCCCCAGGGGGCTGCGTCGCGTTTCTCCGAGCGTTTCGCGCCCCTACCGCCGTTGCGTAATTTCACCTTGTTTGCAGACACACGGGCAGCTAAGAATTTTCGTGGGGCACGGGTTGTTTCGGAAACGCTCAAAGCCATCCGGGACTGGTCACGCCAAGGACTGCCGCCGTGCCGCTCACAACAGCGAAGCGACCCGGGTCCGCCATATCGGGCCCGGGTCGCTTTGTGTAATACGGCTGATCCGCTGTCGGGATTGAGCCTTCTCATGTCTTCACGATGCGATCCACGACCGCATCGTGTTGTTCGACAATTGTGGCGACACCGCCGTTCGGCGCGTTTGTTCCGCCAGTGCGCACGGGTAGTTGCCCGGTAGCCGCCTCTCCACTCGCCACGGCGGTCACGATGCGGACAACCCTCGTCCTCCGATCACGCGGGGCCGGGGGTTGTTTCGCGTCCGGCCGCCAAATCACCCGAACGGGTGAGTTGCAGCTCCGCACTGCGGGGGTAGTTGCAGATCGATTCGCTCTCGGGGCTGAATGGAGGAAGAGACGATGGTTCTGTTGCTGGCATTGTTGCTCGTGTTGCTGTTCTTTGGCCTCGGTTTCGCTTTGCATCTGTTGTGG
>Ga0335075_10011561_pt1 | contig 13340 bp, 9 predicted proteins | sample Lox_Sample_24_FD_206723 | JGI IMG/M metagenome (GOLD analysis project Ga0335075, IMG submission 206723) | Soil microbial communities from Loxahatchee National Wildlife Refuge, Florida, United States - Lox_Sample_2.4 | ecosystem: Environmental > Terrestrial > Soil > Wetlands | place: USA: Florida...
CACACCCCTGCGCCCACCGTTTTCTTTGTCACACCCGACGGACATCATGCCATTGCAGGTTCCGATGTCATTACATTTGGTGCGCATCCGTTTGCGCCGGTTCGGCAGCAGCTGGAAGCGCGCGCTACCGGCCCTTACCGCGGTTCAAGCTCGAAGAATTTGATGTTGGTGGAATTTGCCGACCTGCAATGCCCGGATTGCAAGATTGCGGAGCCGACCATGGACAAGCTGGCGACCGACTTTCCCAACGCGCGTATTGTCTTTCAGGTTTTCCCGTTGACCAATATTCATCCCGAAGCCGAGAAAGCCGCGGAATATGCGGTATGCGTCGCGCAGCAGAAGGGAAATGCCGCCTTCTTCCAGTTTGCTCAGGCTGTGTTTGATACGCAGGAGAACTTGAAAACAGATGCCGATGGAACCCTGAAGGCTGCTGCGACCAAGGCTGGAGCGGACGCTGCAGCTGTATCAACCTGCGCTGGAACTCCGGCTGCTGCTGCTGCTGTTGCCGCTTCGGTGAAACTTGGGAAGGATCTCAATGTCAACGAAACGCCCACCCTGTTTGTAAACGGTAGACCCGTGCCGGTTACAGGCGTGCCGTACAACACGTTGAAGCAGATCATTTCCTATACCGCGCAGGAAGAAGCGCCTGCTGCGGCGACGTCCGGTCAATAGAAAGTGCAGTCGAAATGACGTCCGATCCTACGGCGCGGAATGAAAATCTCAGTCATGATTTTTTCTTTCGCGTCGTAGGTTCGCGATGAGCCGGTTCCTTCTGGGCAGACCGAAAAGCCTGCAGTCAATTCGCAAGTCCTTCCTGGGCATTGGCTCCATCGTTTGGGTCATAGACGACGTGGATCAAGCCGTCGCGATAATCAATATCGACGGTTAAATACCGCAGTGTCTGCAATCCGATGATGCCAGAAACTTCCACGCCGGCCTCCGTACTCAGGCCATCCATGTTGATTACGAGGACATCTTTCAGGGGTGCTCGCAGGCGCGCAAAATCAAGATCGACACCGCCTTCGGTATAAAGATTCGCAACCCGTCCGCTTAGACCCGTCAGGCTGTCCTGCGTGTCGGAGTGTACACTGCCGGCGCTCTCGGCCGCCGGAATCGAAAGGATGCTGACGGACGATCCTGAGTCCAGCAGAAACAGTCGCGGCTTTTTATCCTTCAATTCACCATTGATAAAGATCTGATGACCTACTCGTGCAAATGGAGACCAGAGTTGCATCTCCGGACCAATGTAGCGGTCAACATAATGAATCTCTGGAGCTGGAGTTGTGGGTTCGTGCATCACGTCCGGTGAACTTGGATCCGGCGTCGCATTGCCGACCCCGCTTGCATTCAGAGAAGCGCCGTGGTTCGCATGTTCACCCGGGATAGGCGGCAGTTGCGACAGGGTCATCTGGTGCGCGGGGAAGTCGAGCTTGACGTGATAATTTTCGAAAACATCCGCGCCGATCAGGCCATCTTTGCCGACGATGGACGGGGTGTCTGAAACCTCGACCAGGCAATCCTTGAACTCAAGCGAGCCAATTCGAAGATCATCCGCATACGCCCAGTAACCGCTCATGGATTTCTGGTCGCCGAGGCCGGAAATGGTGTCACTGGTGACCGGGACCAGGCCTGCCTTCTCCGCGGTATCGTGATTGAGCAATATTCCTGAGAGTCCGGTATCGAGTTCCAGTTCAGCATTCGCTTTTTGGTTGACGCTGATCTCGAAGCCCATTCCGTTGGTGCGATGGTAGACATCTGTTGCCAGGCCTTCCAGCGGCAACGACGTCTCCGTGACCGAATGTGAAGCGAGACGGCAGCCGCCATTCTTAGCGGCGATCGCGGCTCGCAGTTGACTGACATATTCTTTCAGCGAACGCTGCTGATCTGCAGGGATGTCCGCGGTTTTTTCAAGGTAGTCGTCGATCTGCTGGATTCGCTCCGACAACGGAAGCCGTTCAATCCACGACAGGTGAATGTCCGGATCATCAGGGTCCAGCTTGTATGCCGCCTTCAACTGTTGATAGCCGGTGGCGCGCATCGATTCAATCCAAAGCAGCTGGTACCAGTCGTACCGCGTCCGTGCCAGGCACGGATCGAATCTGAGAGAGGTTTGATATGCTTCGGCCGCCTCTGTCAACCTTCCCTGTCGAAGACGAATCTCTCCCATGGCGGTAAGCAGTTTGGCGCTGGCCGGATTCGTCGCAAGGTTGCTCTCCGCCAGCTGCGAGGCCTCGCTGATCTGGCCTTCCTGCAGCAAGCTGCGAACCTGCCCGGCGATCGCTTGTAGATCCTGCGGATTATTTCTGGCGGCGGAGAAGTAGAGTTCAAACGCTTTCGAGAAGTCTCCTTGTCGAAAGGCCACCGCGGCCGGATCCATGGATGGCTTCTGCACGGGACAGTCGACCTGTTGCGCTGACAATGTCGATACCGAAATCAGGCAGCCCAGCAACAAGACGGTCGTGCCGATCTCCGCGCGCAACCTCATATCCATCCCCTCTTTAGAAGAATGCGAACAAATGATGCAACCAGGCGGAAGTTGTGCAATTTAGGGTGGAGAATAACAAGGTGCGCAGCAAGTCGCAAGAAACAAATGACGCTGAGTAAAACTTTGGATTACCGCAGGCTATGAATACAGCGGATACCCGGCGAAAATTGAATCTGCTACACTCCTCTGTTTTGGCTGTAACGACTGCGCGGTCGCGGAGAAGCGACGTAGAGCAACTTTTTATTCGAGGAGGGAGAGAGAACTGTGAATGAGATTCAAAGAGTGGGCGTCATCGGTGCGGGAACCATGGGCAATGGGATCGCGCATGTGTTCGCGCGCAACGGCTACCACGTGGTGCTATGTGAAGTGGAGCAGCGGTTTCTCGATCGCGGCCTGGAGACACTACGGAAGAATCTGGAACGCGAGGCCGCAAAGGGGAAGATCACGGTCGATGACGCTCAGGCATCTCTCGCCCGCGTGACCGGCGTCCTCGATCGCGAACGGCTTGGGGACTGCGATTTTGTCGTCGAAGCGGCGACCGAAAAATTTGAGATTAAGAAAGCGATCTTTGCCGATCTGGACCGGATCACTCAAAAAGACGTCATCCTTGCTTCGAACACTTCGTCTATTTCTGTCACAAAGCTGGCCAATGTCACGACGCGACCCGATCGCGTTATCGGCATGCACTTTTTTAATCCTGTCCCGATCATGAAGCTGGTCGAAGTGATTCGTGGCATGGCGACCAGTCAGGAGACCTACGATCAAGTTCGGGATCTCGCGGTGAAGCTAGAGAAAACGCCGGTCGAGGTCAACGATGCGCCCGGGTTCGTGTCGAACCGCGTATTGATGCCACTGCTGAATGAAGCCATGTACGCCGTGATGGAAGGCGTTGCCACGCCGGAAGCAGTCGATGAAGTGTTCAAGTTGGGCATGGCTCATCCCATGGGACCGCTGACTCTGGCCGATTTTATCGGCCTGGATGTTTGCCTCGATATTATGCGCGTGCTGCAAGATGGCTTCGGCGATCCTAAGTACCGCCCATGTCCCTTATTGGTTCGCATGGTCGATGCAGGCTGGCTCGGCCGCAAGTCCGGTCGTGGCTTCTTTCAATACTGAGCGTCAGCTGCGGGTTGTTACAACTTTCTTTGAACAGGACCGCGGCGGTTGCTCCTCTATCGATAGTCGGCACAAAATCCCGGTGCACCCGGACCCAGCAGCGAGCAGCCGCGCCGAATTTCGCTGATGATCAGCGAGCAGGAATTCTGCGAGTTGCACGGCGGATGCGTCGCCGGCGAAACCTGCAGGCATTCATTCACCAGCCGATTCGCCTTCACCGCGCCAGCCGATTGCAGGCATGAAACGGAATCATCGCCCGCCATACGCTCCACCCGATTGTCGCGGTAGACTTCTTGTATTCCGTAGCTTACGGCAATTGGATGAAGTTCTTCTCGAATTTTCTGCCATTGCGACATCACATCCGGTCCCAGGCTTACGGTTTGCAGCAGAGAATCAATCTGTCCCGCAGTGCTTACGGCGCCGGAAACAGCAGTTCCGTCGTTGCGATTTTTCTTGAATGTCGTCAGCATGGCATCCACTTGATTTTCGAAGGCCCGAACCAGATTTTTTGCGTCTTTCGCCTGGCTGGTTTTGCGAATGGTGCTCTTGCCAACGGCGTGGTCAAACATCGGGCGGAAATTCTTTGTGTCGTACCGCAAGTTCTTCATCATGTGGTCCATATCTTTATCGCTGACACGTTTCTGCGCGCGGGCGTTTAGGGGTTGCAGGATCAAAAGAAAACCTACAATCAACAGCATGGACAAACCAGGAACAGCCTTGTGATGCATCCGCATATGGATCGTCTCCTCTTTCCAGTTGAGAAATTTGTGGGGCTTGCGAACGGCACAACCACCACCGAATTCTATCCGCTACGTCGCCAGTTTTTTACCCGCGAACCGCCGAAGAGTGTGTTGAATTTGGGCAGAATTCGCCCTCGCTTCCACGATAAAACGCGATACTCTTTTCATATGGTTCGTGTTACAGTTCTTGGCTCCGGGTCCAAAGGGAATTGCACTGTCATCTCCACCAGTCGCACGCGTATTGTGTTGGATGCCGGACTCAGTTGCAGAGAAATCGTCAAGCGCATGCGCTATAGCGGAGAAAATCCAGAAAAGTTGGATGCAGTTTTAATCACGCATGAACATCAGGATCATGTGCAGGGGCTTTCTGTGCTGGCTCGACGCTGGAACGTGCCGGTTTACGCTACCCAGGCAACCCACGCCGCATGGAAGGCATGGATCACTCCGCGAACCACGATGAGCCTGAACCAGTGGCTGGAGTTACGCCGCCAGCAGTACGCCGACTCGATGAAGTCCGGCGTTTACGGAGAGAACGATCCGGCTGTTGGTCCGCCATCCGGCGATGCATCTGTGGAAATCCCAACTCTCGCCGCCTCTGAGGAAGGACACAATCAGCCGGAGGACAGCCAAACCGAACCCATCACGGCGCATCAACCAGAGGAAAGCCATTCGCACAACGCTACCGCCGCGCTGCCGGACCCGGAGGATCTGATCCCGCCCGGAGATCCGGCCAGTTCCGACCCAGCCTACCTGCCTTGCCTCGAACATTTTCGTGCCGGCATCCCTTTCGATATTGGCGATATCCATGTGACGCCGTTCACGATTCCGCATGACGCTGCGGACCCAGTAGGGTTTGTTGTGCAGGCGGAGGGAATGCGCATCGTCGTCGCTACCGACCTGGGCTACCTGGCCCCCAATGTCCGCATGCATTTACGCGGCGCCGATCTGCTGATGATCGAGTCCAATCACGATGTCGAAATGCTGCGCGACGGACCCTATCCGTGGATCGTGAAGCAACGAGTGCTCTCCCGCGTCGGCCACCTTTCAAACGATTCCCTGGGAGAATACCTCGCCTCGGAATATGACGGAGGGGCTCGCTATGTCATTCTGGCTCACATATCTGAGAGCAACAATTTGCCGGCCCTGGCGCGCAGCTGTGCCGAACGAGCCCTGGAAGGCAGAATGGGCTTGCTGGCCAATCGAGTATTACTGGCATCTCAGAACGAGCCTTTGGAATCAATAGATTTATAGGACTTTACGGTAACATTTTCCGGTAATTCGCTACCGATTACGTTACAATCAAGTCAATATAGTAGAGAGTGGTTGGCTTTAAGGGAATCGGGAGACTATGCGGAAAATCCGTTGTATCGACCCCACAGTTGGGGACATCCTAGCAGGATGGCGGTATGACATCTCCGGGCTCAACCCTGAAATGCGTACCGACTACGAGCAACATTTACGTGAGTGCCACCACTGCCACGGACGCCAGCGGATTCATCGCGCAGTGGACGTGCTCTTAATCGGGACCTCTACTCTTGCCATTGGAGCTTTCATCCTAGCCCTGATGGTGTTGCATCGCATAGAACCGTTGCGGGATTGGGTGGTTCTTAGCCTGCAACTGCATCAAATGTCGTTTGTCGTGAGCGTGGAACGGGTGGCGATTCTGGGTCTGTTGATCTCGCTTCTGGCGTGGATCATCGTGGCCATCATTACGCCGGCGCCTGTCTATCTCAGCCAGCAGGCACGGGCCCTACAGGCGCGCCTGCCGGAAGAGCTCCGCGAACGGTTACCCAAACTTCCTGCCTAGCAGTCAGCGAGTTCCTGTTGTCGGTTTGAAACGTGGAATTCTGACGACGCACATCCATCTCTGCGAAAAAGTTGCTTACTCTGCCTGCCGATACCAGTGAGTATGCCAGCTTCAGCACGCCACGACGGAGGCATAGCCAATTTGGCGGCATCCGATTTGGTCGAATATAAACACTTGTCCTTGGTGGTGGATTAACATTTGCGCAGAAGGCGAGATGAGGAAGAGTCCCGCTGAGGTCCGATATGTGCACGCTAAATCCATCGGTGAAACTTCTACTTATTTTTGTTTTTGCGCCTCTCTTGTTTGTGTGTACCCCGTCGCCTACCAAGGCGCAATCGTGCGGTGCTGCTGGTTTGGCAGTACAGGTGCTCGGCTCTGGCGGTCCGGAGTTGCAGGACAAGCGCGCATCGACCAGCTACTTGATATGGGATCAAGGTAAAGCACGGGTAATTGTTGACGCAGGAGGCGGTAGTGCGCTTCGTTTTGGGGAGAGCGGAGCAAAAATGTCCCAGGTAGATGTTTTTCTATTCACCCATTTTCATGTTGATCACAGCGGCGATTTTCCGGCGTTAGTATTTTCTTCCTGGTTTGGAGACCGCAAGCGCCCCTTGCCGATATTCGGCCCTTCGGGAAACTCGATCATGCCGAGCACTACCGAGTTTGTGCACGACCTCTTCAGTGAGCCCCACGGAGCCTGGCGGTATCTGAGCGAGATGGTGGAACCAAATCCCGAGGGAACCTACGAATTGCAACCGCATAATGTTGTGCCCAGCTTAACGCCAATTCTGGTATTTCGTAATGCAGATATGGCCGTCTACGCAGTGAGCGTAGTTCATGGTCCGTTTCCTGCGTTGGCGTGGCGAGTGGAAATCCACGGCAAGCGGATTGTCTTCAGTGGAGATACGAACGGGGAGGGAGAAGGGCTGACAACGCTGGCATCCAACGCCGACATATTTGTAGCTCACAACGCCGTACCGGAGGGTGCGACTGGTTTGGAACGGCGACTTCATATGCCGCCTTCGGTGATCGGAACGATCGCGGAGAACGCGCACGTCAAGCAATTGGTACTGTCTCATCGAATGCTGCGGACTTTGGGAAAAGAGGATCAGACCCGAGCCGAAATAAAACTACGATATCCGGGCCCAATCTTGTTCGCCAACGACCTCGATTGTTTTCCCGTAAAGTAAACCCCAATCACGGCTAGTGGCCACCTGGTCTTAGCTAGTGGTAACAGGCCGATGCGCTCATCAAGCAGGCGTTCGTCGTCAGATTAAGGATCACCGTCGGAAAACGACATTGCATTCCCGAGTGCAAAGTCATTGGTTTGCGAAAACGACGTGAGGATTTTGACGCGGTCAAGACTACGATATGTACTGTTTCGAAAGAAGCACGCAGTAGCCATTTGGCCAAGACGTGATTTTCTAACGAGTGTCCGCCATTTCAGCCGAAGTTGCGACGAGAGAGAATCTACGACCTGGGCGTTTTTTTGTGCTTCAACTTGGCGCACTTGTCCAAAACGGCCTGGTGCAGCTGCGTTCGGATCGACTCCGGCAGCTCGAACAATTCATTGTTGCGGTAGACCTCGATGGTCTGACGCGTGGTATCGACAGTCACGTGGCAATGGCTGCAGCCGGCCATATGCTGTTCCAGTTCCGTGCGAAGAGCAGTCGCCGTTTTTGCGTCAAAATAATCGGTTAGGTTGGCTAGAAATTCTGTGCAATTCACGGTGCATGCTCTCCTGTGGGAACCCGGAAGTATCGGCTCAGCCGTTCGCGCAATTGCAAGCGAGCTCGCAACAGACGGCTCTTCACCGCCGGTACGCTCAATCCCAGCGCCTGCGCGGTTTCTTCCGTCGACAGACCATCAATATCTCGCAGCGCGAACACGGTGCGAAATCCTGGCGGTAACCCCTTGATGGTTTTGCGAAGAATTTCCGCCAGCTCCGCCTGGTTGTAATTCTGTTCCGGATTCGGCATCCAATCCGCGAAATCGCGCGGGATGGAACCTTCTTCGGTCTGGATTTCGTCGTCCATCGATACCGTCTTCTGCGAGCGGCGCTTGCGCAGGCGCATCAACGACTCGTTGACCGCGATGCGCACCAGCCACGTATAAAACTTCGAATTGCCCTGAAACTGATTGACCTTTTGAAACGCCTTGAAAAACGTATCCTGCACAATGTCTTCCGCGTCTTCACGGTTCTGCGTAATGTGAAGCGCGATGCGAAAGATTTGGCGATCATATTGCCGCATCAGTTGCTCAAATGCGCTTAAATCCCCAGCCTTGACCTTTTCCACCAACAGCAGGTCTGGGTGCAGTGCATTTGCTTCCTTCTCTTCTGGAGTCAACATGGTTGCCATGGTTCGAGGGCGGCCCTTTCGATCTTGCTGCTCGCCATCGCGCTTGGACGACCACTCCGAAGTCACAATGCCATTGCAGCTAATTAGATGGTAGAACGGCGCAGCGGTTGCGGACAAATCTGCCAGAGCGTGCAAGTATTTGCGACGCCACTTTGTTTTCGCGCGCTATCCCGCTAGATTGATACATATATGGCGTTTTTTGGATTAGTTGTGCCGTGCCGGCGCCACTCAAGGGCGCTTAATGGTTTTTGCTATTCTCGAAAGCTTCCGCGCATTTCTTGGGCTTTCTTCGTCTTGCTTGGTTTTGCGATGATGGCCGCGGTTCCTACCGTTGCCCAGGAGTCTGAAACTGCCACGCACCACAAATCCCATACGACGTCGAAGTCCGAGGAACACCACGCGAAATCGACTCATCACTCCGAATCTTCTCGCGCCGGCAGTCATCACTCCACGCACCACGAGACAGCGACGCGGTCAGAGAGAGAACGCCGTTCGGAACACGAGCGTCACACCAGCAGAAAAGAGACCGCGCGTTCGCGGCACCATCGCCGCCACGTCACCGCGCGAGAACTGGCTCGGGCGCACCAGCTTCACCATGCGTTTGTCGCATCCTCTGAACTGCGACCTATGGCGCAGCAGTTGATCCAGCAGCGTACCCCCCAGGCCTATGCCGGAGTTCTGCGCTATGCGCGCTCCCACACGGGAGAAGCAGCCGCGGCCGCCTATATGGCGTTGGGGCAGGCGCATTTGGAAGACGGCAAATTCAAGGACGCCGCTTCGTCGTTTGAATTGGCGAACCGCTACGGTCACGCGCTCGACGACTACGCGGATTATCTCGGAGCGAAGGCGAACTTTGCGCAACAGCAATATGCTGCGGCTGAGCAGTTGCTGCAGGGATTTGCAGAGCGCCACCCGGACAGCATTCTGATCGACCGCGCCAACCTGTTGCTGGCCAATATCAAGATAGGCGAAGGCGATCCACAAGCGGCGCTGCATCAGCTTGCGAAGCTTGATGGAACCAGGCTTTCTAGGTCGTCCGAATATCTTTTTGCCTCGGCGAAGGCCAACCAGCTGGCTGGAAATCGCAAGCTGGCACAGGAAATGTATACGCGGCTCTATGTCGGTGACCCCACGAGCAGCGAGTCGACACAGGCGCCAGCCCAGGTGCAGCAGATGGGAATCACCCCGCCGTTTACTATAGCCGAGCGTACCCGTCACGCTGATGGATTGTATATGGCAGGAAAGTACGGAGCAGCGGCCGAAGAATATCAGTCGCTAGCGCAGGATCCCGAGGTGATTGGCACAGCAGAAGTGAACAAGCTGCTGGCGCGTGCTGCTGTCGCGACCTTTAAGCAAACCAGGCACGTGAACCCATCCCAGTTGGTGCGCTTGTCAGATACGGACGACGAAGCTGGGGCGACGCGGCTTTACCTGATGATGGAGTCGGCTCGCGATGCGAAAGACGTCGCACAGGTGAAAGCACTAGTTGGCCAGTTGGAGCAACGTTTTCCCACCAGTCGATGGACAGCGGAAGCGCTGTTTTCCGCAGGCAACATGGCGCTCGTCGCCAACGATATGCCGTCGGCGATTGCGTACTACGGCGACTTGGCGCAGCGGTTTCCGGATAGCACCATGGCGTCGACCAGTCACTGGCACGCGGCGTGGCTGAATTACCGCTTGGGCGACAAGAAAACGGCTGCGCGGATGTTTGACGAACAGATTGAGCGCTACCCCGATGACACACACATCTCAGCCGCGATTTATTGGCGTGGCGTCGTCTACCAGGAGTACGAAAAAAATCCAGCGGCAGCGGCGGCTTGCTATCAAACACTGATTCGATCCTTTCGTCAGTACTACTATGCGGACCTGGCCAAGCAACGCCTGGACGCTCTGGGCGCCGTCGAACCAGTAACCCTACCGCAACTCGCACATCTTAGCGATCCAAAGATCCCTGACCTCACCACGGACATTCCGGAAGATGATGTCCATCTCGAACGCGCCAAGCTGCTTGCCAATGCAGGGCTGAATCAGTACATCGTTTCGGAGATCGGCGACAGCCCAGACAGCAGTACGTGGAGCGCGTATGCGGAAGCCCAGCTTTATAGCTCCTATGGAGAGAATTGGCGCGCGATGCGGGTGCTAAAGCAGAAGCTGCAATCCTATTTTGCGGTGCCGATGGATGCGATTCCGCGGCCGTATTGGGACCTGCTCTTTCCGCAGCCCTATTGGCCGGTGTTGCAAAGCGACGCAGAGAAACAGGGGCTTGATCCGTTTCTCGTCGCCTCGCTTATCCGTCAGGAATCTGAATTCAATCCGAACGCAATCTCCTACGCAAACGCGTGGGGGCTGATGCAGTTATTGCCGCGAGTCGGCAGTGCGCTGGCCCGGCAGCAACATGTGCGTCCCTATCGAACTGACTTTTTGTTGATCCCGCAGGTGAATCTGAAGCTGGGCACCGTATATTTTCGCCAACTGATGGATGAGTTCAATGGTCAACCGGAATACGCGCTGGCAGCCTACAACGCCGGTGACGATCGCGTGAAGGCCTGGCTCGCGAACGGCCCCTACGGCAGCCTACCGGAATTTGTGGAGTCGATTCCATTTACGCAGACGCGCGAGTATGTCGAGGCCATCATGCGTAATCGGGAAATGTATCGGCGGTTGTACGGTGCGCCTGACGGGACCCCTGCCAAGGATGCGACAACAATCCCGAACGCGCCGCACAGCAAGAACGAAGCTGACGCGCGATAACCGTGTGGTTGCGATATGGCGCCGCGACTGTCCGTATCATCGCGTCGGCCGTGATCGCGCCGAATATTCGATAGAATCGGGATTGCATCTACCCGTCTCATCAGCCCGGATGGCGAAATCGGCAGACGCAGCGGACTTAAAATCCGCAGGGAGCAATCCCATGGGGGTTCAAGTCCCCCTCCGGGCACCATCTCTGCCTAGCATGATCGATTGAATGCAGAGGAACTGGCTGCCGATTCCAGTGGGTGTTAGTTCACGGCGCCAGCAGTGAGCCTGGCAAAGTAGCTAACGCAGATTGATATACCTTGTCGTATTTGGCGTCGTATGTCTCTGTATAGACCTTTTCTTGATAGTGATTCGCGGATGCACTGAGGTTGATAATCCGGCAGGGGCAATCAAGCTCGCAACAAGCTTCTCAGAGAGCGAAACTCAATAGGGCGGCTCAGACTGAGAACATGTCAGCCCGGCGCGATGGCGTGGAGACGCGCACCGTCCCGGCGGTAGCCTACCTTGATTGACCAAATGACCCACTGAATGATACTAATGGGCGCGATCAGGGAATTGTTGGAATCAGTGCAGTCTTATAAGAAAAGTCGAATGCTGCTGGCGCTGGTAGTAACGGTCAGCATGGTCCCAATCTGCTTCTCACAGAACACGGCCACGAATGTTCCCTCGCCACCCGACCGGCCGGGAAATCATCCCGGTATCCAAGTACAGTTCAACGTGCGGGCGCCGATGCGCGACGGCGTGAAGTTACGCGCGGACGTTTTTACGCCTGATGGTCCGGGACCCTTTCCGGTTCTGTTGAGCCGTACCCCGTATAACAAAGAAGACCCTGGAACCATAAGCGCCGGCATCGAGGGCGCCGAGCAGGGTTTCATCATGGTGAACATGGACGTGCGCGGCCGCTACAACTCGCCCGGGTTCTGGGAACCGTTCAAGTACGAAATCAATGATGGCTATGACTCCGTCGAGTGGGCCGCCAAGCTGCCCAAATCGGACGGTAAGGTTGGCATGTGGGGTGGCTCCTACGTTGGTGCCACGCAATGGCTTGCGGCAATTTCCGACCCGCCCCATCTCGCCGGCATCTGTCCCGAGGTCACCTCGCAAGACTATTACAAAGACTGGGCCTACCAGGGCGGTGCGTTCCAGCAGTGGTTTGCTCAATCCTGGGCGTCCCATACGGCCGGCGATGCGCTTTGGCAGCAAACGTATTTCGACTTCAGTTCACTCGGCTACGTTCCGTCCACACGCTCGCCCAAAACCGGTCTGTTGACGCGGCCGGGGCAAAAATCAATGACCGACCCCTTGAACTACATCAAGGTGCTGCCCCTCAGCGACTACACAACTCTGGTCACGCCCCCAACCGCCGGCAACGCAGGCCTCAAGGCGCTTGAACCCTGGTATCTGGACTGGTTGGCCCATCCCACCGACGACGCCTATTGGCAGAAGTGGTCGATTTCTAAGGACTATTCCCGCATTCATGTGCCAGTCTTCAACATTGACGGTTGGTATGACCTGTTCCTTGAGGGCGCGATTGAGAACTACGAAGGCGTGAAAGCCCATGGTGGTACTGCAGAAGCCCGCAATGACGATCATCTAATGATCGTTCCCGGCGGCCACTCCGGCTTTGGCACAAGGGTGGGGGCCTACAATTTCGGCGAAAGCGCCAAGGCTAACACGTTTCAAGTCATGCTCGACTGGTACAAACACCTTTTCCTCGGCCAAAACAATGCCGTCAGCCAGTGGAAGCCCGTGCGCTACTATCAGATGGGCACGGACGTTTGGAAGCAGAGCAGTACCTGGCCGCCGCCTCAGGCTACAACCGTGGCTTACTATCTGCACTCGGCCGGCAAAGCCAACACCGCTTCCGGCAATGGCAGTCTGAGCGTTCAGGTCAACGATCCAAGCGGCAATGCCGCTTCCGATCGGTACGTCTACAATCCGGCCAATCCGGTACCGACGCTGGGCGGCAGCATGTGCTGCGACGGCAAGGACGTGCCCAACGGGGTGCAGGATCAGCGCCCAGATGAAAAGCGTCCCGACGTGCTGGTCTTTTCAACTCCGGCGCTTACGAAGAACCT
>Ga0335075_10011563_pt1 | contig 13338 bp, 10 predicted proteins | sample Lox_Sample_24_FD_206723 | JGI IMG/M metagenome (GOLD analysis project Ga0335075, IMG submission 206723) | Soil microbial communities from Loxahatchee National Wildlife Refuge, Florida, United States - Lox_Sample_2.4 | ecosystem: Environmental > Terrestrial > Soil > Wetlands | place: USA...
CTGCCGTGGGCGGGGGCCGAGCCGCCGTTCGGTTTCTCGCCGGGAGAGCCCTGGCTTCCGCAGCCGAAGGAGTGGCGGGATCTGACCGTCGAGGCGGAGGCCGGGAAGCCGGGCTCGATGCTCGAGCTGTACCGGGCCGCGCTGGCGCTTCGCCGGGCCGAGCCCGGCCTCGGCGACGGCCCGATGACCTGGCTGCCCGCGGGCGACGGCGTGCTCGCGTTCGACCGCGGACACTTTTATCGCGGACCCGGTGTGCCCGGACCCGGTGTGCCCGGACCCGGTGTGCCCGGAGCCGGTGTGCGCTGCGTGGTGAACGTTTCGGCGACCGCGGTCAGGCTGCCCGAGCATGCGGGCCTGCTGCTGGCCAGCGGCCCGCTTGACGGTGAGCTGCTGCCGCCCGACAGCGCGGTCTGGCTGCGGAGGTCATCCTGACCCACCATGTGCGGGACTCCGTTCGGTGCTGTGGAACCACGGACCGTTCGGCCAAAAGATTTTTATCCGAACGAACGGTGGTTGCCCGCCTTCCTCCCCGGATTCACCCGGCGTGCGCTCGGTGCCAGCGGCGTGTGCGCGCCATGCCAGCGGCCCCCGCCAGCCTGGGACCATGACAGACCTAGCGATTGAGGCCACGGGGCTTACCAAATCCTTTGGCCAGACGAAGGCGCTGGCGGGGGTGGATCTCGCGGCGCGCAGGGGCACCGTGCTCGGCGTCCTCGGGCCGAACGGCGCGGGCAAGACCACGGCGGTGCGCATCTTGGCCACGCTGCTTCGCGCGGACGGGGGCACGGCCCGGGTCAACGGGTTCGACGTGCGCACCCAGGCCGCGAAGGTGCGCGAGAGCATCGGCCTGACCGGCCAGTTCGCCTCGGTCGACGACGACCTCACCGGGACGCAGAACTTGGTCATGATCGGCCAGTTGCTTGACCTGCCGAAGAAGGCCGCTCAGGTACGGGCGGCGGAGCTGCTCGAGTGGTTCGAGCTGACCGAGGCCGCGGGCAAGCAGGCGAAGAACTACTCAGGCGGCATGCGGCGGCGGCTGGACCTGGCCGCCTCGCTGGTCGGCAGGCCGTCGGTCATCTTCCTCGACGAGCCGACCACAGGCCTGGACCCGGCCAAGCGCGAGGACATGTGGGACGTGGTCCGGTCGCTGGTGAGCGACGGCTCGACGGTGCTGCTGACGACGCAGTACCTGGATGAGGCCGACGCGCTCGCCGACGAGATCATCGTCATCGACCACGGCAGGGTGATCGCGCACGACACCCCGCACGGCCTCAAGCGCGTGGTCGGCGGGCAGCGGCTGACCGTCCACCCGATCGACCCGGCCAGGTACGACGACCTGGTGACTGTGCTCGACGAGATCGCCCAGGCCGACGGGCGCGCCCCGGAGGGGGACGGGCGCGGGTCGGTGACGATTCAGGTCGACAGCGACGAGGTGCTGCCTGACGTGGTGGCCAGGGTGCGCGCGGCGGGGATCGCGGTGGACGAATTCTCCCTGCACCTGCCGAGCCTGGACGAGGTGTTCTTCACGCTGACCGGGACCCGGTCCGGCCAATCTCACGTTGCTGAGGAGATCTTGTCATGAAGAAGAGGATCAACCCGCGGCACGCGCTCGTGCTGGCCAAGCGCAACCTGATCAAGCTGGTCCATACGCCCGAGCAGTTCATCGACGTCACCCTGCAGCCGGTCATCTTCCTTGTGCTGTTCACGTACGTGTTCGGCGGGGCGCTCGGCGGCGGCTCGCAGCACAGCTACCTGGAGTTCCTGTTGCCTGGCCTGCTGGGTCAGACGATCGCGATGACCAGCATCACCATCGGGCAGAACCTGCACGCCGACATCGACAAGGGCGTCTTCGACCGGTTCCGGTCGCTCCCGATCGGCCGCGCGGTCCCCCTGGTCGGCGCGGTGCTGGCGGAGTTCATCCGCTACGCGATCGTGTGCGCGGTCACGATGGCGATCGGCTACCTCATCGGCTTCCGGATCGCGACGGGCCCGCTGGAACTTCTGGCCGGGCTCGGGCTGGCGATCTGCTTTGCCGCGTCGTTCGCGTGGGTCTCGGTGTTCGTCGGCATGACGGTGCGATCGGCGGGCGCGGTGCAGGGCGTGATGTTCTTGCTGATATTCCCGCTGTCCTTCGGCAGCAACACGTTCGTGCGGGTCACGACGATGCCCGGCTGGCTGCAGGCCTTCGTGAACGTCAACCCGCTCTCGCACCTGGTGTCCGCCGTGCGCGACCTGATGCTCGGCGGGCCGGCCGGCCCGCAGATCGGCTGGACGTTCGTCTGGTGCGCCGGGCTGCTCGCCGTGTTCTTCCCGCTGGCCCTGCGCGCCTACATCCGGCGGGCGTGACCGGCCTGCCCGGCTTCAAGCGCGGCCGGGTCGAGGAGCGCGAGCGCCCCGGCCCGGCTCAGCGCCGTTCCGGCGCCGTAGGCCCGGTCGAAGGCGCCGGGGCCGAGGGCCTCCCGGAGGGTGGCTTCCAGCCGGGTCACCAACAGGTCGGTCGGGTCCTCTCCGCCGCGCACCGCGGCGCAGGCCCCGAGCATCTCGGCGGCCCGCTCTGGCTGGCCGAGGGCGCGGGCAAGGTGGGCAAGCGCGGCCGCGATGGAGGCGAGAAGCGGCATGTCCTCCGTCGCGACCCCTTCCCGGTACACGGTCGCGGCGCGCTGGATGGCCAGCGGCAGGTCCGCGTCGGCGAGGGCGATCATCAGCGCCGAGGCCGCCACCAGGGCCGCCAGGTGGTGGCGCGCCGGGTGCACGGGACCGAGCCGGGCCACCCCCTGCTCGGCGGTCCTGATCAGCGATCGCGCTGGCTCGACGTTGCCCACCGTGACCTCGAACATCGCGTACCCGGCGGCCACGCGCGAGGTGTCCATGCCCGACGTGTCGGACTCGGCATCCGCCAGCGCGGTCCGGTAGAACTCACGGGCGGCCGCCAGGTCGCCGCGCCTGGCGGCGATGTTGGCGAGCTGGAGCGGCCGCTGGGATTCGTCATCGTGGGAGCCCATCTCCTGCAGCAGGCGTGCGGATTCGGCGTACGCGGCGGCGGCCCCGTCCAGGTCGCCGTCGAGCACCCGGACACCCGCGGCCACCTGCAGCGCGCTGGACAGCCCCCACCGCTCGCCGATCGCGCGGAACCGCTCAAGCGCCTGCGCCGATGCCGACCGCAGCGTGTCCAGGTCCCCGCTGTTCTCGGCGAAGACGGCGGACATCAGCCACGTCACGGCGCCAATCCAGTCATCCCCGCTGGCCTTGGCCTCCTCGAGGTACCTGTGCCCGCGCTCGGTGTCCCTGGTGAACATCGCGTAGGCCGGGCGCAGCAGCCCGGCCAGCGGGTGCCGGTCGAAGTTCAGCGCCTCGACGCGGTCCGCGAGGCCGGCGAAGCGGTCCTCACCCGCCGGGCCTGCCTGGTCCGCCTGGATCGTGAGGACGATCGCGTGCAGCGTATCGGCCATGGTGCGCAGGTCCGGGTCTGCCTCCCCGGGCAGCGCGACGGCCTGGCCGATCAGTTCCGAGATGTCCGCTTGGTTGCCGAGCAGGAATGCCCTGGCGCTGAGCGACACCGCCAGGGCGATCGCGCGGGCGGCGTCTCGAGCTTCGCACCAGTAGCGCAGCGCGGCCAGGATGTTGTCGCGGTCCGCCTCGACCGCCCTCAGCCAGGTGAGCTGGTCCCGGGTCAGGAAGTGCGGGGTCGCCTCATTCATCAGGTCCGCGTAGTAAACGGCGTGGCGCCGGCGTACCTCGCCGACCTCGGCGCGCTCCGCGAGCTTCTCGGCACCGTACTCGCGGATGGTCTCAAGCATCCGCAGCCGCACTCCCCCGTCCACCGGCTGCAGCAGCGACTTATCGACGAGGGAGGACAGGAGGTCGCCCGTGTCGCTGAGGTGCACTGTGTCGCTGAGGTGCACTGTGTCGCTGAGATGCACTGTGTCGCTGAGGTGCACTGTGTCGCTGAGGTCGCCGCAAACCTCCGCGACCGCCTCTGGCGTCGCCCCGGCGGGGAACACGGAGAACCGCTCGGCCAGCAGCCGCTCGGCGGGGGTGAGCAGGTCCCAGCTCCACTCGACGACGGCGCGCAGCGTGCGGTGCCTGGGCAGGGCAGTACGGCTCCCGCCGGTGAGCAGCCGGAACCGGTCGTCCAGGCGCCGGGAGACCTCGGCCAGCGGCAGCGTCCGCAGCCGGGCGGCGGCGAGCTCGATCGCCAGCGGCAGGCCGTCAAGACGCCGGACGATGTAGGCCACGAGCGGCAAGGTCTGCTCGCTCAGCGCGAAGCCGGGGCTGACCGCCACCGCCCGGTCGGCGAACAGGCGAACGGCCGGGTCCGTCGGCAACGGCGGGACGGGGAGCAGCGACTCCCCGACGATGCCGAGCGGCTCCCGGCTGGTGGCGACGATACGCAGCCCGGGGCTGTGCGCGAGCAGGGTGTCGGCCAGGTGCGCGCAGGCGTCGATGAGATGCTCGCAGTTATCGAGCACGAGCAGCGCCCGCGCGTCGGCCAGCCCTTCCAGCAGCCGGGTCTGCGCGTCACGGGTGGTGACCCGCTGCGTACCGTCCAGCATCATGCGTGCTTCCCGCAGGCCGACCGAGCCGAGCACCGCCGCAGGCACGTCGGCGGCATCGGTGACCGACGCCAGCTCGGCCATCCAGACCCCGTCGGGCGCGAGCTCGCCGGGGCCGGTCACAGCGCCGGTCACCGGGCCGACGGCGACCTGGGCGGCGACTTCGGTGGCCAGCCGCGTCTTGCCCGCGCCGCCCGGCCCGACCAGCGTGACAAGACGGTAGGACGCCAGCGCCGTGCCCACCCGGCTGACCTCGTCCTCCCGGCCGACGAAGCTGGTGAGCTGGGCGCGCAGGTTGGCCCGCCGACCCCCGCGCAAGCCGTTGCCGGCGGCCGGGGCCGCCTCGGCTTTCCCGCGAAGAACCTCGAGGTGGACGGCTTGCAGCTGCTGGCTGGGGTCGATGCCGAGCTCGTCGGCGAGGCGGGTGCGCAGGCTCTCGTAGGCGGCCAGCGCCTCCGCCTGCCGGCCGGTGGTGGCCAGTGCCCGCATCAGCAGCGCCGTCACCTTCTCGTTCAGGGGGTCCCTGGCGGCCAGGGCCTCAAGCTCGGCGACGTGCGCGGCGGCCCGTCCCGCCTCCAGTTCGCGGGCCAGCCAGTCGACCGTCGCGTCGAGCCGCAGGTCGTTCAGCCGCAGGGCATAGGGCGCGGCGAACTCGCCCACGTCGTCCAGGGCGGGACCGCGCCACAGGCCCAGCGCCTCCTCGACGTCTCCGGCGGCGACGAGCCGCTCGAAGCGGAGCGCGTCCACGTCTTCCGGCGTGACGGCGAGCCGGTACCCGGCCGCCGACTGCTCCACCGCGGCCGCGCTGCCCAGGGCACGCCTGGCCCGGGAGACGAGGGTCTGCAGCGCGTTCGGCAGGTCGGCCGGCGGGTCATCCCCCCAGACCGCCTCGCGGAGCGCGGACGTGCTCACCGGGCGACCGCCCGCCAGCGCCAGCCGGGCCACCAGGTCACGCAGGCGAGCGCCGGCGACAGGAAGGCAGTCGCCGGCATCGCCGCGTACCTCGAATGGGCCGAGAAGCGCTACCCGCACAGGGCTATTGTCGCCGACCCGCGCCGGTGTTTTCCCGCGCGGCCCCTTCGCCGGTCACCAGGACGTCGGCGACGATGCAGCTGATGTTGTCGGGCGCGCCGCCGTCAATGGCCAGCGCGATGAGGTCGCTGGCGGCCTGCTCGGTGTCGGGGACCGTGAGCAGGACACGGGCGATGGCGTCGGCATCCGCCACCTGGTGCAGGCCATCGGAGCTGAGCAGGTAGCGGTCACCAGGCTGGGCGTCACGCAGCTGAAGGTCGGGCTCGTGGCCGCCGTTGGTGTCGAGCGCCTTCAGCAGCAGCGAACGCTGCGGGTGCGAGACGATCTCGTCAGCGGTGATCTTGCCGTCGTCCAGCAGCGATTGGACCACGGTGTGGTCCTGGGTGATCTGGAAGACCTCGCCGTCGCGGACAAGATAGGCACGCGAGTCACCGATGTGGACCAGCCCGAGTTGGGAGCCTGACCACAACATCGCGGTCAGCGTCGTGCCCATGCCGTGCCTGGACGGGTCACCGATGGCCAGGTCACGCAGCGCGCTGCTGGCCCGGCGCACCGCGTGATCGAGCGCGTTCAGCAGCTCGCCCGCGGGCACCTGGGTGTCAAGCGGGCGGAGCGCGTCGATTACCGCGGCACTGGCGACCTCCCCGGCGGCGTGGCCGCCCATCCCGTCAGCCACCGCCAGCAGCCGCGGCCCGGCGTACACCGCGTCTTCGTTGTCTTCCCGGCGCAGGCCGATGTCGGTGCGCACGGCATACCGCACGGCCAGCTTCCCCTGAGTATCGGGCATGGTGTCGTCCTTCCCTGACAGATAGCCGATGAGGAACCGGGCGAGCTCCCGCCGGGCGCTGGTCTCCGCCTCGATCCGCTCCCAGTAGGCGGCGAGTTCGGCCGCCGCCTGAGCCGGTGGCAGCGTGCTCACCGCGCGCACCGCGGCGAGCGGCATGCCCAGCCGGCGCAGCCACGCCACCAGCTGGGCCTGCTCAAGCTGAGCCGGAGCGTAGAGCCGGTACTGCGACACCTGGTCGACCCGGACCGGGCGGAGCAGGCCAAGCTCCTCATACAGCCGCAGTGCCTTGCGCGAAAGTCCTGACGCACGAGCGAAGGCCCCACTGGTCATCAGCTCCATGCGTCCCTCCTCATGCCGGGCGGGCCGCTCGGCTGGGATAAGGTTCGGCCTGGCCCCAAGGGCGAAGTCAAATTCGCTTGGTCGTGATCCCCGCGGCGGCTCCATTGTTATCCATTCGTGCCGGTTCCGGGCGCCTCTGCGCAGTCGTAATAGGGCTAGCCCGTGTCGATGCGGCGTCCGGCCGGGTCGAGGCGGAGCGGCGCCTCGGCGCAGCGTTCGAACAGGCCGTCTTGGCCGCGGGCGCGCTGTGGGTCGCGGCCTCGACCGGCTCGACCCCGGCGGTCCAGACGCTGCTGAGGCTGAATCCGGAGACGGCCTCGATCGCGTTGCCCGGCGCGGCCAGCTCGGATCTTTCTGCGAACGCCGCCGGGACCGTCCTGGTCGTCGGGGAGGCGGACAGCGGCGGCCGCGGCGCCGTCCAGCGGCGGGACCCGGCGACGGGCGCGCTCGTGGCCTCGTACCCGACGATGGGCGTGAGCGCCCCCGCTGTCACCGGGCCGTTCGGCTCCGCGGTGTGGGTCTCGGAGGCCACCGGGATGATGGGCTATGTCCAGCGGCTCGACGCGGCCACGATGACCGCCGCGGGAAGCGCCTGCGCCGAGGGAGGCACGACCAGCACCTGCGTGGAGGGGACCAACGACATCACCGCCCGCCTGGCCGGCGGACTGCTCTGGATCACCCAGATAGCCGGCGGGCAAGCCCGCAACTACTGCGCCGACCCCGTTACCGGCCGGAATATCGCGCCCATTGAACTCCCCCAGCCAACCCAGGACGAAGTCCTCGCCATCACACCGCAGCAGATCTTCTACGCCGCGCCCGGCCCGGCGGCCGACCAGTATCTGCGCCAAGAGCCCATCCCAAGCGCCTGCCGGACACGCTGACGGCGGACTTGACCTGTGCGTTTCCGCGGGGAGAGGATGATCTGGTCTTTGCCGACACCAAAGGGGGGTGCGAGCATGCCGACGTATGTTTCTCTGATCCACTGGACCGATCAGGGCATAAAGGACTACAAGGACTCGATGAGCCGCGCGGAGGATTTCACCAAGCTCGTCGAGAGCTCAGGCGGCCGGGTACGTGAATTGCTGTGGACGGTCGGCGAGTACGACATTGTCAGCGTCGTCGACATGCCCGACGATGAAACGGCGACGGCGGCCCTGCTCCGGGTCGGGTCGCTCGGCAACGTCCGGTCGAACACGATGCGTGCGTTCGGGCCCGACGAGATGACCACCATCATGGGCAAGACCGGCTAGGCGCGGCTCCGTAACATCCAAGACCGTCGTCACCAGATTTTTTGGCCGAACGGACCGTGGTGCGAGGATCAACACCGAATGGTTCGCCACAGAGGGTACGCCGTTCATTAGGCTGTGAGCCGTGACGGACGAGGATCCTCTCATCCTGGACTTCAGGAACGGCTGGGTGCCCGAAGGCGCGGACCTGGACGAGTACTACCTGGGCGGCCTCGATGACGAGCTGTCCAACTGGGACGACATAGACCTCGAGGACGCGTTCGACCTCCCGCCGGTGCTCCCGCCGGTCCGCCTGCCCGAAGAGGCGGAACTCGCGGCCCAGGCGAGGCAATCCACGCTTCTCGCCGACCTTCGTGCTCTTGCCGACGAAGTCCGCAAAACGACGGTACAGACGGCCGCCGTGAACCCCGTCCTCCTCTGGCTGGCTCGAGAGGCCGAGCTCGTGGAAGGGGACGGCGAAGAGCTGACGCCTGGCGAAGACGCCGGATGGCTGGACGACCTGGCTGACGACAGCCACGCGATGAACGCCTGGGAGTACACGTTCGCCGAGGTCCTGGACACCACCCTGGAGGCGGCGGACGATTCGGATCCCGTCGTCGACCACGAGCTCGACCTGGGCGGGCACGGCCCGGCGCTGGTGACGAGGCTGTTCCTGAGCCGGCGCGAGGGCGTTCGGATCACCGAACTGGCCGGCGCCATCAAGGAGGCCGCGACGGTCGAGCTGGCGGAGGAAGAGGCCGCCGGGCAATGGCAGGAGTGGGTCGATGCCCACGGTGACCCCCTGCGGCTTCTGCTGGGCCAGCTCGAAAGGCTCGGTGCCGTCAGCGTCACCGGCGACACGGCGCGGCTGGAGCCGCTGGGCGTGCAAGCCGTTCGCTCGAAGCTGGAAAGCGACGGCCTGTTCGTGCCGGTGCTCCCGGCGCCGGACAAGATGACACCGGACGACCTGGTGCTGGTGTTCATGCAAGGCAGCGACGAGGACCTCGAGGCCGAGCTGGCCTCATGGACGGACCCGCGTGGCGAGGAGCAGGCCGCGCGGGAGCTGCTTTCCTTCGCGGCGGACAGAAACGCCGCCACGCGGACCGCCGCGGTAACGATCGTGGCCAAGCTCGGCCAGACCGCCGAGCCCGCCTGGCGCGAGGCGCTGGACCACGCCGAGCTCCGCTGCTATGCCAAGCGGCAGCTCGCCAAGCTGGCCGGTCTCGATCCGGAAGGCACGGATCTGCCCGCCGAGCTCCAACCCAGGCGAGCGGACGTCGCATGGCTGATCGCCGATGCGTTCGGCCCGTTCAGTCATTTCGATCTTGGTAAGGAGAGATTCCCGTTCGACTTCGCGGATCTCCAGCGGGTCAGCGGGTTCGAGAAGCCGGATGAGGTCTTCGAGGCCATAGCGCGACTGGACCACCCGGATGCCGAGGCCGTTCTCGCCATGATCGGCAGGCACGCAAGCGACAAGACGACCGCCAAGGCCGCCCGGCGCGCCGCGTACAAGGCATCCACCCGCCGAGCCGCCCGCCGCTGAGGAGTATTTACGGGGCGGGCTCGCGCCTCTCATATGAGCGGCCAAGGGAGCGACATGGACGGCATGCACCTACGACTCGGTAGGCCCCTGCTGGCAGCCTCGGCCCGTCTTTGGGCCGGCGCGCTGCTGGCCTGTTGCGCGACCCTCGTCGCGACGCTCGGCATGCTATTCGCGCACCAGGCCACGGCAGACCCGCTCGATCGTGCGGTCGACTCTCCGGTCATCACCTGGCTAAGCGCCCATCAAGGTCTCGCGGCACGGCTTGCGACACCGGGTTCGCTGATTCCGGCCGTGGCGCTGAGCGCAGTAATGGTCGTTGCCTGCCTGCTCAGCGGGCGGTTTAACGGCGCCTTGCTTGCCGCGGCAGCCGTTCCTTCTGCCGTAGGACTGAACGACGGCCTGTTCAAGCCCCTGGTCCACCGCACCTATCTGGGCGTCCTCACCTATCCGAGCGGGCATACCGCCACCGTGTTCGCGCTGGCCGCGACGGTCGGGGTGCTGCTACACATCCCGTCGCCAGCTAAGGCAAGGCCGCTGCGGGTGCTGATGCCGACAGCAGTGTGCGTGCTCGGGGGCGTGGTCGCTCTCGGCGTGATCGGCCTGCGATGGCATTACTTCACCGACACCCTGGCCGGTGCCGCCTTGGGCATCGGAACGGTCTGCGGGCTCGCGCTTCTTCTGGACCTGCCCGTCGTCAGGCGGTGGCTGGCATGGGGCAGTCGCCAGCCGCCGGCTACGCAGGAACGCCAAGCCGCCGCGGCGCAAGCCAGCACCAGGACAGCGAACTAAGAGCGCGCGCGGATTCGTGTGATCTGCGGGCTTCAGCCTCGTGGGGCGGGAGTTGTCCGGTGCTGCGTGAACCACGGACCGTTCGGCATAAATCTTTGGCGCGGCACTCGCTTGACGAATCATACGATTTACGTTAGTTTCGTTCAGTGACGACATGCGCGGAGCGGCAAGAAGCGGACGACAGCGCGGTACACCGGCGAATCATGCGCGCCGCCGAGGAACTGTTCAAAAAGTCCGGATTCCGCGGCGTGACGATGGAGGCGGTCGCCCGCGACGCCGCGGTGTCCAAGGCCACGCTCTACAGCCGCTTCCGGAATAAGGACGAGCTTTTCCTGGCGGTCTGTTCCCGCATGGCGGAGCTGACTAGCCGGGCGTTCGGCGATGCTCTCACGGCGCAGGGGCAGGCCGTTGATCAGCGCGCCCTGTCGGCGATCCTGGCCAAGCACCGGCTTACCTTCACCCTGGTGCGCACCTCGCCTCACGCCGAGGACTTGTTCACGCACAAAGCCCAGCTCGCCGGAGATCTCTTCGAGCGGGCAGACAACGCCCTGCTGACCCAGCTCGCCGCGGTCCTGGCCGAAGACAGCGCGCTGCGGCCGTCCGCTCCGCAGCTGGCGCGGGCGCTGTTGTTCGCCAGCGGCGAGCTGGCCGCGCGCAGCACCACCATGACAGAACTGGAATCCGAACTTGAGGCATTCGTGACGGTACACCTGGCCGGCGCCCGTGCGCTGGCCCGAGCAACGCCAACCACAGGCAGGGGGCCAACGCCGACATGACCACACAGGACAACAAGCAGACCGCGGCTGAGTTCTTCGCCCGCTTCAGCGCGGGCGACATCCCCGGTGCCGTCGACATGCTCAGCGCCGACGCTACCTGGTGGCTCGCGGGCAAGCGCGAGCTTTTCCCGCCCGCCGGATGGCACACCAAGCAAGAGATCGCCAAGCTGTTCGCCCGCATGTCAAGCCGGCTGAAAGACGGACTGTCCATGACCGTCAAGCACGCGATCGCTGAAGACGACCTCGTCGCGCTGGAGGTCGAGTCGCACGGTGAACTCACCAACGGGCGCGTCTACCACAACGAGTACCACACCCTCATGCGGGTCCTCGGCGGCCAGATACGCGAGGTCCGCGAATACAGCGACACCCAGCATGCCCACGCAGTCTGGCTGGAACCGTAACCCCGATCGGAAATCACCAGATGCTCAGCGGAAGTCGTCGGCGTGGTCTGCGGCCCACTGCGCGAAGGTATGAGCGGGGTGTCCGGTGCCCTTCTCGACGATGACCGATGTCCGGGCCGGAGCGCCGTTACCGGCCGCCCGGCTCGGTCAGGGCGGTCACGGCGAGCGCGGCCATGTCCTTTTCGTGGACCGGGGCGGTGCGGGGTTCTGGGTGAGGTACCAGAGCAGATCATCCCGCAGGGCGGGATCACCGGGTCGCCGACGCTGCGCACTCCCGTTTCGGCGGTTAGGAAACTTGCGTGGTGCACCCCGCCGCGACCGGCTAACGGAGTCCCATGGCTCCCGCTGGCCACGTTGGCCGCATTCATCGCAAAATCGAAAACGCCAGCGTGTCACGCCAGAAAAATGTCGGCATCGGCTGCTAGAGTTATCTATAGAAATTAGCATCGCTTTGACTCAGCTATACAGCGTGCTGTTTCGAATAATTGCTCGGGTCGCGAGCCGATCGGGGGAGGTGAGACGAGCATCATGTCCAGTGTGGCGGACCCTGCGAATATGGCCGAGGCGCAGGCGATGGTGGAGTTCGGGCTGCGGTTCATGGCCAGGCAGGACATGGCTGGCGCGCCCCCCGGGGAGCTTGGCGAGCTGCTGCTGGGGCTGGAGCGTACCGACGCGATCGGCGCCGCGGTACGCGGCTCGGCGATGGCCGCCTTCGACGCCCAGGACGGTTCGGTGACCTACGGGCAGCGCACCATGCGGGCCTGGGCGGTGCACACCAGCCGGGTAACCAGGGGCCAGGCGGCCGAGCACATCGCGGTGCAAGGGCTGGCCGAGAACCACCGGCCGCTGCACGCCGCGCTGGCCGAGGGCGGCGCGCTCAATAAGTCCGTCGCCCTCCAGCTGGCCAAGTGGACCGTGAAGATCCCCGATGAGTGCCGGGACGACGCCGAGGAATTCTTGGTCAAGGCGGCCAGGGCCGGCGCGGACCTGCGGACGCTGGCGGCGATGTGCGCGGAGATCCTGGCCTGCACCGCTCCCCCGGATCCCGATGGCCGGGACCCGGATCTCGACCGGGCCCTGTCGCTGGAGACCACCATGGACGGGGCGGGAGTCCTGCGGGGTGACCTGACCGCTGAGTGTGCCTCGATGGTCCGGGCGGTGCTGGACGCGCTATCGGCCCCGCAGCCCGGGGAGTCGCGCACTCAGCGCCAGCGGTATCACGATGGACTCGCGGAGGCCATGCGAAGGTTGCTGGCCTCCGACCTGCTGCCCAAGCGCGCAGGCCAGCCCGTCAAGGCGCTGGCGCACATCCACTTCACCGAGCTGCTCAAGCTGGACCGCGACTCGGCGTTCCAAGACCAGTGGATCCAGGACTACCGGGCGCAGTGGGCCGCCCAGCGGGCCGCCGCCTCGGTCAGCACCGGGGACGGCGGCGCGTGGCTGGAAGGCGACGCCGCCCGGCGGGTCGCATGCGATGCGATGATCGTCCCGGTGGTCACCGCCGACATCGAACTCGGCGCGATCGAGGACCTGATTACCGCCTGCGTCCAATATGACCGCATCCGCGCCCAGGCCGCCGCCCAGCCGGGCGATGCGGACACCCATGACAGCGACCCCGGCAGCACCGCCCAGGTGCTAGGGATGCTGGAGCGCCAGATCCTGGCCGCGGTGCTGCAAGTGGTCTCCGGCCCCGGCGGGATCGCGTCCTTCCTGCGGCGCAACCTGCTGGGCAAGGGACTCAACGGCCCCTCACTCCCGCTCGACGTCGGCCAGACCGACGACATCCCCGTCCACCTGCGCCGCCTGGTCGCGCTGCGCGACCAGACCTGCCGCCACCCAGGAGGTTGCGACCAGCCCGCGGCTCGGTGCGAGCCGCATCATGTGGTGCACCG
>Ga0335075_10011565_pt1 | contig 13336 bp, 7 predicted proteins | sample Lox_Sample_24_FD_206723 | JGI IMG/M metagenome (GOLD analysis project Ga0335075, IMG submission 206723) | Soil microbial communities from Loxahatchee National Wildlife Refuge, Florida, United States - Lox_Sample_2.4 | ecosystem: Environmental > Terrestrial > Soil > Wetlands | place: USA: Florida...
GGCCAGCGCACGTCGTAGGCCCAGCCGAGCTTCTCGAACCACTGAATCACCCGGGCGGACTGGTCGATCTGTCCCTTGAGCGCGCCGTGCCTGGCGCACGTCGGGTCGGCGTGGTGCAGGTTGTGCCAGGACTCGCCGAAGGAGCCGATGGCCAGCCAGGCCACGTTCACCGAGCGGTCGCGGGACATCCAGTCGGTGTTGCCCCAGGTGTGGCAGATCGAGTTGGTCGACCAGGTCACGTGGTGCAGCAGCGTGATGCGGACCAGGCTGGCCCAGAAGAACGCCTGGATGGCAGCATGCCAGGACCAGACCCCGGCCCCGCTAGTCCAGAAACCGCCGATCACCGCGGGGGCGATGAGCGTGAAGGCCACGATCGCGGGGAACAGCTTGTCCACGATGCGGATCTTCTGGTCGGCGAGCAGGTCGGGCGCGAACTTCTCCTGCGAGGTCTGGTTCGGGTCGAACAGCCAGAGCATGTGTGCCCAGAGCAGGCCCTTGAAGAGGGCCTTCGCGTCGTCGCCGTACCGCCAGGGCGAGTGCGGGTCGCCCTCCTTGTCGCTGTACTTGTGGTGCCGCCGGTGGTCGGCGACCCAGGTGACGACCGGGCCCTCCATCGCGAGGCTGCCCGCGACCGCGAGCGCCACCCGCAGGCCGGACTTGGCCTTGAACGAACTGTGCGTGAAGTACCGGTGGTACCCGACGGTGACACCGAGCCCGGATACCCAGTAGAAGACGGCGGCGATCACGACGTCGTGCCAGTTGAGGCCCCAGCCCCAGGCAAACGGGATCGCGGCGATGAGCGCCAGCATCGGGATGAAGACGAACACCCCCACTAGGACCTGCTGGGCCCTGGTCATGGGCGTCTCGTCCATGTCCGGCACCGCTTTGCGCAGCAGTGGCGCGGCGCTCGGATCGAGTGAGACCGCGGTGTCCTCACTCGGCGCGAAGGTCGTGCTCGTCGTCCGGCGTGTGTCCGGAGTCGTTGTCATGCTGCTCCCTGTCGGTAAGGCGCCCGGCGGGCGAGGGGCCTGTACGCTTACGTAACCGTAGCTTACGAGACCGTAGGTTGCGCAAGGGCACGAAGATGAATTCTTGCGAATGGCCGTATGAAATGCCGTGAGCATGGAGCCTGGCTCGTCTCGGATTCTGAGACGCCTCTCAGTGCGCTCACAGCCCGCCTGCGTCTGTGCTGTCCAGTCGCTCCCGCGTCACCTACTGCCCAGCGCGGCGCGAGCTATGCCTGCCGCACCGCACGGGATTCGCGGCGGTCGGCCAGGCCAGAAATTGAACTAGACAAAATCCAACAGGTTCCGGCGTCTGGACTCGAACCAGAACAACAGACTCCAAAGGACTGTGGGCTGCCAATTACCCCACGCCGGACAGAACCGAACACATTCGACCTTCGCCGAAGCGCTGCGGCCATGTCAAAGATACCGGTCGGGCCTATGCGGCGCTAACGGTCCAGGATGCCGTGGCGGCGGCGACCCAGCCCTCGTTAGCCAGTACTGCTGCGCGGCCTGGGCGTCGGCGTTCTCGTGAATGTAGACGCGGAGAACAAGGTCGTCAGGGTTTACTCCGGCCGCGCTCAGGAACCGGAGAAAGAACATGATCAGCGCGGCGTCGCTATTGATGAAAACCACTCGGTCGAGACGGCGGGATGGCTTGGCCTTCGCCCCTTCGCACCAGTAGGCGATCGCTCCGGCAATAAGGATTTCGCGGTCGCTGAGTTACCTATCTCGGCCGCGACGGCCGACACCTCACCAGCGCGCCGCGTTCTGCGGGCCTCTCGCTCAATCGCCCAGTAACGGTGCGCGCCGTCGGCTGCGCGCTTTCGGCGTTGCTCGTAGGTGAGCCGTTCCGGAGTCGACATGTCACGGACCCACAGGGACACCGAGTTCTTCGAGACACCTAGCCGGACGGCGATCTCGTGGTACGCGAGACCCTGGGCTCGCAATTCGCGGGCCTGGGCTCGGACGTCGTCCTTCGCGTTCGGGCGACGGGTCCAATCGGGCGGAGGCGTGCCCTTGAGGGCATTGTGGAGCGTGGAATTGCTCATCGGGCCGAGGATCTCTTTGATCTCGCGCAGAGATTTGCCCGCGAGCCGAAGCGCGACTGCTCGTTCGCGTAGCACTTCAAGGTCTTCTTTAGTTCGCAGGATTAAAGGTAATGCGCGGCTCTGACATTCGAGCCCTGGTTAGGGGGTGTGGCGGCGGGGGTGGTCTCGGCGCTGGTTTCTGGTCATGGAGACCATGAGCTGGCCGTAGCCCACGTCCGCGTCGTCCTCGTCTTCCAGCAGGCTGCCCACCGCTTCGACGTTGACGTCGCTGACCACGTTGGTGTGCTGGCCGCGCGAGTCCCTCGACAGCGCCTCGACCCGGGCGGCCTCCCGCTCCGCGAAGGCCCGGTCCGCGGCGGCCTGCCGTTCGGCCGCCTGCTGCGCGGCGGCGTACTGCGCGGCCGCCTGCTGCGCGCCGGCCAGCAAGTGCGGCTTGATCCACATGAAGTAGCCGATCCACATCGATCCGGTCGAGGGGGACCAGTCGCTTCCGCTGAGGTAGTGCACGGTCTGCACCAGCGCGTGGGCAACGGTCGGGTACTGCGTGTCGGGGAAGCCGTCGGCCCAGTTCTGGGCGCCGACCCGGCGCAGCGCGTCGGCGACCATGCCGAGCGGCTGGTCGGTGAGCGCGACCCACAGCAGCGTCTGAGCCATCCGCTCGCAGAACGCCCGCATGTCCGGGGACGGGGCGCCGGCGAGCTCCGGGCCCAAGCTTGTGATGGCGTAGTGCAGCTGCCGCACGAACGCATCCCTGTTCCTTGACAGCCGGGCCGCCGACTGCCTGATGGCGGGCCAGGACACAGCGTCGAATGCCTGCTGCGCCTGCGGTCGCTCCGTTCCGCCTGCCATATGAGATCCCCCTCTCCACGTCTCAGTCTTAGCGGCGCTCCGCTCCCACCCCGGTCAGTGCCCGGACTTGCATGCGGGCGAACCTCGCCGAGTCGGCGGGCCGCCGGTCGGTCACCGTGCCGAGCCAGCCTAGGAAGAACGCCACCGGGATGGCCACGATCCCGGGGTTGTTCAGCGGAAAGAACGCGAAGTCGATGTGCCGGTCCGTGATCAGCGACGAGCTGGCGCCGGAGATCACCGGCGAGAAGATGATCAGGCCGACCGCGGTGATCAGCCCGCCGTAGATGCTCCACAGCGCGCCGCGCTCGTTGAACCGCGGCCAGAAGAGGGAGTACAGGATCGACGGCAGGTTCGCCGACGCCGCGATCGCGAAGGCGAGTCCCACCAGGAACGCGACGTCAATGCCCTTCGCGTAGATGCCGCCGATCACCGCGACGATCCCGATCACCACGGCGGTGATCCGCGCCACCCTGATCTCGTCGGCAGGCTCGGCTTCCCCGTGGCGGGCGAGTCCGGCGTACACATCGTGCGCGAAGCTGGCGCTCGCGGTGATTGTCAGGCCCGCCACGACCGCCAGGATGGTGGCGAAGGCGACGGCCGCCACGATGCCGAAGAGCAGCGTCCCGCCGAGCTTGTCGGCCAGCAGGGGAACGGCGGAGTCGCCGCCGCCCGGTGCGGCGAGGATTCGCTTGCCGCCTACCAGCCACATCGCGCCGAAGCCGAGCAGGAGCGTGCACAGGTAGAACAGTCCCACCAGCCAGATGGTCCACACAACGCTGCGACGGGCCTCGCGCGCGTTCGGCACCGTGTACAGCCGCATCAGCACGTGCGGCAGGCCGGCGGTGCCGAGGACGAGCGCCAGCGCGAGCGAGATGAAGTCGAGTTTGGTGGTCGTGTTCACTCCGTACTCGAGGCCTGGGCCGAGCACGCGGTTGCCAGCCGGGCTGGACGCCGCGGCGTGCTGCAGCAGGGCGGGCAGGCTGAAGCCGGCCCTGGACAGCACCCACACGGTGGTCACCGCCGCGCCGGCCGCGAGGATCGTGGCCTTGACGATCTGCACCCACGTAGTGCCCTTCATCCCGCCGACGAGCACGTAGAAGATCATGAGGATGCCGACGACGGCTACGACGAGGTCCTGGCCGACGGAGCCGCGCACGCCGAGCAGCAGGCTCACCAGGGCGCCGGCGCCGGCCATCTGGGCGAGCAGGTAGAACAGGCTGACCGTCAGCGTGGAAGCCGCCGCGGCGGCGCGTACCCGGGGCGCCTTCAGCCTCAGGTCGAGAACGTCGGCCATGGTGTAGCGGCCGGTGTTCCTGAACGGTTCGGAGATGAGCATCAGCACGAGCAGCCAGCCGACGAGGAAGCCGATCGAGTAGAGGAAGCCGTCATACCCGTAGATGGCGATGATGCCCGCGATGCCGAGGAACGAGGCGGCCGACAGGTAGTCGCCGCCGATCGCGATGCCGTTCTGCCAGCCGGTAAAGGCCCGCCCGCCGGCGTAGTAGTCGGTGGTCGACCTGTTCCTGCCCGCCGCGCTCACGGCGATGACGAGGGTCACCACGACGAAGAACGCGAAGATGCCGAAGTTCAGCGCGGGCGTGCCAACCGTGAAAGGCGCACCCGTGGCGGCCAGGCCGGTCACTGCCGCTGTCCGCCTTCCAGTCGGTGTCGCAGCCGGTCAGACAGCGGGTCAAGTCTGTGCCGCGCCCAGCGGCGATAGCTCACGGCGATCGCGAATGTCGAGACAAACTGCAGGACGCCGAAGCAGAGACCCACGTTGACGTCGCCGAACACGCTAATCCGCATGAAACCAGGCGCGAACACGGCGACGATCACGAAGAGGAAATACCAGATGATGAACAGGGTGCATACCGGCCTTACGAAAGACCCGTAGCGCCGCTGAATAGTCCAGAAATCCCTGCTAGCCCGGACGGCCTCGTAGCCGATGGCGCTGGTGCGGCTCGGCTGGGGTGCTGCCGCGGTGCTGGCACTCCAGGGAGGAGACTCGCCCCAGGGAGGAGACTGGTATGAGGCCGTCGTGCTGCTGGCATTCCCGCGACTAGGTTGGAATAGGGACATACCGTCTTCCTTCCGCCGCGTCTCACGCTATACCGGCTTCTTGTCGACATAGGGAACTTTTACGGAAACCACGTGTTGTCACAGGAGTCGCGGCAATCCCACGAGCTCGCTAGCCGCCACCGCAGCCGTACGGCGGCGGGGCCCGGTGAGCTATAGTTAGTTGAGGTCAAGCAAGTTCTCGACGGACAGTTCTCAGTGGACTTTGAGGAGCAGGGGGCCCGCCCATGACGGTTAGTTCCGAGGCGGCGGGGAAGCCCGCGGGGACTAGCTGGACGCCTGGACCGCATTACAAGTGGATCGCGCTGTCCAACACCACGCTTGGCGTGCTGATGGTGACGATCAACCAGTCGATCGTACTGATCGCGCTGCCGGACGTCTTCCGCGGCATCGGGCTGAACCCGCTGAGCCCGGGGAACACCAGCTACCTGCTGTGGATGTTCATGGGCTTCATGGTGGTGTCCGCGGTGCTGGTGGTGTCGTTCGGGCGGCTTGGCGACATGTTCGGCCGGGTCCGGATGTACAACATGGGCTTCGCGGTCTTCACCCTCGCCTCGATAGCGCTGAGCGTGACCTGGATGCAGGGGGTCCCCGCGGCGCTGTGGCTGATCATCTGGCGCATCGTGCAGGGCGTCGGCGGCGCGTTCCTGTTCGCCAACTCGACCGCCATCCTCACCGACGCGTTCCCGAGGAACCGGCGCGGCACGGCGCTCGGCCTTAACTCGATCGCGGCCATCGGTGGCTCGTTCATCGGCCTCATCCTCGGCGGCGTCCTCGGCCCGGTGAACTGGCACCTCATCTTCCTCGTCTCGGTGCCGGTCGGCGTGTTCGGCACCATCTGGGCCTACTTCATGCTGCGCGACATCGGCGTCCGCAAGCACGCGCGGATGGACTGGTGGGGCAACGTCTTGTTCGGTGGCGGCCTGATCGCGGTGCTGGTCGGGATCACCTACGGCCTGATGCCGTACGGCGGGCACCCGATGGGCTGGACCAACCCCTGGGTGCTCACCGCGATCATCGGCGGCGTGGTGCTGCTCGTCATCTTCGTCTTCGTGGAGACGAAGGTCGCCGAACCGCTGTTCCGCATGTCGCTGTTCAAGATCAGGCCGTTCGCGGCCGGCAACGTCGCGAGCCTGGCGATGGCGCTCAGCCGCGGCGGCATGCAATTCATGCTGATCATCTGGCTGCAGGGTATCTGGCTGCCGCTGCACGGCTACAGCTTCAGCCAGACGCCGCTGTGGGCCGGCATTTACCTGATCCCGCTGACGATCGGATTCCTGGTGTCCGCGCCACTGTCCGGCATTCTGTCGGACCACTTCGGCGCCAAGGCGTTCACCGTCGGCGGGGCGCTGCTTACGGCGGTGACCTTCCTGCTCCTCGCGTTCCTGCCGGTGGACTTCAGCTACTGGCAGTTCGCGCTGCTCGTCGCCGTCAATGGCGTGGGCACCGGGCTGTTCATCTCGCCGAACCGTGCCGAGATGATGAACTCCGTGCCGGCCAACCAGCGCGGCGCCGCGGGCGGCATGATCGCCACGTTCATGAACTCCGCGTCCGTGCTCTCGATCGGTATCTTCTTCTCGCTGATGGTCGCCGGCCTGTCGAGCAAGCTGCCGACGACCCTGTTCAGCGGGCTGACCGCGCAGGGCGTCCCGGCCGGCGCGGCCGCGCCGATTTCGCACCTGCCGCCGATCGGGGTGCTGTTCGCCGCGTTCCTCGGCTACAACCCGGTGCAGCAGCTGCTCGGGCCGCTGCTGCACCAGCTCAACCCGGCGCACGCCGCCTACCTGATCGGCCGCGAGTTCTTCCCGCACCTGATCACCGGTCCGTTCCACGACGGTCTCGGCGTCGCCTTCGGGTTCGCGATCGCGGCCTGCGTGATCGGCGCCATCGCCTCGGCGTTCACCGGCCGGCCGAAGCATGCGGGAGGCGAGCGCGAGTCGGTGGGCTCCGAGCTGGCCGCGGTGGCCGCGGAAGGCAGCGGCATCGAGCCGAGCGAACTAGTCGTCCCCGACATGATCAGCGACGCCGCAGAGCCAGCTGAGAAGCCAGGCCGGGCGGGGTAGCCGGGGACTGTCCTGTCGGCGACTGAGGCGCGGGGTTGCCTCTCCCATTTGGGCCACGGGACGGTATCCTGCGGATGAGGAGCGGGTTAACAGATCTGGCGTCGCTCCGCTGACCGGGGTTCCCGGGGATGATGGCCCTGGTAAGTTTTCGGCGCGATACCCGAGGAGACCGTTGCGCGTGAGCGAAAGTCGCCCGGCCGCAGTACTGGTCCTCGCAGCGGGCGAGGGCAGGCGCATGAAATCCCGCGTTCCCAAGGTCCTGCACTCGCTGTGCGGGCGCAGCATGGTCGGTCACGCCCTGGCGGTAGCCGGCGAGCTCGACCCTCAGCAGCTGGTGGTCGTCGTCGGGCACGGCCGGGACCAGGTGAGCGCGGAGGTGACCGGCCAGGCGCCAGGGGCGCAGGTCGTCGTCCAGGACCAGCAGCTCGGTACCGGGCACGCGGTGCGGATGGTCACCGAGGCGCTCGGCGACTTCCGCGGCACGGTCGTCGTCACGTACGGGGACATGCCGCTGCTGCGCGCCCGGACGCTGCGCGAGCTCGTCGACGTTCACCAGGCGGCAGGCAACGCCGTCACGGTGCTGACCGCCACGGGTGACGCGGCGGGCTACGGGCGGATCGTGCGGGACTCCGACGGGGCGTTCCTGCGCATCGTGGAAGAACGCGACGCTACCGCGGCCGAGCTCGCCATCGACGAGTACAACTCGGGCTGCTACGCCTACGACGGGGCGCTGCTCGCGGACGCGATCAAGCGGGTGACGACCGACAACAACCAGCAGCAGGAGTACCTGACCGATGTGGTGGGGATCCTGCGCGGCGACGGGCACCAGATCGGGACCGTGCTGGCCGCCGACGTGACGGAGATCCAGGGCGTCAACGACCGCGTTCAGCTCGCGACGGCGCGGCGCGCGCTCAACGACCGGATTCTCGAGCACTGGATGCGGGCCGGCGTCACCATCGTCGACCCCGCGACCACCTGGATCGACGTCACCGTCACGATCGGGCAGGACACGGAGATCGGCCCGCAGACCCAGCTGACCGGCGGCACCGTTATCGCGGGCGGCGCGCGGGTCGGCCCCGGCTGCCTGCTCGAGGACACCGCCGTCGGCGAGGATGCCGTGCTGCTGCACGCCGTCTGCAGGCAGGCCGAGATCGGGCCTCGTGTGACGGTGGGCCCGTACGCCTTCCTGCGGCCGGGCACCCGCATCCGCGAGAACGCGCACATCGGCTGCCACGTGGAGCTCAAGAACGCCGAGGTCGGACCGGGCGCCAAGGTGCCGCACCTGACGTACGTCGGGGACGCGCACATCGGCACCGGCGCCAACATCGGCGCGGGCACGATCTTCGCCAACTACGACGGGGTCGCGAAGAACCACACCGACGTCGGCGAGCACGCCTTCGTCGGCAGCAACAGCGTGCTCGTGGCGCCGGTGGCTATCGGCGACGGCGCGTACACCGCGGCAGGCTCGGTAATCACCGGAGACGTGGCGTCCGGTGAGCTCGGCGTCGCCAGAGGGCGGCAGCACAACTCCCGCGGGTGGGTGGCGCGCAACCGAGAGGGAACGCGGTCCGCCGAGGCAGCGAAACGGGCCCGTTCAGAATAATTTGAAGGAGAAAAGTTCCAGGTGAGCGGCATGACGGCGCCCAGCCGAAAGAAACTGATGTTCTTCGGCGGGCGGGCATACCCCGAGCTTGCCGCCGAGGTCGCCGACTGCATGGGAATCGAGCCGGGGCCGGCCAGGCTTTATGACTTCGCCAACGGCGAGATCATGGTCAGGTACCTCGAGTCCGTCCGTGGCTGCGACGCGTTCGTGCTGCAGAGCCACACCTCGCCGATCAATCAGTGGATCATGGAACAGCTGATCATGGTCGACGCGCTCAAGCGGGCCTCGGCGAAGCGGATCACGGTGGTGATGCCGTTCTTCGGCTACGCGCGACAGGACAAGAAGAGCCGCGGGCGGGAACCGATCTCGGCCCGCCTCGTCGCCGACCTGTTCGCGGCCGCGGGCGCCGACCGGCTGATGGCCGTGGACCTGCACACCTCGCAGATCCAGGGCTTCTTCGACGGGCCGGTAGACCACCTGTTCGCCCTGCCGATCCTGGCGGGCTACCTGGAAGGCAAGCTGAACGTCAGCAACGTGACCGTGGTCGCGCCCGACGCCGGGCGGGTCCGGGTCTGCGAGCGGTGGACGGACCGGCTGGGCTGCCCGCTGGCCATCATCCACAAGCGGCGCGACCCGGACGTCGCCAATCAGGTCAAGGTCTTCGAGGTGGTCGGCAAGGTGGCCGGGCGCACCTGCATCCTCGTGGACGACATGATTGACACCGGCGGGACGATCGCCAAGGCCGCGGACGCGCTGTTCGAGCAGGGCGCGGAGCGAGTGATTGTGGCGGCCACGCACGGGGTCTTGTCCGGCCCCGCGGTCGACATCCTGAAGAACTCCCGGATCAGCGAGGTCGTCATCACCAACACGCTGCCGGTGCAGCAAGAGCAAAGGTTCGACAAGCTGACCGTGCTGTCCATCGCGCCGCTGCTGGCGCGGGCCATCAACGAGGTCTTCAGCGACGGTTCTGTCACTAGCTTGTTCGACGGCCAGAGCTAAGGCCAGGGGGCTGGGGGACTGGTCCCCCAGCGAAAGACGCAGTCGCGGCCCCCGGCCTGAGGCTTGTCTCTACCTCTGGCCGGAGGCCGCGGCCCCGTCCCGCCATTCCCCGGTTTGGCGGGACGGGGGTCAATGCGACGTGCCAGGACCGCCCACTCCACGGTCCCCGCCCGTCAAGAGCCTGGGCCTTGGCCGCGCCCCGTGACGCGCCGGACGGTGCCCCTGTGTAACCGTCCGTCACGGCACGGGGCGCGAGCCCCGACCCCCCGCTCTGCTCTTGTGGCTTCATCCTCGCCGCACTGATTTACGTGGCGCTTTAGTCGTGATTAAGTGGGTCTACACAGCCCGGTCATTAGTCCGCGGCCCACAGAAACCCCGGCGGGGAGGTTTCTGCCTTCCCGAACACTGCCTCTAACCCCGGAAGCGGAGGAGATCTTGCGTTCGGACGGGCTGGCCTGATGCGTTTTCGCATTATGGGTCCGCTAGAGGTCTGGTCTGAAAAGGAAGGCTGGGCAGCCATCGGCGCCCCGAAGTGGCGCTCGCTTCTGGCATGCCTGCTGGTGCGGTCCGGGCAGCTCATCTCGACCGAGAGCCTGATCCTCGAGCTGTGGGGCGACAGCCCGCCCGCGAAAGCGAACAACCTGGTCAGCATCTACGTGCACCGGCTGCGGCGGCTGATCGGCGACAGCGAGGGCAAGCTGCTGGTGTACCGGGCCCCCGGGTACCTGCTCCGCGTCGCGCCAGGCGACGTGGACCTGCAGGAGTTCGAGCAGCTGGTCGCCGACGGCAGGAGCGCGCTCGCCGCGGCCGACCCGCAGCGCGCCGCCGGCCTGCTCGCGGAGGCGCTCGCGCTGTGGCGCGGTGAGCTGCTCGCCGACGTCGCGCCGTCCGCGCTGATCAGCGCCGAGGCCGAACGGGCGAATGAGGTCCGCCTCGACGCCGCGGAACTCCGCGCCGAGGCGGACCTGGCGTGCGGCCGGGCCGCTCAGCTGGTCCCCCAGCTGCGCAAGCTGGTGGGGGAGAACCCGATCCGCGAGGGGCTGTGGCTGCTGCTGATGCGGGCCCTCGACGAGGCCGGCCGGCATGCCGAAGCGCTCGAGATGTACACCCAGGCCCGGGAGGTGATCGCCGACGAGCTTGGCGTCGATCCCGGCGCCGAGCTGCAGGAGCTGTACGCGCAGCTGCTCGCGGCGGACGCGTCGTCGGCGAAGACACGCAAGCGGCCGCTCCAGGCGGACCTTCCGGCGGTGCCCCCGCCGGCCGCCGCGCCAGGGACGCCAGCGGGCGCCGTGCGGGCGGCCGGTGCCGGGACCACTCCCGCCGACCCCGGGGCCAGCACCGACCGTCTTGTCGAGGTCGAGTCGCTGATCGGCGCGGAGGATTCCAGCGGACCGCACGGGGAGGGGTCGGGCACGATCGCCGTCGGTGCGGTCGCCGCCCACGCCGGGGCGGTCGAGGAACCGGCCGGCTCGCCGCCGCCGCGCCCCACGCAGCTCCCCGCCGATATCGGGGACTTCACCGGCCGCGAGTCCCAGGTCAGGCACCTGTGCGAGATGCTGGTCCAGGACGAGGCGGTGAACAGCCCAGGCGCCGTGCGGATCGCCGTGGTCGCGGGAGCGGCGGGCCTCGGCAAGACGGCGCTGGCCGTGCACGCCGCGCACCAGGTCAGCTCCGCGTTTCCTGACGGCCAGCTGTACGTCGACCTGTTCGGAGCGTCCACGCGGCCCGCGGCGGCCGGCGAAGTGCTCGCGAGGTTCCTGCGGGACGTCGGGGTTGAGGGCGACAAGGTGCCGGTCGGCGACGACGAGCGCGCGGCGCTGTACCGGACCAGGCTCACCGGCCGCCGGATGCTCATCCTGCTGGACAACGCGAAGGACGCCGCGCAGGTCCGGCCGCTGCTGCCGGGCAGCGCGTCCTGCGCCGTCCTGGTGACCACGCGGAACCGGACCCCCGACCTGGCCAGCACCAGGTTCGTCGACCTGAACGTGCTCGAGGACACCGAGGCGCTGACCCTGTTCTCCCGGATCGTCGACGACGAACGGCCGGCGGCCGAGCCGGACGCCACCGCGGAAGTGCTGCTCGCCTGCGCCGGGCTGCCGCTCGCGATCCGGATCTGCGCGGCCCGGCTGGCCGCGCGCAGGCAGTGGCGGATCGCCACCCTGGCGAACAGGCTGCGGAACGAGCAGCGGCGCCTCGACGAGCTCGAGACCGGAGACCTCGCGGTCCGGTCCAGCTTCCAGGTGAGCTACGACAGCCTGCACGTTGGCCGGCATGGCATCAACCCCGCGCGGGTGTTCCGGCTGCTCGGGCTCTGGCAGGGAGCGTCGATCAGCCTGCCCGCCGCCGCCGCGCTGCTCGGCGAGTCAGAAGACGACGTGGCCGACGCCCTGGAAACCCTCGTCGACGCGAACCTGCTCGAGTCGCCGGCCGCCGACTGGTACCGGTTCCACGACCTGCTGCGGTTCTACGCGACCGAGCGGGCCAGGGAAGAAGAAGCCGAGGCGGACCGCGCCGACGCCGTGCGGCGGCTGATGTGGTGGTACCTGGAGACCGGGGAAGCCGCCGCGGACGCGGTCTCGCCGCGCCGCTACCAAGTGCCCCGCCAGCGCTCGGCGCCGGGCTATCCGCCGCTCGCGTTCGGCTCCGTGGATGAGGCCCTGGGCTGGTACGGCGACGAGCGGGCCAACATCGTGACCGCGACGAGGCAGGCGGCGGCCGCGGGAGTGCACGACGTCGCCTGGCGGCTGCCGCCGAACCTTTTCCCGCTGTTCAACAGGTGGAGCAACTGGACGGACTGCGTGACCACCCACCGGGTCGCCGCGGAAAGCATGCGCGGGTCCGCCGACAGGCTCGGCGAGGCGTGGGTGCTCAACTCGCTCGGCTGGGCGCTGGCCCGGCTGCGGGACGAGGAGGCGTTCGGCTACCTCGAACAGGCACTGGCTATCCGCCGCGAACTCGGCGACACCAGGGGAGAGGCGCAGACCGCGATCGGGCTCGGCGAGGGGTACCTGAAGGTGCGCGGCCCCAGCGAGGATGCCCTGAAGTACCTGCGGCTTGCCACGGACCTGCTGCGGCCGACAGACCAGCTGTCCCTGCGGGCGGTCGCGCTGAACAACCTCGGTGAGGTCTACTTCGGGCTGAGTGACCTGGACGCGGCCGCCGAATGCTACGCCGAGGCGCGGGACGTGTGGCGGGAGATCGGGGGATACGGCGAGGGGTGGGCGCTGCACAACCTCGGCCTCATCTACCTGAACCTCAACCGGCTCGAGGACGCGGCCAGTTCCCTGACGGACGCCATAGCGGCGCATCGCGCGTCCGGCGACCTGGCCGGCCAGGCGACGGCACTCAAGCACCTCGGGCATGTGCGTGCGGAGGCCGATGACCCGGCCGCGGCGCGGAACTCGTGGACGCAGGCGCTGTCGATCTTCGAGCAAATCGACGAGCGCGCGGAGGCGGCGGACGTGACCGCCGCGCTCGCGTCGCTGCCGCGCTCATTAACCACAAAAGTTTCAGCATTCCCCGTTAGTAGGTAAACCCGGCACAAACATCCCCGCGATATGCCAGGGCCGGGGTGATTTGTGGCGAGTTCCGTTGGTACAGTCGCCGGGACGGGGCATTTAGTTATGCCGATGCATTCCCTGGCAACCGGGATAGCCGGGGTTTCCTGGGCAACGGGGCCCGGGCCGGGGA
>Ga0335075_10011566_pt1 | contig 13336 bp, 12 predicted proteins | sample Lox_Sample_24_FD_206723 | JGI IMG/M metagenome (GOLD analysis project Ga0335075, IMG submission 206723) | Soil microbial communities from Loxahatchee National Wildlife Refuge, Florida, United States - Lox_Sample_2.4 | ecosystem: Environmental > Terrestrial > Soil > Wetlands | place: USA...
TCTCTCGCTCCGACCAGGCAGCCCGCAGCCAGGCCAGTCCTGCTCCTGGCGGTCAGGCGCCGCGTTCGACGATGGTGGAAACCGCGGTGCAAACATGCTCGCCCGCTACCGTCTTGATCTCAGTGCTGGTCGTGAGCATGACGTTGCGCCCGGCGTCCCGGATGTCGGTGAGCGTGACCTGAGCAGTTACCACGTCCCCGGCCATGATCGGCCGACTGTAGGAGAATCGCTGCTCGCCGTGCACGACCATCGCGTAGTTGAGGCCGAGGCCCGGATCGCCCAGGGCGGCGCCGGAACCGGCCATGCTGATCACTATCGCGAACGTAGGCGGTGCGATCACGTCGGAGTGCCCGGCTGCCTGAGCGGCGGCCTGATCCCGGTAGACAGGGTTGGCATCGCCGATCGCATCCGCAAATTCAGCGATCTTGACCCGAGACACCTCGTAGGGCTCTGAAACGCCGAAGACGCGACCTACGTAGTCACGGTTGATCGCCACCCCGCGGCAGCTAGCGCGTCTCGCGGTGCGGCTGGTGCTTGCGGCAGAACGGGCAGTACTTGCTCAGCTCAAGCCGGTCAGGGTCGTTGCGCCGGTTCTTGCGCGTGATGTAGTTGCGGTGCTTGCATTCCTGGCAGGCCAGGGTGATCTTGGGCCTGACATCAGTCGCAGCCACGTGGCGCGCCTTTCTCTCGTCCAATCATCTCAAAGCCCGTTCTGGCGGCGTCCCCGAAGCCGCTGCGGCCTGAAGCCGTGAGCCTGGGACCGCCAATGCCAGCCTGGTTCCGTAGCGGAGGCCGGACTTGAACCGGCGACACAGCGATTATGAGCCGCTTGCTCTGCCTGACTGAGCTACTCCGCCGCCCTGCCCGCCAGGCTCAGTCCAGACCGTCGCTCTGTCGGCCAGTCCCGCCATAGCACTTGGGCTGACCCAGCTTACCGGAAATTCCCGAGGCTTCGATTTCGGCATCTGCCGCCCGCAACCCAGCCCCAACTGGCCGGCTCGGCTGCGGATCCGGCCCCTATTCTAGCGGCCGGGGCGAGCCGCCCCGGCCGGAGCAGCCGCGGGCCATGCCGTTACCAATTTGTCACCAAAACCCGCGTGTCTGCCGTTTCAGTGATGCCCGGGGGGTAGATTGTGTGTACTGTACATTGCCGTTGTGTTCCCGGCGGTCGGCCACCCAGGTCGACGCGGCCATAGCCAGCCTGCTGACCCCAGGAGGTGCGGCTACTGACCGCAGCGGTTGACCATACGGTGATTACGCAGCGCGACGAAGCTCAGAGTGGCTCTCGTAGGCTCGCTGTCGGCTGTACGGTCGATAACTGACACAACCCTCCGCCAGTAGTGCGGGGCTCGATTAATCTGAATGATGTCGACGCGTCCAAGTTGCGGCTATTGTGGAGCGTCACAAACCTTTCAGCCGGACTGGGAGAGACGACGTAGATGTCGAGGCGAGAGCAGCCAGCAGACGTTGCGTATCACGGGTTGCGAGAGGCGCCGGACACCGCGGCCGTCACCTCAGCTGCACGTCAGGCTTTTGCTGGTGCATACCCGGATCTCAAGCTGCAGCCCCTAGTCATCGTGATCGCCGCCTACAACGAGGCTTCCAACATCGGCGCGGTCCTCGACGAAGTGCCTTCGCAGATCGTCGACGTGCCGGTCACGCTGCTGGTCATCGATGACGGCAGCACCGACAAGACGACCGAAGTCGCGCAGCGGCACGGCGCACTGGTCTGCACGCTGGGCGCTAATCGCGGCCACGGCGTGGCGCTTCGCCTGGGCTACCGCATCGCCCGTGAGGGCGGTGCGCAGTACATCGGCACGCTGGACGGTGACGGCCAGTGGGACCCGGCTGACCTGCCTGCGATGGTCGAGATCATGGAGGCCGGCCAGGCCGACTTCGTCATCGGCTCCCGCCAGCTCGGCCAGACCGAGAATACCGACGCATTCCGTAACCTCGGCGTGCGGTTCTTCGCCAGGGTCATCAGCGGGCTGACCCACAGCCGGCTCACCGATACCTCGAGCGGTTTGCGGCTGATGCGCGCCGACCTGACCGGCACCGTCACCCAGACGCAGCCGCAGTACCAGACGTCCGAGCTGCTGATCGGCGCGCGGCTGCAGGGCTATCGGGTCGCTGAGGTGCCGACTGTCATGCGCCAGCGGCTGTCCGGCGAGAGCAAGAAGGGCCGGAACCTCGCCTACGGCCTGCGGTACGCGCGCGTTATCGCGGAGACCTACCGTCGCGAGCGGCGCGCCGCCCGCATGCGGCCGAGGGCCGTACCGCGGCCCGTCGTCGATGCACCGGCCGCCGAGCAGACGACCCCGGTCTCCCAGTCCCCGTCCAGCTAGCCACCCAGGTCTCACAATCTCCTTGAGCTAGCCCATCAGGCCACCCGGCTAACTTCCCAGACCGGGCATAAGCCCCACGCCTGAGCTGCCCAGAGCCAGCGAGTCCCATTCGGCATCGCGCGTGGCCTGGTTGGCCGCTCGCCACGGGCTCACGTCCACCCATAATCCCGTGGTGGAGCGGGTCACGCAGGCGGGGCGACGGCAACGGACTGACCCGAGCGGCGAAGAGAGCCTGCGACGAAGCCCGTGACCTTCAGCTCCTCGATGAGCCCATGCAGGAAACGCGTGGTCTCCGGGCGCATGGTCTTCGCTGTGCCAACCGCTTGCCGGATGTCCATGAACGGCCGGCTGATGAGCCGGACTCCGGAATGCGCGTCGACGAACTCAGTTATCAGCTGCCGGATTCCGGCGGCTGCCTCCAGATGCTGGGTGAGGAATACCTCGGTCCCCTCTGCACCGCGTACTACCGTCGCATTCCGCAGCGTGCGAGACAGGAACAGATCGTAGGCGGACCCGCGCTTCACGCCGATCCGCACGCCTGGGCTGTCGACATCATCGACCGTGGCGAGCTCTGACTGGCTAGGCACCGCGAACACGCCCTCAATCAGCACGTAGGGGGCGGTGAACGCGACCTCGGTCTCGCGCGCTGGCTCGATCGCCAGGAAACAGATATCGGCCTGCCCCGTCATCAACGCCTCGAAAGAGTCGCGCGCCGCGGTGAAGCAGACGAACTCAACCGGGAGGTCGAGTCGGCTGGCGACTTCGCTTGCGATGTCGACGGTTACGCCAGCCGGTTGCGCCAGCGTGCCCTGGGCCAGAACCGGGTTGCCCAGATTGATACCGGCGCGCAGCACCCCGGTAGGCGCCAGATCCGCGACAACCGCAGGTGACGTAGCAAGCATCGGATCAAGATACATACCGGGGCCCTAGCACTCGATGACGTTCACGGCCAGCCCGCCCCTCGCCGTCTCCTTGTACTTGATCTTCATGTCTGCCCCGGTCTCGCGCATGGTCTTGATCGCCTTGTCCAGCGACACCTTGTGCTCGCCGTCGCCCCGGATCGCCATCCGGGCCGCTGTAATGGCCTTCACGGCCCCGATGGCATTCCGCTCGATGCACGGAATCTGGACAAGGCCGCCGACCGGGTCGCACGTCAGGCCGAGGTTGTGCTCGACGCCAATCTCAGCCGCGTTCTCTACCTGGCGCGGCGTGCCGCCGAGGACCTCAGCCAGGCCAGCGGCGGCCATCGAGCAGGCGGAGCCGACCTCTCCCTGGCAGCCGACCTCGGCGCCGGAGATCGATGCGTTCTCCTTGAACAGCGAGCCGATCGCCCCGGCCGTCAGCAGGAACCTGACCACCCCGGCGTCGTCGGCTCCGGGGACGAACCTGGTGTAGTAGTGCAGCACGGCCGGAATGATCCCGGCGGCGCCGTTGGTCGGCGCGGTAACGACCCGGCCGCCGGCCGCGTTCTCCTCGTTGACCGCCAGCGCGTAGAGGGTCACCCACTCCATCGCGTACAGCGGGTCAGCTGGGTCGCCGGCCTGCTCGAGCTTCTCCTGAAGCGCCCTGGCGCGGCGGCGGACCTTCAGCCCTCCCGGCAGCACGCCCTGTGCCGCGCAGCCCGCCAGCACGCACTCCTGCATGACCGCCCAGATCGCCAGCAGCCCCGACTCCACCTCGGCCTTGTCCCGGCGGACAAGCTCGTTCGCGAGCATGACGCCGCTGACCGGAAGTCCGGTCCGGCTGGCGATGGCCAGCAGCTCGGCCCCGCTGCCGAATGGGTACGGTACCGGCGTCGGGTCCGCCACGATGGCCGGACGGCCAGCCTCGTCCTCGCCGAGCACGAAGCCGCCGCCAACCGAGTAGTAGGTGCGAGCCGACAGCTCCGACCCGGCCGCATCGAGCGCCGCGAACCGCATGCCGTTGGAGTGAAAGTCCAGGCGCTTGCGGCGGTGCAGGACTATGTCCGCATCGACGTCAAACCGGACCGGCCTACGGCCGAGCAGACCCAGCTCGCCAGACTGCCTGACCGTGGCGACCATCGGCTCGGCGAGACCCGGGTCCACCGTCTCTGGCTGCTCGCCGGACAGGCCGAGCACGACGGCCTTCACGCTGCCGTGTCCGTGCCCGGTCGCACCGAGCGAGCCGAACAGCTCAGCCCGAAGCCCGCACACGTCGGCCAGCAGCCCATCGGCCTCCAGGGAGCTGGCGAACATGAACGCGGCTCGCATCGGGCCGACGGTATGCGAGCTCGACGGGCCGATGCCGATCTTGAAGAGATCGAAGACGCTGACCGTCATCGGTTGCTCCTTGCTCGCAGCGACCTTGCCGCGCTGAACGACGTTGTACTACGGAACACGGGCGACCTCGGGCCGGGGTGTTCCCGCGCTAATACTTAACCTTTCTACCTGCTGGGTCATAGGGCGGCCGCAACCCCACGACAGCCCCGGTGACCTGCCCTCCGACGTTGACCTCATACTGGCCGGCCCGGACAAAGTCGGCCGTGACCACGTCGCCCGCCGGGTCGCGCAGGTAGCCCAGGCCGACGGCGCCGCCGAGGGTCTCGCCCCAGGCCGCGGCGGTGAGCTGGCCGGCGGGCTCGCCATTGCGCAACAGCAGCTCGCCGCCCCACATCATGACTGCCGGGTCGGCGAGCACGACCGACACTAGGCGCCGGCGCGCACCGTCCGCCTTGGCCTTCTCCACTGCCTCCCGGCCGAGGAAAGCGGTGCTGTCACTGAGCTTGCAGGCGAAGGTGAGCCCGGCCTCAACCGGGTTGTAGTCCGGCGTCAGCTCGCGGCCGAAGGCGCGGTAGGCCTTCTCGAGCCGGAGCGACTCGATCGCGTAGTAGCCGGCGTTGGCGACGCCGAGATCGGCGCCAGCTGCCATCAGATCCTCGTACACGCTGAGGGCGAATTCGGCCGGGACGTACAGCTCCCAGCCGAGCTCGCCCACGTAGGTGATCCGGGTCGCCCGGACTGTGGCGTAGCCGAGATCGATCAGGCGGCTAGTGCCGAACGGGAAACCAGCGTCACTGAGGTCAGCGGAGCTCAGCCGGGACAGCAGCAGCCGCGACAGCGGGCCCATCACGCCATAGACGGCATAGGCCGAGGTGACGTCGGTCAGGGTGGCCCGGTTACCTGGCGGCAGGTGCCTGCGGATGTGGTCGGCGTCCCGCTCAGTGGTAGCTGCGCTCGCGACCAGCAGGAACTCCGTCGCCGATAGCCGGGTCACGGTGATGTCGGATTCGTACGTGCCTCGGTCGTTCAGCATTCCGGTGTAGACCGTGCGGCCCGGCGGCACGGCCACGTCATTAGTGCACAGCCACTGCAGCCCCGCCTCGGCGTCATCACCGCTGACCAGGTACTTGGAGAACGACGTCTGGTCGAACACGGCGACCCGCTGCCGGGCGGCGAGCTGCTCGGCAGAGGACCACGGCTGCCAGTTCTGCCGGTCCCAGGAATACGCGATCACCGGGGAGTGACCGGCAGGGGCGAAGAAGTTGGCCCGTTCCCAGCCCATCTTGGAGCCGAAGCACGCGCCCGCGCCTGCCAGCAGGTCGTAGACCGGCGAACGGCGAAACGGCCGGGCCGTCTGCAGCTCGCGGTTCGGCCACGCGATGGCGTAGTGCAGGCCGAGCACTTCGCCAACCCGGTCGCGGAGCCAGCGGGCGTTGCCGTTGAAGGCGGCGAAACGGCGGATGTCCACCGTCGTCAGGTCCCCGTCCGGCTGCCCGTCGATGATCCACTGCGCGAGCGCCAGCCCGGCCCCGCCGGCCGAGGCGATGCCGACCGAGTTGAAGCCCGCCGCGACGAAGAACCCGGCTAGCTCCGGCGCCTCGCCGAGGATGAACTGGTTGTCCGGGGTGAAGCTCTCCGGTCCGTTGTAGAACTTGCGTATGCCGGTGTCGGCAAGCACCGGGATCCGGTGCACCGCGCTGTCCATCAGCAGCGAGAAGTGATCCCAGTCCTCTGCCAGCAGCTGGAACTCGAATGGGTAAGGAAGCTCGTCCGGCGACACCCAGGGCTTTGCAGTGGGCTCGAAGCCCCCGACAACGAGGCCGCCCACTTCTTCCTTGAAATAGGTGTAGCCATCGGGATCGCGCAGCACCGGCAGATCCGGGTGCACGCCATCGATCTGCTCGGTCACCACGTAGAAGTGCTCGGCCGAGTGCAGCGGCACGGTGACCCCGGCCAGCGCGCCCACCCGCTTGGCCCACTGGCCGGCGCAGTTGACGACGACGTCGGCCTCGACGTCGCCATGGTCGGTCTGCACGCCGGTAACCCGGCCACCGCTGTGCCGGATGCCGATGACACGGACCCGTTCGCGAACGCTGACGCCGCGCTGCCGGGCACCGCGGGCAAGGGCCGCGGTGAGGTCGACCGGGTTTGCCCGGCCGTCGCCGGGAAGCCATATCCCGCCCTCCAGGTCGGCGGCGTTGAGTATCGGGTACCTGGCGGCCGCCTCGGCAGCGCTGATGAGCTCACAGTCGATGTCATACGCCTGGGCTGTCGCAGCGGTCCGCCGCAGCGCAGTCATCCGATCCGCGGTTCGCGCCACCGTGACGCCGCCGCACCTGCGGAACCCGGTGGCCTGACCGGTCTCGGCTTCCAGGCGCTCATACAGCCGGGTTGAGTACTGGACCAGCCTGGTGCCAGCCTCGGACGCACGCAGCTGACCGACCAGGCCGGCCGCGTGCCAGGTGGTCCCGCAGGACAGCTGGCCCTGCTCGAGCAGCAGCACGTCCGTCCAGCCGAGTGCGGCCAGATGGTAGGCCACGCTCGTCCCGATCACCCCCCCGCCGATGATCACGACCTGTGCCCTGGCCGGCATCCCGGCGGAGCTCATCGGCTCGCCGACGGCCGCGCCTGTCCTCTCGGTGCTCATCCGAATTCCCCGTCCTCGTCAGTCCTCGTCCTGCGCCTCGTTGAGCAGGCGGCTGAACTCCGGGCTGGTGAAGCCGGCCGCAGCGGCCTCGAATCGCTCCATTGCCCACGACCAGAAGTCGAAGTCGAGGCGGCTCGAGGCGTGCTGGATCGCACCCCACAGAGTCCAGCCGTACCGGGACACCATCGTGAACAGCTGCGCCCGTGCGATCCGGCTGCGCCGCGCACGGCCGTAGTAGGCGGTCACCAGCGCCGCCAGCGCATCGGCGTCCAGGCCGCACTCCCCAGCGATGTTGCCAAGCTCGAAGCAGGGATCATTGTTGCCCGAGTACTCGTAGTCGATCAGCCAGATCCGTTCGCCGTCATCGATGAAATTGGCGGCGAGCAGGTCATTGTTACAGGGCACAGTGCCCTCGGCCCGGACGGCAAGCGCCCGCCCGGCAGCCTGGAAGGCAGGCATCAAGTCGTCGTATCCGGCCGGGATCGTCATCCCAGCCGCGGTCGCCGTGGCGTAGTAGGCGGCCTGCACCTCGAACATGTCGAAGTCCCCGGCGAACCGGCCGGCCTGGTGCAGCGTGGCGCACGCGCGGGCGATCCTGGCCAGCGTCACGGGCTCGGCCACGTCAGCGTTCGTGAGCGTCCGGCCCTCGACGTAGCCGAGCACGAGGATCCGGTCGTCCGGCCGGAAGTCGATCACCGGTGCGCCAATGCCGGCGGCGGCCGCAATCACCGAGTTCCGGTACTCGTGATCTCGGTCGATTCCGAGCAGCTCGCCGCCGTCGGAAAGCACCCGCGCCACAAACACGCCGTCGGGCGTCGTGACCTTGAAATTCTGGTTGGTCAGCCCGCCGGAAAGCACGCTGACCTGCCTCGGCGTGCCGGCCAGGCTCGGCACCCTCGCCAGCACCGCCAGCGGGTCCGCGTCAGCCCGGCGAAGATCGGTCACGCTCGCACACTACGGGCGCGCGGCACTAAAGGTCTAGACGTAAGCGTCGCGAAGGCCAGGAAGCCGACCGAAAAGTGTCAGGAACTGACACTTCATAGACCGGGAACGGGTGGCCTGTCGCCAATGTCTGCCTTTAGGGTCTGGACAGTTAACTAACGACGCCCTACGCTTCCTGCCACTGAGTTCAATCCAGCCCGGTGCCGTCAGACGCAGTGTTCCATCAACAGGAGCCGCCGTGAGCGCAACCCAGGATGTCAGCAGCGGGCAGGACAAAGACACTGCCGACCTGGCCCAGTTCGGTTACAAGCAGGAGCTGAAACGGTCGCTTGGCACGTTCAGCTCGTTCGCTGTGGCCTTCAGCTACATCTCGCCGTCCACCGGCATTTTCACCCTGTTCGCGCTCGGGCTGACCACGCTGGGCGGAGTCTTCATCTGGACCTGGCCGGTCGTCGCTTTGGGCCAGTTCATCATCGCGCTGAACTTCGCGGAGGTGACCAGCCACTATCCGCTGGCCGGCTCGGTGTTCCAGTGGTCGAAGTACATGGCCAATCGGGCCTACTCCTGGTTCACCGGCTGGATCTACCTGTTTGCCGGCATCCTGACAGTCACCGCGGTAGTGGCCACGCTGCCGCTCGCGCTGATTCCGGCGCTCGAGGGGCTCGGCTGGCACTCACTCAACCTCACCTTGCACACCGAGCTAGTGGTCGCGCTGATCACTCTCGTAGTGATCACCGTGCTGAACATCTACGGAGTGAGGCTGGTCGCGATCATCAACAACACCGGCGTGCTCTTCGAGATCCTCGGCATGTTCGTGTTCGCGATCGTGCTGATGGCGTTCCACAACCACCAGGGCATCGGCGTCATCACACATAGCGGAGGGCTGCATGTCGGAGCGAACACGTTCCTGATCGCCATGTTCATGTCGCTGTTCGTGATCTACGGCTTCGACACCGCTTCGACACTGGCAGAGGAGACCCGCGACCCGCGCCGGGCCGCGCCGAAGGCGGTGCTCTTCTCGATTGTCGGCGCTTTCATCATCGGCGGAGTGTTCCTGCTCGGCTGCCTGATGGCGATCCCGAATCTGCACACGGCAATCACGGGGAACGCGGGCTTCGGCTGGTCCCCGGCCAACATCATTCAGGCGAACTTCTCCTCGGCGTTCGCGACGCTCTACCTCTTCGTCGTGTCTGCGGCCATCTTCGTCTGCTGCCTGTCGATCATGGCGGCAACGATCCGGCTGACCTTCGGGATGGCGCGCGACAACCAGCTGCCGTTCTCCAAGCCGCTGGCGCGGGTTTCGCCAACGCTGCACACGCCGATCTGGACTTGCGTCACCGTCGCGGTGATTGCGGCTATCCCGTTCATCCAGTTCACCGGAGCCGGCATCATCGCGATTGCAGCGACGGCGATGATCTACCTGAGCTATTTCCTTGGCAACCTCGCGATCCTGCGCGACCGGCTGAGGGGCTGGCCGCGCACCAGCGCGCCGTTCCGGCTCGGCAGCTGGGGCCTAGTCGTCAATATCATCGGCCTGCTCTACGGTGGCGCAATGCTGATCAACTTCGCCTGGCCCCGGCCGCAGAGCAACCCGACGCCTAAGCAGGAGGGCCTGCTGCTGAACTTCCACATCGGCTGGCTGAACGGCATCCCGGTGCTGTGGACTGTGCTGATCTTTATCCTCATCGTTGGCGTGCTGTACTACCTGATCACCGGCAGGAGCAAGGAGTTCGCGCCGGTCATCGCGCCAGCGGGCGAGCCGGCACCGGCAGGCGGTGCTGCCTAACGACCTCATGAGCTGGATGGCGCGCCGTAGAGCCAAGCCGGGTAGGCAGTCCGATCCGGCGGACGGCGGGGAGGGCGGCGCGCCATCCTCCGAGCGGCGGACCGCAGCGGCCGGTAGGCATCTGCGGTCCGCCGCGCGGTTGTCAGCCAGACGTGCGGCCTAGCCTCAGGCCTGCCGAGAAGGGGACACTAGGAAGCATGCAGCGACGGCAGCATTCCTGGCGCGGCGTCGCCGCGGCCGGACTGGCACCGCTGCCCAGGAAGCCGCCGACGATCAAGCCGCCGACGATCGTGCGCCAGCCTGGCATAACCGCGCACGCGCAGATCGAGGACTGGCTCGCTGACGCTATCGCGGCTGGCCAGTTGACTCCCGGCGACCGGCTGCCGACCGAGCAGGACCTGGCAGCCCGGCTCGGGGTGAGCCGGATGACCCTCAGGCATGCGCTCAGCGAGCTAGCTCAGCGCGGCCTGGTCACCAGGGCCGTGGGGCGTGGCGGCGGTACCTTCGTGGCCGAGCCCAAGCTGGAGCAGGACCTGACCACGCTGGTCGGCTTCTCTGAGCAACTGCGCCGGCACGGCAAGGCAGCGGGCGCGCGGGTGCTCGCGGCAGCCAAGATCCCGGCGAGTCCCGTTGCAGCAGCGGCCCTCGAGCTGACCGAGGGCGATCCAGTGCACGACGTCAGGCGCATCCGGCTGGCTGACGGGAAGCCGATCGTGATCGAGCACTCGCAGTTTCCGGCCGGGTTGTTTCCCGATCTGCTCGACTGCCGACTCGACGGCTCGCTGTATGACCTGCTGGCCGAAAGGTATGGTCAGCGGCCGCACCGGGCTAGGGAATCGCTGGAGCCGGTAGTGGCCGGCGTTCGCGAAGCGGAAGCACTAGAGGTCGAGGAGGGAGCGCCGCTGATGCTGGTGGAGCGCACCGCGTACTCGCTCGGCGGCCAGCCGCTGGAGTACGCACGTGACCGCTTCCGCGGCGACCGAACGCGGGTCGTCGTCTGGACGTCTGAGCTTGGCGGCGCGCTCTAGGCGGTTGGCGCCAGTACCGGCCAACGCATGCCGGCCAACGCATACCGGCCAACGCAGTACCGGCCAACGCAGTGTCCGACTCTCTTGAGCGCCGACTCTTAGCGCCCGCAACAGCCTGTGCAGACTGGTGACAGGACATCGCATGACCGGTAGCGTCCGGTTCATGACAGTCAAATTGATAGTCCTGTACACACAGCCAGAGGACCCGGCCGCTTTCGACGAGCATTACCTAGGCGTCCACATGCCGCTAGCCGCCAAGATTCCTGGCCTGCAGCGCGCCGAGACAGGCAAGATCTCAGCTGTCCTCGATGGCGGTGAGCAGACCTATTACCGGGTTGCTGAGCTGTACTTCGCCGATCAGGATGCGATGGGTGCGGCGTTCAGCTCCCCCGAAGGCGGAGCAACGGCCAAGGACTACGCCGAGATCGCGCCACCGGGTTCCCGAATGCTCGTCGAGATACTCGACGACTAAGGTTAATTGCACCTTTTGCGCGAGCCCGATTGACTTTGCACCCTGAGCGTACATCGCAACTTGCTCATAGCGGGATAAATGTTCGCACCGGAGCACTGCACCGGGTGCCAAGTCGGCTGCGTTACACCGGCGGCACTGCGTGAGCCAGATTCGCCAAGCCCCGCTCGTGGGCGCGACCGCGGCGAAGTCGTAGCCGGAAACCACCATGGCCGGCCCGGTCAACCTGACCGGGCCGCCCCCGTGATCCTGAGAATGCTAAACACGGCCTGCCCGGTCATCCTGACCGGGCAGGCCGTGGCGCGTCGCAGCGGGCGGGGGGCACGGCCAGTTCGGTTTTGTGATGTTCTGGTCACCAGATCAGCGGGATGAGGCGCTTGTGCTGGTCGGCGTAGGCGCGGTAGCGGCCACCGAGGGTAGCCAGCAGTGCGTTCTCCTCGGCGTGGATGCGCCACAGGACGGCCGCCAGCGGTAGCAGCACCATGGCCGCCACGGCAACCCAGTTCGCTGCCGTCAGGCCGAGCCCGGCGCAGGCCAGCAGCAGCCCCGTGTAGCTGGGGTGGCGCAGCAGCCGGTAGGGGCCGGCGGTGATCACCGGCTGGTCGGAGCTGACCATGACGCTGCCCGTGAAGTAGTCGCCCAGCGTCTTGATCGACCATCCGCGCAGCACCAGGCCGCCCAGCAGGACCACCACGCCGACGGCAAAGGCGGCGGGACCGGGCCGGATCGCGGCCGCCGGGACGATGCGCGGGGCCAGGTAGAGCATGACGCTCGCGGCGATCACCACGGGCACGACGGCGAGCCTGCGGCCACCGCCGCCGGCCCTGGTGGCGCCGTCCCGGGTGTTGCTGGCGTGGGCGAGTTCCATCATGCCCCAGGCCATCGTGACGACCAGGAGCAGCACGCCGGCGTGGCTGGTTGCGAAGTAGGGTTTCATTTCTCCTCCACTGATTTCTCGTAGGCGGTGGTGGTGATCTGGAATAGGCCTGCTAGCTCGCGGCCATAGTGGTCGAGGTCTAGATCAGGATCGCGGGCAAGCCGGGCCGGCACCGCGTCGAGGGTGGCGCGGATCGCCAGTGCCATGACAAGCGGGTCGAAGTCGGCCCGGAACTCGCCGGTGCCCTGGAAGTGGGCGAGCAGTTCCTGGAGCGCGGCTGTCCCGGCCTCGCGGATGGATAGGTCGTACAGCGAACTGCCGTCTGCGCTACGACCGTTCAGCGCGATCTCCACGGTCGCCAGCACGTGGTTGCGGTTCTCCCGGATGAATGCCAGGTTGGCCTGGATGTAGGTGCGGAGCATGCCAGTGCCCGTCTTCTCGGCCTCGAGCCGGGGACCAAGATAGGCCCGGCCCTTGGCGGACAGCTCGCTGACCACTTCCCTGATCAGGTCGTCCTTGCCGTCGAAGTGGTAAAGGATCACGCCCTTGCTGATGCCGGCGGTCTCGGCGATGCGGGCCAAGGATGCCTGCCCGTACCCCAGTTCGGCGATGGTGTCGATGGCAGCAGCCATGATCTGCGCGCGCCGCGCGGTCTCGATGAAGGTTCGGTCCTTTTCCTGACCGGCTGCTTTGCTTTCTGACCGCATGGTCAAAAAGTAGTCCGGCCGGTCAGCATCTGTCAACCCGCTTCGGTGGCCAGGACCGGCCTCCGGCAACATAGCTGGCTGTTCTTGGCGTTGGAACCCGCTCGCGGACAGGCCGGGGCGTGGGCAGATCTTCGACGTTCGCCGCAAACAAGCGGAGCGCTGTCCTACCAGGCGGCCAGCCTGGCGACCGTCGGCAGCGATCCGAGTCAGTCCCGCCACCCCGGCAGCGCACCTGGCCGGCCGGGTCATCTGACCGTGCAGGCCCCATGATCCTGAGAAGGCTAAACACGGCGCC
>Ga0335075_10011567_pt1 | contig 13335 bp, 10 predicted proteins | sample Lox_Sample_24_FD_206723 | JGI IMG/M metagenome (GOLD analysis project Ga0335075, IMG submission 206723) | Soil microbial communities from Loxahatchee National Wildlife Refuge, Florida, United States - Lox_Sample_2.4 | ecosystem: Environmental > Terrestrial > Soil > Wetlands | place: USA...
CTAATAGGGCTCATTACGAAAAACCGCCGTCGCCTGCAGCAGCCGGTTGTCGCCGGCCATGTTGGCGAGCGTGAACCCGAGCGGGCCGGTGATCACCGGCAACTGGTAGAACACCTGGACCAGAACGATATCCCCGGGCCCACCGATATTGTAGTTCATGGCCGCCTGATCGAACTGGCCGTTCTGCAGGGGATTTTCCATCGTCATCGAGTTGAACGAGGCGAAAGTCTGCACGTTCACCTCGATGTTCTTGCAGGCAAGCAGCGCTGTGGCGTTGTTGCAGACGTCCTGCAGGAACTGCGCGGCCGTCAGGCCGCCCAACTGGGCCTGTCCGGTCATGATCAGCCGCGCCGTGTCGGTGGTCGCCGTCTGCAACACCTGCTGCGAAATGAACACGAGACCGGTCTCCAGGATCGCGATGAGCAAGGCGAACAAGGGGGCCGCGATGAGCGCGAACTCCAGCGCCGTGGAGCTTCTCTCGCAGCGCGACAGAGACGACCCGCCGCGCCGGCGCGTCATGGCCGGAATGGCGGATGGCGGGGAGCGCAGCGGGAGGATGCCCATGGCTCTATCGCGAGAGAAAGGCGGACTGCACCGCCAACTGGAACAGGGCAGCCATCGCGGCCGAGATGTCGCCGCCCGTCTGGACCTCGAAATAGAGGCCCGGAGAGGCGCAATCCTGCAAGGTCGGCCCGATCGTCGACTGGAACGGCGCGATATTGGAATTGTAGAAGCTGTTGGTCGGCAGCGGCAGGTATTCCGTGTACAGCACGGCAATGCGGATGCCGCGGTTCTTGATGGCCGAGCAGAGCGCCGTATTGATGACCGACATCTGCCTTCCGCCATTGACCGTCTCGTCCTCGACGCCGTCGGTCACCAGGAACAGCACCTCCTGCGGTGTGTCGCCGGGCAGATTGGTGCCGCTTCCCGGGTTGGGCATGATCGTATTGATGCCGTTCATCGCGGTATCGTAATTGGTATCCTCGTCATCGTTGTCGTTGTAGGCGGTCAGCCAGTTGTTGGAATAGACCTCGAGCTGCTGGATGTTGGCGGACTCGGCGCCGACGGCGCTGAGATCCGATGTCAGGGTGCCGATCGTGTTCAACCCGATATCGAACGTATAGACCGCCATGCGATAGGCGGCGTTGTACTTGGCCTCGGTCTGCTGGGCCGTCGTGGTGAGGTTTTCGGCCGCCAGCCTGAGATTGTCGATGCGCAGCGTCACGCCGAGGCTTTGCGCCAGCGCGTAGTTGTCCTCGCCGTTCGGATTGCCCAGATTGTCGGCGGCCGGATCCTGTTCGTGGCAACCGAAGGCGCAGCCCCCCTGGGCCGATGTGTTCCTGACCATCGTATTGATGCCGCTTTGCGTCGCCGCGATCGCCATCGACGGCGATGAGTCGAGCAGCAGGTAGAAGTCGATATTCGGCGCCTGCCCGGCGGTCGCCGAGGAACTGCCGGAGAGCGCGATCGTGTTTCCTCCGAAGATGTTCGGGAAGTTGTCCACCGACACCGCCTGGTAGCTCACGGTGACGGTCCGCTCGTTTCCATTCGTCGTGACCGTCACGGCAAGATTGTTGGGATCGTAGTTCACCCCGGCGAGAGCCCCGGCCTGGGCGTTGAACGTGTTGGTGGCCGCGGTCGTCGCATCTTCCGTGCTCTCGGCCATCATCGTCGGGGTGACGCCCGCCAGCGCCGCCGCGTCGGCGAAGGCGTTCAATCGCGACTGACGAAATGCCGCCATGCCATAATTGATGCCCATGCCGGTGAGAAAGATCATCGGCACCGCCGCCACCACCAGAATGACCGCCACACTTGCCTTTGATTCGCGACCAAGGCGACGGAAGAGGGAGAGCATCGAACCGCCCCGACAGCCATCAACGTGAAGTCAAGCTGCCGCGCAGGAAATTACTTTCGCGTTAATGGACCGTTGACAGAAGCGTGTCCCGATTGCCGCGACACGTTTGCGCGCGGCATGGCGGCCGCATCGGTTCACCCGTGCCCGGCGAGCAACCGGGCCGATGATGCCGGAAAACCGGCCCGCCGATCTTGGATCGCCGGGCCGGCGTCAGATGTCAGGCGGCGTGCGCTGCGGCGAGCGTGGTCGTCGCCCCCGCGTGGTGCGGATCGACGGCGACCGGTGCGACGCTTCCGCCCGGGACGGCGCCCGCCACATATTGGTTGAACAGGGTCGCATCGAGGGGATGCGGGTGCTCCACATAATCGGCAATCCCCGCGCCGATTCTGAGCGCCTGCGAAATCAGCCCCTGGCCCTCGGCAGGTGTCAGAAACTGGCCCTCGAGATGTTCAAAGGCGGCCGTGGCGCCGCTCACCGCACCGTTGATTAGTTGTGCGGCCGAAGGTGTGTAGAGGTCGTGCGCGATCAGGAAATCGGTGACCTGGGCGCCAAACGCCGTCACACCTGCAATCAGCGCCGTGCCTTCGGTCGGGGTGAGCACCCCGTTCTCGACATGCTCGATGGCAAGCGTGAAGTCGCGGTACCCCTTGAGCACTGGCGCGACCGGAGTTTGCGGAATGACGTGGGCCGCCAGCGCATCGCCGATGCGCAGGCTTTGCGAAATAAGGCCCTGGCCTTCGGCGATGGTCAGTGTCTGGTTCTCGAGATGCGTCACGGCCGCCGTAAAGCCGGCGTTCGCCTCAACGATCAGCGCGGCCTTCTGCAGCGTCAACTGCCCGTGCACCGCAAGAAAGGCGCCGATCGCGACACTCACCTGCTCAGCCGTGGAGATGAGCGTCGCCCCCTCCGTCGGGGTCAGCACCGTACCTTCGACATGTTCAACGGCCAGCGTCAGTTTGCGATAGGCGGTCAGAATCTCGGATAGAATGCCGCCCGATGACGCGGAATCGGTCATGGTCGTTCTCCTTCCTCCCGACTTGCCGGATATAACCGGCACGCTTGCATATTACGGTATATTAACGGATGGTTGAAGCGGAGATTTCGTAAAGACCGTGTCGCAGGCTCGGTTTGCTACCGGTCCGTGCGGTACCCTATGATGCCGGGCAATGCATTGAAGATAATCAAAGCCTTCAAGAAAACGCACAATTTCGTTTATAAATTGGGAGATATTTCAACAAATGAGAAGCATTTTGTAACAAGCGGATTCTCTCGTGCAGTCATGACGTCACATCGCCCCGCGCCGGCGGCCGGCACCGACCTGCTGCTCGATCAGCCGCGCATAGGCGCCGCGGCGCAGCAGGAGTTCGGCGTGGGTGCCGGATTCGACCAGGCGACCCGCTTCGAGCACCAGGATCCGGTCGGCAGCGCGGATCGTGGAGAGCCGGTGCGCGATGACGAGGGTGGTGCGTCCGTGCATCAACTCGGCCAGCGCGGCCCGCACCTCGCCCTCGCTGATCGCATCGAGATGCGAGGTCGCCTCGTCGAGCACGAGCACCGGTGCATCCTTGAGGAAGGCCCGCGCGATCGCGACCCGCTGCCGCTGGCCGCCGGAGAGTTGCGTTCCGCGTTCGCCGACGATGGTGGCGAGGCCGTCAGGCAGCGAGGCGACGAATGGCGCCAGCGCGGCGTCGGCAACGGCGCGCAGAAGCTCCTCCGGCGCCGCGTCCGGACGGGCCAGGCGGATATTCGCCTCGAGACTGTCGTTGAAAAGATACGTGTCCTGCGCGACGAGCGCGATCCGCGATCGCAGCGCATCGAGGCGGAACTGCCTGAGATCCATCCCGTCGAGCAGAACCGCGCCCGCGTCCGGGTCCCAGAAGCGGAGCAGAAGATTGGCGATCGTGCTCTTCCCGGCTCCCGAAACGCCGACCAGCGCTGCCGTCATGCCCCGCTCGAGGGTGAAGGAAACGCCATCGAGCGCCGGTGTCGTGCGGCCGGGGTAGCTGAAGCGAGCCGCGGCAAAACGGACTTCGTTCCCCCTGCCCGCCCCGCGCCGCGCAGCCGGCGGCTCGGCCGTCCCGTCCCGGATCAGGACAGGTTCCCCTGCCACGGCCGCCAGGCGGCGCGTGGAGGCGATGGTGTCGGCAAGCTGGCGGCCGACCTCGGCAATCTCCGAAACCGGCAGGAAGGCCGCAGCCGCCACCAGAACGAAGAGCGGCAGGAGACCCGCCGGAAGCCGCCCGCCGCTCACCAGCGCCGCCCCGACCGCCGCCACGGCGAGCCCGCCCAGGCTGGTCGCGGCCTCCAGCCAGGCAGCTTGGCGGGCCAGATCGGTGAGCAGGCCAAGCCGCAGCGCGCCGGCGCGCCGGGCGAGGGCCATGAATCCCGCCCGGCGCATCGGCAGCGCGCGGAAGGACAGCAGATCCGAAAGCCCCTGGATCGTTTCGGTGGCGTGCGCCGAAAGCGCGCCCAGGGCAGCCCGCGCCTCGGCTCCCAGGCGATCGATGCGCGCCCGGCCAACGAATGGAGAAAGCAGGGCATAGCCAAGGAAAGGCACAAGAACGAGGGCGAGCGGCCAGCCGAACCATGCCAGCAGCCCGAGCACGCTGAGCGGCACCAGAACCGCAACGACCGCGGGTGCGACGGTGTGCGCGTAGAAATACTCGATCGTCTCGACATCCGCGGTGGCAAGCTGGGTCAGATCCCCGGCGCTCCGCTGCATCAGATAGGCCGGCGCCAGTCGATCCAGGATGGCAAACAGGCGAATCCGCATTTCGGCCAGCAGCCGATAGGCCATGTCGTGCGCAAGCCAGGATTCCAGCCAGTGCGAAAGGGCCGAGACGGGTGCGGCGAGAAGCAGGACGGCAATCAACAGCGCCGTCGGTCGGCCCGACCGCACGGCGGCAATGACGAGCGCGCCAAGCGCACCGACGCCGATGAAGGCGCTGACCCGCAGGATGCCAAGCACCACGGTAACAGCAAGACTGCCGCGCCAGGGGCGGATGAAGGAAAGGAGATTCGCCAGTGTTTCGCGCATGCCCATGTGCGCAGCGTCGGCATCGATCGGGCGAACTTCCGGGGCGACGGCGGCAGCCGGGCCACGGACGGGCCGCGCCCCGTCGCCGGCTGTGCCCTGCCGCGCGCCCTCGATTTCTTCCTCGCTCTCCTGCGCGCCCATCAGCCGGGCGTAAAGGCCGTGCCTTCGCATCAGCGCCGCGTGGGTGCCGCTTTCGACGACGCGGCCGTGGTCGAGGACAAGAATCCGATCGGCATCGATCACGCTGGAAAGGCGGTGGGCAAGAATGAGCGTGGTGCGGCCCACCATCAGCCGCTCCAGCGCCTGCTGGATCAGCGCCTCGTTCTCCGCATCGACCGAGGAAAGCGCCTCGTCGAGAATGAGGATGGGCGCATCGAGCAAAAGCGCGCGCGCGATGGCAATGCGTTGCCGCTGGCCGCCGGAAAGGCGCACGCCGCGCTCACCGATCTCCGTCTCATAGCCTTCCGGCAGCGCCGCGATGAAGGCGTGCGCATTGGCCGCCCGGGCGGCGGCCTCGAGATCCGCTGCGGTGGCCTCCGGCCGGCCAAGCCGCAGATTTTCGGCAATCGTTCCCATGAACAGGACGGCATCCTGCGCAACCACCGCGGTCGCCGCGCGCAGGCCGTCCGGGTCGAGTGTCCGGAGATCGGCCCCGCCCAGGAGAATTGTTCCTTCCTGCGGTGCATATTCGCCGAGCAGCAGACGGACGATCGACGATTTTCCCGCTCCGCTCGGCCCGACGATGCCGATCCGCTCACCGGCGGCGGCCGAAAAGGAAAGCCCGTCCAGCGCCGGCTCACGGCCCCCGGGATAGGCGAAGCGCACGCGAGCGAACGTGAGCGAGGGCGAAAGACCATCGACGGGTCTCAGGCCCGCAGGCGGCAGCACTGGCCTCGCTCCCACTGGCCTCGCTTCCAGGAGCGCCAGTATCGGCTGGGCGGCCGACTGGCCCAGCAGCCCCGAATGAAGAAGAAAGCGCAGATCCCGCAACGGGCGGAATATTTCCGTCCCCGCCATCAGCACGATCAGCAAGGCTGCCAGGCTCATCTCGCCGTGCGTGACCCGCCAGGCGCCCAGCGCGACCGCGGCCGCCGCGCCCAGCGCGATGCCGAGATCGGTGATGGCGCGCGTGAAAACACTGGTTGCCAGCACCCAGAATGTGTTGTCGGCGAGCGCGTGCGCGCGCGCCGCCAGCCGCGCCGCGAAGGCGCCGCTCTGACCGAAGGCCTTGAGCGTCGGCAGCCCCTGCACGGCGTCGAGGAAATCCTCCCCGAATGATTTGAGCGCATTGGCGCGCCCAAGGCTCGCCCGGCGCTCGCGCATGTGCGCCGCCATCGGGCCGATCAGGGCCGTCAGCGCGCCCGCCAGCAGCACGGCGGCCACCGGCAGATCCCAGTGCGCGGCAAAGGCAAAAATCGCGAATGGCGCAACGACGGCAACCGCAAGCTGCGGCAGATACTGCCCGAACCAGGTCTGGAGCTGTTCGACACCGTCGATCAACGACAGCATCACCCCACCCGAGCGCCGGGTCGCAAACCAGGCGGGACCAAGTTCGGCAATCCGCTCGAACAGCCGGCCGCGCAGCCTTTCCTGGACCCGGACCGAGGCGCCGTGGGCCAGGCGGGCGCGCGCTTCCTCGAGCACCGCGCGCAACACGATCATCGCTCCCGTGGCGGCGGCGAGTGCCGCCGCGGCACGCAACGTTCCGCCCGAGAGGACGCGCGCCAGGAACTCGCCGAGAAAGGCAAATCGGGCAATGCCTGCGGCGAGCGCGGCAAGGCCGAGCACGACGGCTATGGCCAATCGGCAACGGACACCGCGTGTCAGTTGCCAGAGACGTTCATCGAAATACATGCACGCCGATCATCCGCCATTCCGTCACCTTTTGGAACCGCGGGTGGTGCGAAGCCGTTCGCGCATGGGGCGTGCCGTGAACCTTGCCGAGAGCCTTCGTGCGATGCGTGACGAAGGCTGTTCTTTCTTGAAAGAAAGAACCAAAGAACTTTTCCCCGTTTTCCGGACCCGGCACTTTCTCAGGTAATAAAGTGGGGAAAGTCTTTTTGCTTCTTTTTCTTCAGAAAAAGAAGGTTCTTTCTTCTCCATCCGTCATCAGGGCGCACGACATGCCCGAGAGCACGGCCAGTGGGTCGCATTCGCGATGCCGACCCTCCTCTTGCCCCGCCGCGGCCAACCGCTAGGCTCAATCGCCGGAGCGGGAGCCCAGCCTCATGGACACCACATTCGCACTCGGTGAGATCACCGTCAGCCGTATCGTCGAGCAGCAGGAACCGCTGTTCGACGCCTTCACGTTCTTCCCGACCCTAACCCCCGAACTCCTGGCGGAGAATCGCTCCTGGCTCGAGCCCGAGGCATTCGAGCCCGTGACCTCCAAGGTCGTGCTCGCCGTGCAATCCTACCTCGTGCGCACACCGCACCACACGATCCTCGTCGATAGTTGCGTCGGCAACGACAAGTCCCGGCCCGAGCGCCCGTTCTGGCACATGCTCAAGGGCGAGAGCTTCATGCAGAACCTGAAGGCCGCCGGTGTCACGCCTGCCGATATCGACATCGTGATGTGCACCCATCTGCACGTCGATCATGTCGGCTGGAACACGCGCCTCGATAACGGCCGCTGGGTGCCGACCTTTCCCAACGCACGGTACCTCTTCTCCGAGCGCGAGTTGGCTCACTGGACGGCGCTGCACGCGCGCGAGCCGATCGGCTGCATCGCCGACAGCGTCCTGCCGATCCTGGACGCGAAGCAGGCAGATCTCGTGAAGAGCGACTACGCGCTCGACGATCATGTCCGGCTGATGCCGACGCCAGGCCACACGCCCGACCATTTCGCCGTCGCACTCGGCCGGGGCCGGGATCTCGCCGCGCTCACCGGCGATCTGATCCATTCCCCTCTGCAAACCCGCTACCCGCAGATTTCCATGCGCGCGGACTTCGATCCGAACCAGGCAGCCGCCACCCGGCGTGGCTTCCTCGAGCGCTATTGCGACACGGAAACGATCTGCTGCACCGTGCATTTCCCGAGCCCATCCAGCGGGCGCATCACGCGCTGGGGCGACGGCTTCCGTTGCACTCCCGCCTCCGCCTGAGGCGGGCGAAGCTCAACCGGCGACCGCGGCCTCGGCCTGCACCCCGGCTCCGAACGCCGGCATCACGTCGCGCGCGAACCAGTGAAGCTGGCGGGCAAACTCCCCGGGACCCATTCCCTCGGCCCAATGGATCATGAAGTCCTCGAGCCCCGGATATTTCGCCTCGATCGAACGGATGCCGGCAATCACCTCCTCGGGGGTCCCGCAGAACCAGGCCTTCTGCGCGATCCCGTCGGCGAGCAAGGGAACCCCGGTCGGCGCCCCCGGCGTGCCCCAGCTTCGCCCATCCTTGTCGGCGTAGCGGACGAAGCCGAACGGGGCGAACCACTTGTAACGCTCGTCGTGCGCCGGCTCGATCAGGCGGATCGCCGCCTCGCGGCTTTCAGCGAGGCACATCCCGGCACCCCAGATCACGTCTTCCCCGAGCTTCTTTTCGTGCCCGTGCGTGCGGCACGCCGCCTGATACGCACGGATGACGTCATCCAGGATCTTCTCGCCATTCAGTGTCACCATCGCCTTCAGGCCGTGCCGCGCCATCAATTCGATCGTGCGGCCGCTCGCGATCGGCATCCAGATCTCGACCGGCAGATGTTTCGGTCTCGGCACCATCGTGATCTCGGAAAGCTGGTATCCCCGGTAATCCACGGGCGGCGGGCATGCGAAGAATCGTCCCGTGAAGTGAAACGACTCCTTGTTGAAGCACGTCACCAGCAGCTCGAGCGCCTCCTCGAACCAAGCACGGTTCTTCTCCGCATCGATCAGCGGCCCGCCGAACGTCTCGACCTCGCGCGTGTGATAGCCGCGGCCCACCCCCATGATGATGCGCCCGTCCGTCACGATGTCGGCCATCGCGTAGTCTTCGGCGAGGCGAATCGGGTGCCACATCGGAAGCACGTTGAAGGCGCAGCCGAATTTCAGGCGGCTCGTCTGGGTGGCAAGCCAGAGCCCGAGCTGTACGAGGTTCGGCAGGCACTCATAGCCTTCGCGCTGGAAATGATGCTCCGCCGTCCACAGGGCGTAGAACCCGCACTCGTCCATCACGCGCGCAATGTCACGGGCATTCCAGAGCGCCTCGGAAAGCCGCTCGCTCGAATAACGCCGTTCGTTCGCCGGCGTGCCGTCACGCCCCACGTTGTCGAGCGCGATCTGGCCCACATACAGGACATGGAATCGCTTGATCATGGCGTGCTTCCCCAGGGAGGCTACCGGGACTATGCCATCCGCCCCGCCTGCCCGCCAATCCGTCCGGGGCAACTTCCAAAGGGATCACGATGTCCGAGCCCGCGAAGAATGAGGCCACCATCACCGCCTGGCACGCGCACGTCTATTACGACGCGCAGGACCCCGAAAGCCGCGCCCGCGCCGCCCGTCTGCGCGAACGGGTGGAGGCCCGCTTCCCCGCCAGAATGGGGCGCTGGCACGACGTTCCGGTCGGACCGCACCCAAGCGCGATGTACCAGATCGCTTTCTCCTCGGAGCTTTTTCCCGGGCTGGCCCCCTTCCTGATGCTCAACCGCGACGGCCTGACCGTGCTTTTGCATCCGGAAACCGGCCGGCCGCGCGATGATCATACCTTGCACGCCGCCTGGCTCGGCGCGGTGCTGCCCCTCGAGACCGGGACGCTGCCCGAAACGGAGGGTTGAGCGGGCGCCGTCTCACCAGAGGGTGTAGCCGCCGTCGATCACCAGCGCCGCGCCGGTCATGTAGCGCGATGCTTCGCTGGCCAGATAGACCGCGAGCGGCCCGAGATCCTCGGGTTCGCCAAAATCGCCCATCGGAATGTTCGCCTTGAAGGCGGAAATGATCTCCGGCTGCTCGCGCGCCCAGCGCTGGTTCGGTTCCGTCATGAACCCGCCGGGCAGGATGGCATTCACCGTCACGCCGCGCGGCGCCCAGTCGGCGGCGACCGCCCGCGTGAATTGCACGACCGCCGCTTTCGCCGTCTCGTAATGCCGCCCGCCGACGCCGCGATTGGCGATCATTCCGCTGACCGAAGCGATATTGATGACCCGCCCGCCCTCTCCTCGCTCCAGCATCGCGCCGCCGATCAGCTTCGTGCAGAGAAAGGTCGCCGTGAGATTGAGATCCATCAGCGCGGACCACACCTCGAGCGGCTCATCCTCGAGCGGAATGCTGATTCTCCTGCCGCCGATATTGTTGATCAGGATGTCGATCGGCCCGAGCGCCAGCGCTTCGCGGCACGCCCGCTCACAACCGTCCGGGGTGCCGGCGTCGGCCGTGATCGACCATGCCGCGCGCTCGCGGGCGCGAATCTCGGCCGCGGTGCGCGCCAGACTTTCGCCGTCGCGCCCCACCAGCACCACGTCCGCGCCCGCTTCGGCGATCGCGAGCGCCATCTCGCGCCCCAGGCCGCGGCTGCCGCCCGTGATGAACAGGCGCTTTCCATCGAGGCGGAAGCGATCGAGCACAGACATCGGCATCGTTCCTTGTGTAAGGAAATTGTCCAGGCCGGCGAGCCGCCGTCATTCGTCGGCGGCGAGCCGTTGTGCCGCATCCTCGGCAATCAGAGGATCGATCAGCGGGTCGATATCGCCTTCGAGGATACGGTCGAGCTTGTAGAGCGTGAGGCCGATGCGATGGTCGGTCACACGCCCTTGCGGAAAATTGTAGGTGCGGATGCGTTCCGAGCGATCGCCGGTGCCGACCTGGGCGCGGCGATCCGCGGCGCGCGTCGCCGCCAGCTCCGCCCGGTTGCGTTCGTAGAGCCGGGCCCGCAGGATCTTCATCGCCTTCGCCCGGTTCTTGTGCTGGCTCTTCTCCTCCTGCATCGAAACGACGATGCCGCTCGGCAGATGCGTGATCCTGACGGCGCTTTCCGTCTTGTTGACATGCTGGCCACCGGCGCCGGAGGCGCGGAAGACGTCGATGCGCAGGTCGGTGTCACTGATGGCGACATCCACCTCCTCGGCTTCCGGCAGCACCGCCACCGTCACCGTCGAGGTGTGGATGCGGCCCTGGCTTTCGGTCTCCGGTACCCGCTGCACGCGATGCACGCCCGATTCGAATTTCAGCCGCGCGAACACGCCCTTCCCCGTGATCTCCGCGATCCCTTCATGAAGGCCGTCCAGCTCGCTCGGATCATAGCCCAGAATCTCGAAGCGCCAGCCTCGCGCTTCGGCGTAGCGCCGGTACATCGCAAAAAGCTGTGCCGCGAACAAAGCCGCCTCCGTTCCCCCGGCGGCCGGACGCACCTCGAGGATCGCGCTCTTCTCGTCCGCCGCATCCCGGGGCAGCAGGGCCACTCTCAGTTCCTGCTCGAGACGCGGAATCCGCTCGCTCAATTCCTTGATCTCGGTCGCCGCAAGCTCGCCAAGCTCGGAGTCGATGAGCAGCGCTTCCGCTTCCTCTCGCGCGTGCTCGGCCGCCCTGAGCGCGGCAATGCGCGCCACCAGCGGCGCCAGTTCCGAGAACTCCTTCGCGGCCCGGATCGAGTTTTCTCCGCTGTGCCCCTGCGCAAGCTCGAGCTTGAGGGCCTCGCTCCGCGCGAGGATACGGGCCAGCCGATCCGAAAGGCTCATCTGATCCGGGCGATCAGGTCCGCCTCGAGAACCTCATTCTGCCCCCCCGACGCAAGGTCCTTGAGCTGGACACTGCCCCGTCCTCTCTCTTCCTCGCCGAGGATCACCGCCCAGCGCGCGCCGATCCGGTTCGCGCGTTCCATGCGTCGGCGCAGGTTTCCGGCATATTCCAGTTCGGCACGGATCCCTTCGCGCCGCAACCGTTGGAGAAGAGCAATCGCATCCGCTTCGAGGGCGGGTGATACCGGCACCACCGCAACCGGCGCTGCCGCCTTGGGGGTGGTGGGGAGCAGCATGGCAAGCCGCTCGATCCCGGCCGCCCAGCCGACCGCGGGGGTGGGCGGGCCGCCCATCTCGGCAACCAGCCCGTCATAGCGCCCGCCCGCCATCACCGTGCCCTGCGCACCGAGCCCGGTCGTGACGAACTCGAACGCCGTGTGGCCGTAATAATCGAGGCCGCGTACGATCCGCGGATTTTCCCGAAACTCCACGCCGAAGCGGACCAGCCCCTCCCGCAGGCCGGCATAGAAGGCTGCCGCCGAGAGCGTGAGATACGGCGCGATGACCGGGGCTTCGGCAATGATCGGCTGGTCGGCTCGCTCCTTGGAATCGAGGATGCGCAGCGGATTGCGATCGAGCCGGTCCTGGCTCTCCGGCGACAGCGCGGCCCGGTGCGTGGTGAAATAGGCAACCAGAGCGCTCCGCCAGGCAGCGCGGCTTTCGGCATCCCCGAGCGTGTTGATCTCGAGCGTGACACCCTCCGCAACTCCCAGCGCCTCGAGGATCCATTGGCCGCAGGCGATCACCTCCGCGTCGGCCAGCGGATGCGCCGGACCGATCAGCTCGATATCGATCTGGTGGAACTGCCGATACCGTCCCTTCTGCGGCCGCTCGTAGCGGAACATCGGGCCGGCATAGAAGACCTTCTGCGGCAGGGACTGGGTGAGCCCGTTCGATACCAGCGCGCGGCAGACCCCGGCGGTGGCCTCCGGGCGCAGCGTCAGGCTTTCGCCGGAGCGGTCGGTGAAGCTGTACATCTCCTTCATCACGACGTCCGAGGTCTCTCCGAGCGTCCGCGCGAACACGCGCGTGTCTTCGAAGACGGGTGTCGCCCATTCCTCGAACCCGAAGGTCTCGGCAATCCGCCGCGCCGTGTCGATGACATGGCGATGGCGCCGCAGTTCCTCGCCGATCAGGTCCCTGGTGCCCCGCGCGGGCTGCAGCGAGCTCATGCCGCCGTTCCGAGCCACATGAAGCGCGGCGGCTCCTTGGCGCCGCATCGGAGGGGAGTGATCTGCATGCTGGTGGATGGTTCCTTGGCAAAATATACGGGCGCTGCGGCGACAAAAGGACGCGGCAGCGCTTCGGCCCGTCGGCCGGCGCTATCCTGCCGCTCCGGCGCCGGCGGGGCAAGGCACGGAAGGCCGTTCTTTCTTGAAAGAAAGAACCAAAGAACTTTTCCCCGTTTTCCGGCTCAGGATTCAGAACGAAAAACGGGGAAAGTCTTTTTGCTTCTTTTTCTTCAGAAAAAGAAGGCTCTTTCTTCGCGCTGCCCCCCTCCGTTCGCTGCACATGGCAGCGAACGGAGGGGGTAGGGCTAGTGAGTGAAGGCGCCGATCGGCAGCACCTCGCGTTTGAAGTCGCCGTTGATCATTTCAGCGGCCGACAGATAGGCGGCGATCGCTGCGCAGATCAGCCCCACATAACCGCCGAGATGCGAGATCGCGGAGGAACCGAACCAGGCGCCGATCGCGAGCAGCAGGAAGGTGATCCAGAGCGTGAGAAAGACAAGCTGGAGCG
>Ga0335075_10011568_pt1 | contig 13335 bp, 15 predicted proteins | sample Lox_Sample_24_FD_206723 | JGI IMG/M metagenome (GOLD analysis project Ga0335075, IMG submission 206723) | Soil microbial communities from Loxahatchee National Wildlife Refuge, Florida, United States - Lox_Sample_2.4 | ecosystem: Environmental > Terrestrial > Soil > Wetlands | place: USA...
TTCATCAGCTCCTTCTATTTGCTTTTGCAGCTTTCTCAAACTTCATGTCGCCTTCCCTACACCCAGCACCACTGTTCATCTAAGAGTGCTCTAGATCAGCAGAATCTGCTGTGTATGCATGAACTCGGCCTTGAGCTTTGACCAAGTTTATATCTATCTCGGGTTCTTCTTCTGTATTCATATCAATATGTGAGCGTGTTTATGGGTTTGGTAGACTCGATATACCCTCAATGTCTTTATCCCGCATAGTTTCTACGAAATAAGCCGGCATCTAACCTGTGACAAGTTGACCACTAACTGCATCGGTTTTTGCCAAGAATCTAACCATTCTTCCAGATTACATGATTTTAGAGCCCCAACCTATTTTCTTGTACCACCGTAGTAGTGATCTTATGAATTAAGGAGTTCTCTTGCAATTGTGGTACTTGTAATAGCAGAAGGTTTTATTTTATAAAAAGTTAGAGAAAATTATAGAGAATATCAAAAAGAAAATATGCCTGGGGTTTTGCGGAGGGAACGGTACTAACAATCAAAAGGACTCAGGCAGTCAAGCCAACCCACCCGTTCCAGGAAATGTAGCTATTCAAGGAAACTCATCTAATCAAGGAGAACAACCTAGTGGAGGCAGCCAAGGCGACCTACTTGTTCAGGTCCACCTACCTGGTTAACGCGGTTCATCCTGTCAAGGGGATCAGAACCAGAACAGCAATCCCATTATTAATATAGGCAGGGGCAGCGAGAGCAAAGAGGAAAAATTAGATCATCAGCCTTGGTTCGGGCGAGTTTGCAAGAGACTTGATTTGAAAGTTATTGTCATTGAATTATATTCCGTATTACGTGTTTTTCCACCAAAGCCACCCGATCTTAGAGTTATGTCATGGAATGCTAGAATCGCCATCGAGTTATAGCTATGAGAAAATGGAAGGCATGCAGGAACCAACTGTAATTTCAACTGCTATTTAAATATGGAATATAAGAATGTCTTAATCGAGAAAGTTCCTTACGGAGGGTTGTACAAGTGAGGAGCAGGAATATAAAGAACGTGTTCACGCCTTTTATAAAACCCGGTGCCTCACTCGGCCTTTGGCACACCTTAGCCTTGTGGGGTTATCCGCATCGAGAAGACCACAAAATTCAGCGCCGCAGTTCGAACAGGCTTCATGACGATTAACAACCGTAATCACATTTAGCAAGGCTCCCTCAGCTTGCTTCATGTCCAGTTCAGCTTTGAGCTTCGCAGCCCCAGCAATTTTCACCTTTGCCTCCAATGCTGCCTTCTGCACCGATATCTGCTTGAGCTGCTTGTCGCTCTGTTTTAGTGCCTCGCTCAAAATTTCAAACCCAAAATCCCCAATATTTCTAACCGTGTCGGTGAATGTTTCGTTGTCTATAAGTATCCTTAATTGCTTCATGCAGGTATTCAATACAGCATCACGAAGCCCCCAGTCGATATTCGGTAACTTGTAAACCATCTTAATTACCTCAGGAAACTCGTCGGTGGACATTAAGCTATCAGCTTCAGCAAGGAACTTGGTCTTCGCCAATTCCCTTAATTCGAATATATCGTATTTGTCGGCGATGGCGTAAACAAGAACGTTGTTAAGTAACCCTGACTCCCCTGCCACTGCATTGCCTTCGGAGACTCCAACTATAGCCGGCGTACCAATTTGCCCTGGACTCCCTGATGAGGCCTCAGCCGTTTCGGATTCTGCTGCGTCGACTTTTCGGGTGGACGGTGACGTCCGGGTAGATCCAGTTTCCGCTTCTCCATGCTCTTTGGCAGCCGGTTCTCCTAAACAAGATACAGCTTCCGCTATGCAAGAGGTACTTCCATCATCGTAATCAAAAGTATATAGGTATAACAACATGCGCTTAACTGTGTCGGGATCATCATCATCCAGTGAGATCCTTCTCTCAATTGATTCCTAAAACCGTCAGTATGGCCCGACCACGCAACCCAATAGAAGCTACCTTGAACTCTCCATCACAAGCTGCTGCAAAGAATCGAGATTGAGAGCAAATGATCAATTGATGGACCTTGAATTCGCAACCACTGCTACAAATAGTCATGTCGGAATATTTCCCAGACTTGAGCATGCTAGACAAGCTAGCACGAATGCCATTTTTGTGAATATCTACCATGGTAGAAGATGCAGCCTCAAACGACTTTTCCTGGCTGAAGTGTAAGTAGGATCACTTGGCACTTTGCGGAATAAAGGTGAGTTATTGAAAAGCATTGTTACTCTTTAAGGAAACTAATGATTAAGAGCCACGTTGAAATACAGGGCTTGGTGCGCCAATTTGTACCACAATCGCTAATTGGCTGGTATGATATCGTGAGCGTCCTACTACGTTGAACTGTAGACTATTAACTTACAATTACGTGTACCCCACTAAAGGTGACATACCTAAGTAGAGAGACATACACGTCTTAAGTCTGCAGCGTTTTGCCTGGGTTAACATTATATCAAATAGCAGAAATTAAGTTATTATATATACCCTCAGCGTTTATGTTGCACGTGCAACTGGTTTTGGCCGGTTCTTTGGAACAAACTCATCAATTTGAATATACTGAATTGCAAGTAGAGACCAGTTTATCAATCCTTATGAGAATAGTATATGTAGGTTACACGATATTCTAGCGGCCTTGATTTGTCCCTAGTTCTATATCTTATTACATGAGAAAATAAATCGCCTCTCTTTGTCGCTTGCTCATTGAGTAACCTTCTAATATCTCTTCCCTCTATTAACGACTGCCCGACTAGACTTAGACTCGCTTTGCCGGAATGAAAGTCCCAAAAGCTATGAATATATACTATTAATATTGTTCTCCAATATCCTGAAAGCTGAATTTTAATATCCTTTCTTCTGATTGTAATGTTTATTCGAAGGTAGGGTAAATTTGGCTCGAGTAAGACTGACTCGCTCTGTTTTGAATTTTGCGCTTAGAACTAACCCTCATTTGGATTTCGCGGTCACCACTAACTATATCACAAGGAGCCAGAAATACTTATGGACATCGAGAATGCAATCAGGTGGTCCGTGCTCCGCCATCATGGCGAACGCTTACCCCTAAGGTTCGACGCAACTGTACTATATATGCTCACGGTATTTAGTAGATTTATAGTCACATGTACGTCTGTGCACGTCCTGATATGGCAAACCAGTAGAAACCCGTATAGACCTCATAAGGGCCCATTGGGGACCTATGGACGGTTATAAATGCTGGCTTGTCTGAGGTAAAAGCCCAGCGCATTTGGTCCGGGAAGCCGTATCTAAAGCCACCGTCGAGATCCTAGAGGATTAGCGATTACTGGTTCAACTTTGTAGTACTCAAATAGCTCAGAATTTTCGGACAAGAGGTTGAGAGAAACTTCTAATGCCCTTTAATGTCACATGTAATCTATAACCTTTAATCACCATAGTCCCAACGCCTTGGAACCGAGGCTTACGTTTGTTGCGTCGCGCGGTCCGATTTTGGCAGGCTACCCCTGCAAATATACCCTCAATAAGCGGCGGCCCTTGTACAGTAGCTTACTGAGAAGATTGTGATAAAATGGGCTCGTCTACTTAACATCAGGTACCTCGTTCTTTGCTCGAATCCATCGCATCTCAGGCTTATAGCTTTCGATCTTGTACAATTCCTCGGATGAGCAAGGCGATTTTGTGGACCTGCGCTTGTCGTCATAAAGTTGTTCATGTCGCCCTTGGTAATATCTAACGGGTAAATGTCATGTAAGATGATGGCCCAGAGTTACCCCTGCGCATCGGCAAAATGAATCACTTTTCATTTCTAGCGACCCTTTTTCATTTTCTTCTTTTTCTTGATCAACACTATGACTGTGGACGAAAGCCTACTTGAGAAAGCTAGAGCGGACTATCTATCAGGCAAATATGACTCAATTCGGGCTACTGCTGCTGCCCACCCTGTAACATACTCCACTCTGCTCTGGTACCTTGATAAATGCGCAAATGAGGGACCTAAGGCTCAGGCATGGAATTCACACCTATCGCCTGAGCAGGACAAGGTCCTAGAGGACGAACTGCGTCGTCTGATTCGCTGGAACATTAATCCTAACCTTGAATTCATCCGTGGCCTTGCGCAGCATATTTTACGTCAATCTTTTGATCTAACCACTAATCCGAACACTAAACCTCCAACAGTGGGCAAATGCTGGGCAGAACGCTGGCTCAAACGACATCCTAACCTTAAATCCGATTGGTCGAAGCCTTAAGAGAATGACCGAATCATATCTACGAATAAAGAAGCAATTCAGGGCTTCTTTGACAAGTACGAAGCAATCGTAGTTGAACATGGGGTTTATAAGGACGATATACACAATATAGATGAGTCTGGCTTTTTAATGGGAGTTGCGAAGCGATGGAAGGTTATAAAACTTCGTGGAACTAAAGCTCCAAGGACAAGGAACCCTGCAAACCGTAAAAATTGTACTTTGATCGAGTGTATTTCTGCTTCTAGAAGAGCCTAATATAATTACTAAAAAGGAGTGCAATTTGTCTTGCAATGTTTACTTACTTTAATACATTATAAGATACATAGTACTATGCATTATACTACTATGTTATATAACTAACTAAATAGGCTATAGCGCTATAGGTTATACAAGGTAGAATGCTTGAATTGATTAGCACGAACTATCCTTGTGTTAGAGATTTAAGTTTTATTCAAACCAAGACCAATTGCCCAAGTCATCTCTAGGTCTGCCTTAGGTTTACCCCTCCTAGATTTTTGTTTAAAAATCCTCCATAGTGGTCTACCTAGCGCTCTTGAATAGAAAAAGTATAGTGAAGTTAACGTGAGAATGGTGAGCGGAATCACCGTCACGAACCAAATCCAAAGGCCTTGAACGTCGACGATGCGTCCACCATCGGGGATGTAGAAAACGAAAGTCTGGAAGAACAGCTGCCCAAGTCAGTCTAGTGGTGCGGTTAAGAGGTAAAGGCGCCCCACTTACAGATGCGCACATGGCAGGAACAAAGATGATGATGACGGTGCCAACCGTTCGAGTAAACACGCCCGCGACAAAACGAAGCTTGAGGTAGTTTACGGCCATCCAGTTCTGAGCCTTCTCATGCTCTTTTCTATGTGTATCTTTTATCTTTGGAGAGTTAGCATCATACTCGGTTGTGACAGCTAGAAGCTAAGATTGGTCGTTACAAGAGTTCTTATTATCTTTATTCTTTCTATCAAGTTATGAGCAGACGTGATTTGCTGTTCAGTCTGCCGTTCCACTTGATCCATTGCGAAGGAAAAAGAACTCATTGCTGTCGCGAATCTTCAGGAGTCTTCTCTACACAACCACTCATAAAAGTTGCGGATCGATCGAATAACCTGAAGGTTAGAACCAACGGAGGGGATGACATTAGTTTGCAGAATAAAGTCGAGATTAGACAAAGCTTTGAGAGCGTCGGCTGGAATGACCCCCAAGACAACAATTTTTGAATCGTCCCTTTGGTTTAATGTCTAGCGTGTATCAGCCTTCCTTTAGCACATACAAATGGATGTAGATACGAACTTTAGCACCAAGGTACATATGGTTGACAATATAATCCAATTCAGGGACATGTTCGCTCCATGTCTCACTAGCAGCACTACAAAGCAATAGGTTAAGTACGAGATCTTTAGGCACTAGCTGCTCCCAACGGTGTCGAAACCCTATTTCCCGGTTTTCGGAAATAAGCTCCTCTAGAATATTCCGAAGCAGTCGCGGTGAAGCAGCAAGAATTGGAAGTACAAAGCCGTCTAAAAGACGGACCTGAATGCTGACCCCGATTTGTCTCTGGTTTCGGAACTTGGGAGAGTGTGGTCGTCAGGTTTTGGGTGGATGAAAGCCAAGCTGTAGCAAAGCTGGAAAGTTCGACAGGCTCTGGTGAACACCGAAACCATGGTCGCCACCAATTGTTCAAAAGGAGTCGAAAATGATTAATTCCATTTGGCCATTCTCTTTCTGGTGAAGGAATAAACTGAACATAATCTGACATCACTTGGTAGAGGGAGAGGATCCTTGTCAAGGCCTCCTTACCATTCACATGGCTATAGTTTGAGTAAAGCATGCTTAAAAGCGTCAGCTAGGTGAAGAGAGTTGAGGCAGAGAGGCTTGCATCATGTTGAAATCGCCGGCATTTATCGGCCTTTCGAAGAACGCCCCTAGGTCGGCCTTTCCGAATTCTTGCGCTTCAAGGCGCCCATTCTCAAGGCGCCCATTCTCAAGATGGAAGCTGAAGAGAGCTATGGAAGCCTCGTCGTTGTCGGGGAAGTTGGAGCGACGAATTCGATCTTGATATTCATGAGGCGGGAAAATTATCTTCTCGCGAGTCTTACTGTATTCCCATGAAGGCATATAGACTAGTACTTCTTAGGATTTAGCAATAGTAGCACCAAGTATTGAGAAAGCAATCTCTCAAGAACAAACTCCTTCTACTAAAAACATGCCTCAAGTGTAGACTCCTGTCGATAAAGACATACTTCAAATATAGACTCCTCTTAATAAAGATATACCTCAAGAGTAGACTCCTTCTAATAAAGACATGCCTTAAGTACAAACTCCTTTTGATAAAGACATGCCTCAAGCGCAAACTCCTTCTAGTAAAGATATATTTCAAGTGCAAACTTCTCTTAATAAAAACATGCCTTAAGAGCAAACTCCTTCTAATGAAGACATGCTACAAGCAAAAGCTCCTAATAAAAACATACCTCAAGAATAGACTTCTCTTGATGAAGAAATGCCTCAAGCACAAACTCCTCTTGATAAAGACATGCCTCAAGTACAAACTTCTCCTAATGAAAGTTATGTCTCAAGAGTAGACACCTCCTAATGAAAACATACTTCAAGAGCAAGCTCCTCTTGATGAAAACATACCTCAAGAGCAGACTCCTTCTAATAAAGACATGCTTCAAGAGCAAACTCCTCTCGATGAAAACATGCCTCAAGAGTAGACTCCTCCCAATAAAGACATATCTCAAGAGCAAACTCCTCCTCATGAAGGCATGCCTAGAAGGCAAAGTATTTCCTAACCTAGTGAGAAAGAGCTATATAGAAAGCTTATATACCAATCTTCCTATAGCGGCTCTAAGATCAGGAGTACCTGACTCGTCATCATCGAGAATCACTAGTCTGTCTGCGTACTTAACTTCTCGCTCCGCCTTTTAGGAATGTTGGTATTGGTAATGTTAGCCATGGTGATTATTTAAAAGGTTGTAGATTAAAATCGACAACATGTTCTCTTTATAAGGATTGCAAGGCGACGCATTTTCTGTTCCTAATTCCCAAATATCGTTACTGAAGACTGAGATTGAAAGTGCAAATTCAAATTGACGAAGTAGAGCCTGGGAGCAGGAACAAGATCAAAAAACCGAGATCGAAAATGCTGGAAGACATGTTGGTGCAGGACGTCCCTGTTCGGAGTAGTGGCGAGCGATTGTACGCGCAATCGTCGACTTTCCTGTGCCGGGCATGCCGCTTAGCTAGAAGAGGCATACTGGTCTTGCTATCGGCCCATTGTGATATTTCTTGTAGAACGTCGACTCGTGTGTTAGGGAGGCAGGTGGGTTCATGTTGGTGGGCATACGAATTGAAGGGAGTATTCGTTGCAAACGGTAGGAGGCCAAGCGGGTGACACTGGAGCGGGAGGCAAGCTGTCCTGCTTCCATACTATAACGAGCTTCTCATCTTAACGAGTTATAGGATGCCCCACAGAGGCCGCTTGTGTTCATCTGCCATAGCCTCGGCGGATTAGTCGTCAAAGAAGTCAGAAGCCGGTTCGTCTGAAGTATTTCCCTTGCTAACAACGGGTAGGCGCTCGTCGAGGCGAAGTTAGATGAGACATACAAGTCAATCATCGAAGCGACCTGCCTTCTCGTCTTCTTTGCCACCCCGCACCAAGGCGGGCATCATTCAAATGGCGGAAGCATGTGAGGTAGCAGTTGTGGAGGCTATATGACATCATCGTCTGCTAAAAATGCAAATTTGGTCCCAATACTTGGAATGCCTGCAGCACTGCATGCCGTTGTGACTAAGGGGGGCTGTCATCGATCGAGGCGACTGTCCAAGGATATCTCGAGCTTTTCATGCAGTCATGGTACGGCGTTACACGCCTCAGGAGCCGTTCGCTGAATTCGAAGTCTGTGGAGTATACCGAGTGGTAGGAATTTGACGGAGCTATCATCAGGCACTCTTGATACGGCCTCGCGCTGGAGCCTCAATAGTTTTTCTCTCTTTTGGCAATTAGGTTCTGGCAATTAGGTAATACACCGATGCGGGGAATTCGAGTCCAGAACTTCTCACCCTTGGGAGATATTGAAAGGGCAGTATATGGTACGTTCAACTGTCATCTTCAGAAACAAAATCTGCTATAATCATAAACATCATTACATTTGACTAACTTAAAAAGACACCACAAACGGCAAATTTGAAGCTTCCTCCCAATTAACCTGCTTTAATCGAAGAGATGTAAAGAGAGAGTGCGAAACGAGCAGACGTTCTTCTCTTCTTCTATATTCTCAATAGCCTGGTCCGCCAGGAGATCGGCGATCAACGTCCAATCCGCGCCCACGCTGCCCATTCAACCTATCCGAACCTAGCCTCCCACCCTGATAATCAGGTAGATAGTTGGCATAGGGGCTTTCTCGACCAGGCGGAGCATCGAATGGCATGTCAGACTCGTAGTCTCCAAATCTGGATGGTGTATTGTCGAACGGAGCGCGATCATTTCTTGGAGTCACCCTTTCATATCTACCAGAGTATGCTCCACTTCGGAAAGGCTGTCTCCTCATGGCGTCAATTTCACGACCTCGTTCCTCTTCCTCATCGAAATCCTCGTTGAAGCCATCATCACGATCTTGCTCGCGTTTGGATTTCTCCTCAGAGTAAGAACCATGGACATTCTTCAAGTATTTCTCAAAGTTCTTCGACGCCGCAGCCACGAGATTGAAATGCTTTGCGGTCATGGTGGGAGGCTTTTTGTTCCTGACGGAATCAAACTCTGCTAGTGCAACCGCTGTCTGGAAAGCATTTCGTATCTGACGACCATTCCAGGACGGGTGTCGGGTTGTCATGCATTCTTCCCAATGGTTTGTCACGGCTGAGAATCGAGGATGTGGAGATGCCTTGATTGCGCAGGAATTCTAAGCTAGAGGAAAGAGGAAGAGTTGTGTGGGCGAGAGCCGCGATTAGGCGAGAACGCGCTACCACGTGCCACCTCAGCCTGGTTCCCCGGCTAAGGCGTCCAAACCATGACATGGTTCTCCGCAAATCCCAGGATCTCCTGGTTGTCGAAGTCCAGGGTAGGCTTGAACTGTTTCAATCTCTTGAGATTGACGTCCCAGATCTTACGTGTGGCCGCTCGATCCAACTTAGGATAGTAAAGACTGATGTGGATTCGAGATTTGAAGGCCTCGTCGAACTTTCCGACCTTATTGGTAGTGAGGAACAGAATTCCAGAGTAGTACTCAAGAACTCGTAGGAACACTGTGGGTGTCAGAAATGTCCTTTAAGTAGTAGGGAGTGCAAGCTTACCAGAAACAATAGCATTGCGCTTCATGTCCTGCCTGTCTCTTGCCTGAAGGAACACATCTGCCACATCAAGAAGCATGACGCAGCCCCACCGATGGGCTAGTTGGAAGTTCTGTTCAAGATTGTCTTGCACTTCTTTTGCTGTCTCTCCAATATCGCCTGACTTTATGAGCTTTGAATGCAAAATTTACTCAAAAAAAAAAAAAAAATACTTACCGCAACTGATTGGGAACAGTGGCCGATTTGTGTATTTAGCAACACATTCTAGAGATAGTCAGCTTCAGTCGATCAGGAGTGAAAATTGACACATACCTGCGGTGGATGCTTTGCCCACTCCTGGGGCTCCATGGAGGAGGATGATCAATCCTTTGCCTGGCTCAAGTGAGTTTCGAAGCCGGGATGAGGGGCAGGTTTTCAATCAAACTTACCCTTTCCGCTAACACAACATATCCTTTCGTGGTACAAAAGGAACTCAGGCTTGAAGTACTTTACTGCCATTGGGCGAGGAGATGCGTACGGAGAAAATTTGACGAAGAAAATTCGGAGGATGAAGAGTCTTGAAGACAGAGTGGATGATCAAGCTTTTGTTGATCAAGGCGATCGCATACTTTCAAGTAAGTCTACACAAAAACGTATATACCTTTCTTTCGCTGATTGGTAAATTGCAGTTGAAAACAATACGAATGTACAACGCAACCAGACTACAGAGGTTCTCAATCGAATGAACGATATGTTGAAGGTTGAAGAAAAGCTTCAGCAATACATATGTTGTATGTTTTATCCGATCCAAATATAGGCTAAGACTAACAGTTATCAGTCATAGAGAAGCAGAGGCAAGAACAAGAACGGCAATTCCGAAGAGCTCGAGAGGTGGAAATGAAGAGGCGTGAGTACGCGAATAATTCTGTCACTTGAAGATGCTAACCGAATCTACAGAAATGAAAGAAATTCAAAACACAGAAAGGATCAACGAGCTCATCTACAGACTTTGGTCCGAGCCCGTACTTGCTATAAAAGATATAGAACAAACGCTGTATGGCGGCTTCAATCTCTCCCTCGAAGAACAAGACCGTGCCACTTGGATTCTGCAATGCGAACAAACTCGACATTGGGTCAATGTGACACAGCCTCAGATCCTCCTTGTCAACTCGAACGAGGCGGGACATACACGAGTATCCTGTGCATCCCTCTTTTCGGCAATCTTGATCACCGCCATGGAACGCTCTGGGAACTCGATCGTTCTTAGCTGGTTCTGTGGCCTCCGCACCGAATGCGGCCCGCTCGAAATCCTCAAGAGCTTCACCACCCAGCTCCTTAGTAAGACGAACCTAGATCTTTCCTGGATGAAAGAAGTTTGGTTCTCGGCATTCAACCCTGACAATCCAAGCCATGTCCTGAAGCTATTCTGTCGGCTTGTGAAGCAGCAGTTGGCAAAAAGCCTGGTCATCTGTGTACTGGATGGCTTGACGTTCTATGAGGATGAAGATCGATTCGAGGATCTATGCGATCTCATGCGAGAGTTGACAACGCTTGTAGATGATGGCTTGTCTGAGCAGTACATCCTCAAGATCTTAGCTACGAGTCCGACGAGAAGCTTATATGGTGATAGGAGGTCAAGGCTGTCGTCTCAGGAGATATTGGATGTGCCGGATTATGTTAGTGGTGCGAATATGGGGATAAGCGACAGAGACATAAAGATGGTGACGGACGTTGTGTAAACTAGGGGTTTTTTCAGTTCCATTGAAATGCAGATCGCTTGTGGTGCTGCAACTATGTAAGTATGCCCTTTACAGTTTGTAGGGGCTCTTATTGCTAGATAACAGACGTCTTTTCTAGGTTTATTGCAATACTATTTGTACTAATAATAAAGCCTAAGTACTTTATACGTTTTACATGGAATTCCAACTTTTAGATGTCTACTTGTAACCTAGCTTTATAAAGCTGTATAAGCACTTTATAGACGTATTCTACGTGTTCTAGCTTATTCTCTAAGTAGATTATAATGTTGTTTAAGTAAGCTGTATAGAAGTCGTCTAAATAGTCGAATAAGGTGTTATTCATATACTACTATTAAGTTGCAAGTCTGTTTGTAAGTCTAAAAGGTAGGACCTTATATTTGTAAGTGCTATAGCAAGTCTAAAATGTTATAAGGTCCTTTAAATTAGGGTGCATTTGTATCTTATAAAACGCTTAGTAAATGTCGAGCTTTATAAATATTTTAGCCTTGCTTATTTGTACTAAAGTCTCTTTAAGTAAGGGCAATAAGTAATAGTCCTTGCAAGTTAAAGCATTTAGCTTATAAAAATCTATATAGAACTATAACGACCTATTAGCTTTATAGACAAATAGTATTAAAGCTACAAATAGTGCCTTGCTCAATTTAATAAAACCTTTTCTTAAGTGTTCTACAACGTACTACTTTGTTGCTAGCAGTTCCTTTGCAGATTGTTAGCGCAGCAAGCTATAGCCTAAGCCTGCTTCCCTATCGCCTTCTAGCTCGATCTTGTAGTCGTACGGCTAGTAGGGTGGCAAGGTGTTTAAGGCAGCTTGAGAGAAGACATCTTAGAAGTCGTAATATAAGGCTAGGAGCTTTAATTTGAAAAGCTGTTTGTCTATAAGGTCCTCGTTTAATAGAAGCTGCTGTTTCTCCTTAATTAAGCAGTCAATTTCGTACAAGCTAGTAACAATCACAACAGCCCTTAGTCTTTTAAGGTTCTAATAAAACCTAGCAGCTTTAATGCTGCAAATATCCACATGCAAAAGGGATTTACAGACTGTTACAAGCAGTTTTTTAATTTAAGGGAGCTTTACAGGTAACTCTAACAACTATAACTTGCATTTTATTGTTTGTAAATTGTCCTTTTAATCTGCAAGTTCTATGTAACACTTAATAGCCCTTAAGGTCCATTATAGTTGTTAGGATCTTACTATAAATAGTAGTAGCAATAAGTCCTTAATAGCAGCTGTTATTACTAGCTGTCCTTCGTCTTAAAGGCGTTATAAGATTTAAACCTGTTTTAAGTCTAGCTAGGCGTCCTTCTTAAAAGCAGTATCTTTACAGTTAGTATCAGCCTAGTAGGCCGGCTTGCAAGCAGGCTGTAAGAGGGCTTTTATTGCAATACCAGCTTCTTTAACAAAGCAAGGTGTAAGTGGTAGGTCTTTTAGCTATATTAGCTGTTAGCTTTACACATTAAGCTGTAACTTAAAGTATAAGAGCTATTTTCAATTGAGAATTAGGTTAAAATGGCCTAGATCTACTATAAGGAATAAGGTATTATATTGCTTTTATCTGTTAACATAAATGTGCATCTATAAGACTATTATAATTAACTGTACACTTAATCTGTTATATCTTTAAACCTAAATTAGGCGAGGAAGCTTTTTAAAAGGGGTAGCAAGATATTCAAATAGTTTGCAAGCACACTTTATGTTTATAAGGGCAAAAGCATTTGCTTTAATGTTAGCTAGTATAAAAGAGAAAACTTGAAATTTATTGTGAAATATTATATATAAAATAGAGCAGCTCTTCCCTTTTACTAGCTAACTTAAGTTAACATTAGATATATCAACCTTACTGTTAAACCTTAAGGCAGAGTCTCTTCTTAGGGTTCCTCTTTTCCTAAGTCCTTTAAGTCCTTTAAGTCCTTTAAGTCCTAAATTAGCCCTACATTTGCCCTTTTTGCTTTTTCAAACAGGTAGTCTTTTACGAAGTAGTCATTCTACTTGTAAGAGAAACAGGCTCCTTAATTGCTAAGTGCTTGTTGTAGTAGGTTGTTGTAAGGGGGGCGTTTTTAAAGTGTGA
>Ga0335075_10011569_pt1 | contig 13334 bp, 10 predicted proteins | sample Lox_Sample_24_FD_206723 | JGI IMG/M metagenome (GOLD analysis project Ga0335075, IMG submission 206723) | Soil microbial communities from Loxahatchee National Wildlife Refuge, Florida, United States - Lox_Sample_2.4 | ecosystem: Environmental > Terrestrial > Soil > Wetlands | place: USA...
ACCGTCGACGAGGACGGCGCCGGAGGTGACGTCGTATAGCCGGCAGATCAGCGACACCAGCGTCGACTTCCCCGAGCCGGTGCTGCCGACGATCGCGGTGGTGGTGCCGGGTCGTGCGGTCAGCGAAACCTCCTGCAGCACCGCACGATCTGCCCCGGGGTAGCGGAAAGTCGCGCCATCGAGTCGAACCACGCCTCGCATACCTGCGGCCGGGCGCAGCGGATTGTCCGGACTGCTGACCGCCGGGGTGAGCGACAACACGTCGTTGATCCGTTCTGCGCACACCGAGGCCCGCGGCAACACCATCAAGGTCATCGTCGCCATCATCACCGCCATCAGGATCTGCGCGAAGTAAACGAGGAAGGCGATCAGGGACCCGACCTGCATCCGTCCGCTGTCGATGCGCAGGCCGCCGAACCAGATCAGCGCGACGCTGGAGCAGTTGATCGTCAAGGTGGTGACCGGCAGCATCAATGCCTGCCAATTGCCGGCGCTCAATGCGGTGTTCGACAGTGCGAGGTTGGCCTCGGCGAACCGCTGACGTTCGAAAGGTTCGCGGGTGAATGCCCGTATCACCCGCACACCGGACAGCTGCTCGCGCATGACCCGGTTGATGTTGTCGATCAACCTTTGCATGCTGCGGTAGAGCGGCAGCGTGTGCCCGACGATCCAGTAGTTGCTCACGACCAACACCGGGATGCTGACCACCAGCAGCCACGACAGCCCGGCGTCCTGGTGGATGGCCATGAAGATGCCGCCGACACACATGATCGGAGCGGTGACCAGCACCGTGCAGGTCGTCTGCACCAAGAATTGGATCTGGCGGACGTCGTTGGTGGTGCGGATCAGCAGCGACGCCGCGCCGAACCGGGCGGTCTCGTGCTCGGAGAACCCGGTCACTTGATGAAACATCGCCGAGCGGAGATCACGGCCGAAGCCCATCCCGGTCCGGGAGCCGAAGTAGACGGCGCCGACCGAGCACACCACCTGCAGCGCCGTGACCGCGAACATCACCCCGCCGAGCCGGACGATGGTGGTGGTGTCGCCCTTGGCGATGCCGTCGTCAATGATCGTCGCATTGACCGTCGGCAGGTACAGCGAAGCCAGGGTGCTCACCAACTGCAGCGTCATCACGGTCGCGACCAGCCGTCGGTACGGCCGGACGTACTGGCGCAGCAGTGCCAGGAGCATTTGCTAACTGTTGCACACCGCCAGGCCGCGAGTCCTGGCGATCACCGCTGGCGTTAGTGCTCCCGGCAGGCCCGCTGGTGAAGAAGAAAGTACAGGTCACCGCGTGTGCAATGGTTGCGTCAAGGTGCTGCCGCTACAGTGCATCCTGTGATCAGCAGAAGGTTCGGGTAGCCGTGCGGCGTGACGTGGCAGCGCTGGCCCTGGCGGCAGCGACATTGATTCCCGTGGTGGCCGCATGCTCCCATTCCGGCTCCAACGAATCGCAGTCGACCGAGTCATCAGCGCCGGCGTCTGGGCAGGGGCATCACGGTCCGTTATTTCCGCAGTGCGGTGGCATCAGCGACGAGACCGTGACGAACCTGACGCGGGTGGCCGGGCTGGTCAACACGGCCAAGAATTCGGTGGGCTGCCAGTGGCTCGCGGGCGGCGGTATCCTCGGTCCGCATTTCTCCTTCTCCTGGTACCGGGGGAGTCCGATCGGCCGTGAACGCAAGACCGAGGAGTTGTCGCGGTCGAGTGTGGAGGACATCAACATCGACGGCCATGGCGGCTTCGTCGCCGTCGGCAACGACCCAACGTTGGGTGACTCGCTGTGCGAGGTCGGGATCCAGTTCGGCGACGACTTCATCGAATGGTCGGTGAACTTCAGTCAGAAGCCGTTCCCCGATGCGTGCAATGTCGCCAAAGAACTTGCGCGCCAGTCGATTGCGAATTCGAAATGAGTCCAGCCGTGCGTCATCGTGTCCTGGCTGGGGTGACCGCCGTAGCGACCGCGGTGTTGGTGTTGACCGGTTGCACGAAGTCGGTGGCCGGCACCGCGGAAAAAGCGGGAATCGGCGATGAGCCGCGCAACAACAATTCCGAGCAGCAGTATCCGAACCTGCAGAAGGAATGCGAGGTGCTGACCACCGACGTCCTGGCCAAGACGGTGGGCGCCGATCCTCAAGACATTCAGAGCACCTTCGTCGGCGCGATCTGCCGCTGGCAGGCCCAAAACCCGGGCGGCCTGATCGACATCACGCGGTTCTGGTTCGAGCAGGGCAGCCTCGAGAACGAGCGCAAGGTTGCCGAGTTCCTCAAGTATCCGATCGAGAACCGGTCGATCTCGGGTGTGACGTCGATCGTGATGCGGACGAACGACCCCAACGGCTCGTGTGGTGTCGCCAGCGACGCCGCGGGCGTGGTCGGATGGTGGGTCAATCCGCAGGCGCCGGGTATCGACGCGTGCGCGCAGGCCATCAAGCTCATGGAGCTCACGCTGTCGACGAACTCCTGAGCGCCGTTACGCGCTCGGTGGTAACGCTGCCGCCTGGGCCGTTGACACAACTGGTCGCCGAGGTGGCGCTACCTACGGGTCCCTCCTGCAGCCACGCCGCCAAAGTTGTTGCCCTTGATTGTTATCGGCAAATTGGCAGACTCCAGCGCTTCCACTTGTCGACGGCGCCCTTCAGTCGCTGGCGAACGCGCTATGCGACGCCCGAAACCGACGAGCGCGACGGACTTTTCCTCCTCTACCCGAAGCGGTTCAGCAAAACGATTGAGAGAGCTATTTTTTGACACCGAAACGGGTACCGGCCGTCAGGTGTGAACGCTACCATCGTCCAATGTCTGAAACGCCTCATATTGAGCCAACCTCCGCGGCGGATGCCACGGAATCTTCCGATGAACTTTCGCCGGAGTATGACGCGGCAGAGCCGGTCGCCGAGCCTCAACCGGTGTCGCATGCCAAGGATTCTTCCGCTGCGCCAGGGTCAAGGCTGTCACGCTGGGTGGCACCAGCAGCCCTGCTGCTTGCCGTGATCGCCATAGCGGGTAGTGCCGTCGGGTGGTTTTACCCGCACAAGAGCGCCTCGTCCGCGCCCACTTACAGCGATCAACAAACCAAAGATGCCAAGAAACACATCTGCGAGACGTTCATGATCGTCGATCGAGAGGTGGTCAGAAACTCTCGGCTGAAGAACCCACCCGACGGCGGGCCCATTGGTGCCCTTTCGGTGGCAACTGCTGCGCGGCTGGCGTTTTTTAGCGGCGGCGCATTTTTGCGCGACCGCGTGAACCAAGAACCTGCGACTCCGGCCGACCTGGCGAAATCGGTCAACGCCATGGCCTCCAACCTCGAGGAGCTCGCCATCGGCTATCTCGCCGGCGCGGCGGAGTTCGCTCAGGATGAGTTACGACAATCCCTCGACGACAAGATCAAAGCGACGCTTGAGATCTGCAAGAAGTAGGCTACGGCCGGACTTAACGCGGCACGTGAAAATCGACTAGCTGGGCGGAACCGAGATCGAGATCTTTCCAGCAGCAGCTGAGCCGTAGCACCGCTATCGCCGAAGTTGGGAATTTCGTCGAGATGCGTTCGGCGGCAGCGGTGTTGGAGTTATCGGCCAAGCCCAGCGCCACCTGGCTTATCGTCGGTTCGTGTGCGACGACGAGCACGACGGTGACCTCGTCACTGATGCGGGTGATCTCGTCGATCACCATCCCGGGCACGGCTTCGTAAAGCCGGTCAGCGTAGCGCGCTGGGGCGTCGATGGCGCTGCGCGCCAACGTTTCCCGAGTCCGGGTGGCTGTCGAGCACAGCACTGCGTCGATCGGTGGCAGGTTGGCGCGCAGCCAGTCACCGGCCAGCCCGGCCTCTCGGCGCCCGCGGGGTGCGAGTGGCCGGTCGTGGTCTGGCACGCCATCGGGATAAGCCGACTTCGCATGCCGCATCAGGACCAGGGTGCGGTTGTGGTCGCTCACCCGATCGAGGCTACCGGCAGCACTTTCGCTGAGCGGTGGCCGCGACGGGTGCCAGCCCTCCAGGGACTGCTGTGGCAGAAGTGACTCGTGCGTGTGGCTGAGGTGGCGCGCGTTGGTGAACTTCCCGCGAACGTCGGACCTGCCGATCGAGGTCCCCGGACTTGTCGGCGCCGAGTCCTACACTCGCGATGCCCGGTCGCAGACCGGCCGAACGCGAAGCAGAAGGGACGGGATCGCAATGCGATTCGTGCACACCGCCGACTGGCAGCTCGGCATGACCCGTCACTTCCTCGCGGGCGACGCGCAGCCCCGGTATTCGGCGGCCCGTCGTGACGCGGTGGCCGGTCTGGGTTCACTGGCCGCCGACATGGGCGCCGAGTTCGTCGTGGTGGCCGGTGACGTCTTCGAACACAGTCAGCTGGCGCCGCAGGTGATCAGTCAGTCGCTGGAAGCCATGCGCGCCATCGGTATTCCGGTCTACCTGCTGCCCGGCAACCACGATCCGCTGGACGCGTCATCGGTGTACACCAGTGCGCTGTTCAAGGCCGAATGCCCAGCCAACGTGACGGTTCTCGACCGCCCCGGCATGCACGAGGTTCGACCCGGCGTGCAGATCGTTGCGACGCCATGGCGATCCAAGGCGCCGACGACCGACCTGGCTGCCGCCGTGCTCAGGGATCTTGATGGCCTGCCCGCCGACGAGGTCACGCGGGTACTGATCGCCCACGGCGGCGTCGACATGCTGGACCCTGATCCCACCAAGCCGTCGCTGATCCGGCTGGCCGGCCTCGAGGACGCGCTGGCCCGCGGCGCGGTGCACTATGTGGCGTTGGGCGACAAGCATTCGGTCACCAAAGTCGGTAGCAGCGGACGCGTGTGGTATTCGGGCTCACCCGAAGTCACCAATTACGACGATGTCGAACCCGATCCGGGCCATGTGCTGGTTGTTGACATCGACGAGACCGACCCGAAGCGGCCGGTCACCGTCGAGGCTGCAAAGGTCGGCCGCTGGCGATTTAGCACGGTGAGTCGGCAAGTCGATGACAGCCGCGACATCGCCGACTTGGATCTGAACCTGGATCTGATGCCCGACAAAGACCGAACGGTGTTGCGGCTGGCTTTGATTGGTTCGTTGACGGTCACCGACCGCGCCGCCTTGGACGCCTGCCTGGATAAGTATTCGCGGCTGTACGCGTCGCTGCGGGTATGGGACAGCCACAGCGATCTGGCAGTTATACCGGCCGACGGCGAGTTTACCGACCTCGGCATCGGCGGCTTCGCTGCCGCGGCGGTCGAGGAACTGGTCGAAACGGCACGCACCGGGAATGCCGAAATTGCCGGCGCCGCGCAGGCAGCGTTGGCGCTGTTGCTTCGGTTGACGGACAGCGGCAGCCGGGGTCGAGGTGCGGCATGAAGTTGCACCGGCTGGTCCTGAACAACTACCGCGGCATCGACCACCGCGAGATCGACTTCCCCGACCACGGCGTGGTCGTGGTCTCGGGTGCCAACGAAATCGGAAAGTCGTCGATGATCGAAGCGCTCGACCTGTTGCTGGAATCCAAGGACCGCTCGACAAAAAAAGAAGTCAAGCAGGTCAAGCCGACCAACGCGGACGTCGGGTCCGAAGTCACCGCCGAGATCAGCACTGGCCCTTATCGTTTCGTCTATCGCAAGCGCTACCACAAGAAATGTGAGACGCAGCTGACGGTCCTGGAGCCACGCCGCGAACAACACAGCGGCGACGAGGCGCACGACCGGGTTCAGGCCATGCTGTCCGAAACCATCGATACCGGCCTCTGGCATGCCCAACGGGTATTGCAGTCAGCGTCGACGGCGGCGGTGGATCTGTCCGGTTGCGACGCGCTGACCCGGGCACTCGACATCGCAGCAGGGGACACCGCCGCGCTCTCGGGCGCCGAGCCACTGCTGATCGAGCGGATCGACACCGAGTACGGCCGGTATTTCACCCCAACCGGCCGAGTCACCGGTGAATGGGCTATTGCCAACGAAGCGCTGCGTGCCGCCGAAGAAGAGGTGCAGCGATGCGCCGCGGCCGTCGCCGAGGTCGACGATCGCGTAAGTCGGCACGCCAAGCTGACCGCCGAGCTTGCTGAGTTGTCACCGCTTCGGCAGGCGGCCGCGGTCCGGCAGACCGCCGCTCAAGCCGCTGCCGACACCATCGCCCAGCTCACCGAACAGGTAAAACAAGCCGAGCTGATCGCTGCCGCCGCAACCGCAAACAGCATGTCATCGCAAGGCGCACACACCGAACGGTTACGGCTGCGGGCCGAAACCGAAGCGCGCGCAGCCACGATCGCAACCTTGGCTGCCCAAGCCCGTGAAGCCGCTGCAGCGCAGGCGACGGCACAAGAAGTCACCGTGGCTGCCGATGGCGTGGTCGAGGAGGCCAATCAGCTCCTCGCGGCTGCCCAACAGCGAGCCGACCAGGCCCGCCGCATCGTCGACGAAGTGGCCCGCCGCGACGAGGCCGATCGGTTGACGACCCGGCTTGCCAAGATGGACGCCGCCCAACGCGCCTGCGACCTGATCTGCGACGAACTATCCACAATTGCGCTGACCGACAATCTCTTTCAACAGATCGAGCGATCCGCCGCAACCGCCGAACGAGTAGAGGGTCAGCTCGCATTGGTCTCGACGACGTTGGAATTCGTCGCGGCCACCGACATCGGGCTGGTCATTGGTGACCAGCGGGTGTCGTTGCCTGCCGGCCAGAGCTGGTCGACCACGGCTTGCGGTGCCACCGAGGTCGAGGTGCCCGGCGTTCTGACTGCGCGGTTCACTCCTGGCGCGACGGCGTGCGACATTCGGGCCGAATACGCGGCAGCCCAACAGGATCTGGCCACCGCACTGGCGGCAGCGCAGGTCGCTGATGTGGCGGGGGCACGGCTTGCCGATCAGCGGCGACGCGAACTGCTGAACAGCCGTGACCAGTTGAGCGCGACCCTGGCCGCATTGAACGGTGACGACGACGTCGAGCAGCTGCGCTCTAGGCTGGCTGAACTGCGGCCCACGCCGCACGCTGACGACATCGCGATGGACGCCACCGCCGCACGCGCGGAGCTCGAAGAGGCCGACGCCGCCCGTCTCAAGGCGGCCGCAGATCTCGAAACCCACCGCAAAGTCGCGGCCGCGGCGGCGGCCAAGCTCACCGAACTATCGACGCAGGCAACCCTTTCCAGCGGCACACTGGCGACCCAGCGCGCCGAGCTGGCTGCGGTCGCTGACCGGCTGGCCCAGCAGCGCGCAACCACCACCGACGAAACACTCGCAGCGACCGCCGCCAACGACCTGCAGGCGGCGCAGCAGGCCGACGGCCGGGTTGCGGAACTGAAAGAGCGACTGGCCGCCGCGACACCTGACACCGTGACCACCGAACTCGCCGGTGCCACCAAGGCGGCCGAGGCGTTGAAAACCCGCTATGACGAAATCACCAGCACGCTGCGCGAGATCAGTGTCGAGCTAGCGGTCTTCGGCACCGAGGGCCGCAAGGGCAAGCTCGATGCCGCCGAGATCACGCTCGAACACGCCCGAAGCGAACACGCCCGGATGGGCAGCCGAGCCCGGGCGGTCGAATTACTGAAGTCGGTCATGGTCCGCCACCGCGACACCACCAGGCTCCGTTACGTCGAGCCATTCCGCGCCGAGTTGGAGCGACTTGGGCGTCCGGTTTTCGGTCCCAGTTTCGAAGTCGACGTCGACACCGACCTGTGCATCCTCGACCGCACTTTGGACGGCTGCACCGTGCCCTATGAATCACTGTCGGGCGGGGCCAAAGAGCAACTCGGCATCCTGGCACGGCTGGCCGGAGCCGCGCTGGTTGCCAAACAGGACGCCGTCCCGATTCTGATCGATGACGCACTCGGTTTCTCCGACCCGGACCGGCTGGCCAAGATGGCCGAGGTGTTCGACTCCTTGGGCGAGCGCGGCCAGGTCATCGTATTGACCTGCACGCCAGCACGATACGACGGCGTCAAAGGTGCACAGCGTATCGAGTTGTGCGCTTCAAGGGCGGAAGGCCTTATATCGAGCACGTGCGTCGGGTAGCAGGCTATGTCGATCGATCTGATTCTCACGCAAGGTCGGTGGACCTTTGGAACGTCGTTTCGACACCCCGGGGTGTGCGCAGGCTAGAAGTGCTGGGCGATGTCCAGATCGTGTCGAAGAAATATCCCCCGCCTTATGGGTCGGAAGAGGACCAGAAATGAGCGAGCTTTACCTGGTCAAAGATGGAGAACGAACTGTCACCCTGGCTGCGGAACGGGAGGGCAAGCTCTATGCATTTGTGCCTAATGTCGGTTCCTTCGTCTACAACAAACCCATGTCAGTCGACTTCCAGATTGACCACGAAATGAACTACGCGTCTGTCGATGCGGAAACCGCAGCGAACATCGTTCGTGAAGGTTCGGAGAGCTAATCGCTGCTAATACGCTTCGCGCTCGAATTTGGCGTGGAAGGCCAATCCCTTGGCCGGCTACCTCAACGCATGAATCCGATTGCGGTGTAATCGAGGTCGGCCAGCCCGGGCGCGCCGAAATTCGCCAGGTTCGTGCGCACCGCGATGTCGCCCGGCGACTGGAACAGCGGGAGGTTGAAGCCTTCCCGCCAGATCATCCTGTCGACCTGGTTGGCGAGCTCACGCGCCGCGTTCTCGTCCAGCTCGGACAGTGTGTCATCGATCTTGGCGTCGATTCGGGCATTGCCGATCTTGCCGAAGTTGCCCTCACCGTCCGAAGCGTAGATCTGCGGTAGCGCAGACAATGGGAAAGCGTTTCCCACCCAACCGAATTGGACGATATCGAAGTCTCCCACGCTCACGTACTGATTGAAGAATCCGTTACCCGCTTTGACGTCAAGCACCAGCTTGACACCGATCTGCGCCAGGTTTTGTTGAGCAACCAGGGCGATCTGCCGGGCGGCCGGAGAGTCGTAAAGCACGTCGCGGATGACAAGCTGCTTGCCGCCCTTCTCCCGCACCGCCCCGTTGAGCGTCCAGCCTTGCGCGTCCAAGTCTTTGCGGGCCCGGTCGGGGTTGTACTCGGCTGGCGCACTGTTGTCCTGGTAGCCCACTTGGCCGACCACGTACACGTGATTGTCCAGCGGGGTCGGATGCTCGGTCAGGCCGTGTTGAACGACGTTGACGATCGCCTGGCGGTTGATGCCCCGACAGATCGCCAGCCGCAGCTTCTCGTCGGACAGGATGGATCCGGGCGCGCCGTTGAAGGTCATGTGATACCAGGTCGGTGCCGGCGCGCTTCGGATCACGACTCCCGGCGTGCGCTCGGCGGTGACCATGTCGTCGAGCGTGCCCACGCCGGCAGCATCAATCGCGTTGTTCTGCAGGGCGGGGATGACGGCGGAGGAGTCGAGCACCAGGAAGGTGATGGAGTTCAACCGCGGTTTGCGGCCCCACCAGCGGGGATTGCGGGTCAGCACAATCCGCTGCGCGCTGTGGTTAATCCTGGACACGATGAACGGTCCCGCAGATGGCCCGGGGTGGTCCAGTTGGCCCTTGTTGAAGGCGATCGGGTTTTCCGTCATGCTGCGCGGTTGCATGCCACCGGCGAACATCCCGCGCCACTCCGAATAGGGCTGGGCGAAGGTGATCACCGCTTGGCGATCGTCAACGCCCTTGGTCACCGACTTCACCCGTTGAAACCCGGCTCTACTGGCCATCAAGTAGCGCTTGTCCCTGCCGCTGCACGCGTCGACCTCGGCTTTCAGGTCTTCCCAGGTGATCGGGGTGCCGTCGCTCCACACCGCTTTTGGGTTGATGGTGAATGTGACGACCTGCGGGCTCGCACTGGTCAGCTCGGCAGCGGTGAAGTAGTCGGTGTTGAGCTTCAGCGATCCGTCGGCCTGGGTGATGAACGCGCCCGGCAGCGTCGGCGTGACAACCGAAGCGACGTCGGCGGTGTTGCCGTCGATGTTCAAAACATTGAAGTTCGGCGGAAACGAGCTGATCGCAAGCCGCAGGTTGCCGCCGTCGCGCAGAGTCGCTGGGTCTTGCGGGTTGATGTCGCTGGTGCTGCCGACCCGTACCGCGCGCCGCCCGACGACGTCCTTGTAGCCGTCCGAGCAGCCCGTGACGATCACACAAACCATCACAGTCGCCAGCAGTGCAAGCCTGCGAATCACGCTAACCACCGGCGACATCCGCATGCGCTCGCGGGATGGCGGCCAACAGCCGTTGGGTGTACTCGTGCTGCGGATTGGTGAACACCTGCTCCCCATTGCCTTGCTCCACAATCTTTCCCCGATACATCACGGCGACCTTGTGGGCCAGCAGCTTGACTACCGAAAGGTCGTGCGACACAAATAGATACGACAACCCGAATCGATCCTGCAGGTCTAGCAGCAGGTTGATGATGCCGGCCTGAATGGACACGTCCAGCGCCGATACCGGCTCGTCGAGCGCCAGGATCTTCGGTTGCAATGCCAGCGCCCGCGCGATACCGATCCGCTGCTTCTGTCCGCCGGAAAACTCAGCGGGGTACCGGCTGGCGTCGGCGTGGTTCAGCCCGACGATGCCTAGCAGCTCGGCGACCCGTTCCTCGCTTCGGCGCCTGTCAAACCCGTTGGTAACCAACGGTTCAGCGATGACGTCGTACACCGGAAGCCGGGGATCCAGCGACGCCACCGGGTCCTGAAATACCACCTGCAGTTGGGTTCGCAGCTTGCGACGGGTGGCGGTGTCGAGGGCTGCGACGTCGGCGCCGAGAATCTCGATGGCACCGGCCTGGGGGGTAGTGAGTTCGAGAATCTGGCTCAGCGTCGTCGATTTCCCCGAACCCGATTCGCCGACGATGCCCAGTGTGCGGCCTTGCTCCAAGGTAAAGCTGACCCCGTGGACCGCGCGCACCTCACCGACCCGTCGGCGCAACACCACGCCCTTGGTCAGCGCGTAGGTCTTGACAAGGTCGCTGACTTGCAGTACCACCGGCGGGTTCGCGAGGGTGCTATCGTCCGGAACCGGTTGCGTTGACACGTGATAGATGTCAGCCGCAGTGCGCCCCGCGACGTCGTCGGTGCGGATGCAGGCCGCCCTGTGACCGTCCCGAATGGTGACGAGGTCGGGTTCCGCCGAACGACATTCGCTGATCGCCAGCGGACAGCGGGGCGCGAATTGACAGGCGTCGGGCAGCGAGGTCATCGTCGGCGGCGAGCCCGGGATCGGAACCAGTCGGGTGCCCTGCGGGGAGTCCAGTCGCGGCACCGAGCCCAACAATCCGACCGTATATGGCATCCGGCGGTCGCGGTAAAGCTCTTCGACTCCTGCGATCTCGACCGGACGTCCCGCATACATGACCAGCGCCCGGTCCGCGAACTCCGACACCACACCCAGATCGTGGGTGATGATCAGCACACCGGCGCCCGTGACGTCGCGGGCAGTTCGCAGTACGTCGAGGATCTGCGCCTGCACGGTGACGTCCAACGCGGTGGTCGGCTCGTCGCAGATCAGCAGGTCCGGGTCGTTCGCGATCGCGATCGCGATCACCACCCGCTGACGCTCGCCGCCGGACAGCTCGTGCGGGAAAGCCCTCGCCCGGCTTTCCGGCTGCACGATCCCCACCAATTCGAGCAGTTCGACGGCACGCTTGCGGGCACCCGCCCCACTGACCGCACGGTTGTGGATCTTGATGGCTTCGGCAATCTGATCACCGATGGTGTAGACGGGCGTCAGCGCTGACATCGGGTCTTGGAACACGGTGCCGATCGACTTGCCCCGAATCCGCGACATCGCCTGGTCGGACAGTCCGAGTAACTCTTCGCCTTGCAACCGTACCGACCCCGACACGGCGGTGTGTTCGGGCAGCAACCCGACGACGGCCATCGCTGCAGTGGTTTTGCCCGAACCGGATTCGCCGACGATGGCGACAACTTCGCCGGGGTCGATGTGATAGCTCGTGCCGCGCACCGCGGACACGCGCACGTCACCGGTATCGAAGGTGACGTTGAGATCCGCCACCTCGAGCAGGGCTGTCACTTTTTGCGCCGCCTCTTGCGACGTGACGATCGGCTGCCCGGATCCAATGCGTCGCGCAGGCCATCTCCAGTGAGGTTGGCGCACAACACGATCAGCACCAGCGCTCCACCCGGGAACAGGAACACCCAGGGAAAGGTGGTGGTGGAAGGGGTGCCGTCAGCGATCAGCGTGCCCAGCGAGACATCGGGTGGCTGAATGCCGAATCCCAGAAAGCTCAGCCCGGTTTCGGCCAGAACCGCATACCCGACGTTGAGGGTCGCGTCGATGATCAGGATCGAGGCGACGTTCGGCAGAATGTGACGCATGATCACGCGGCGGTCCGGTACTCCCATAAACCTTGCCGCACGAACGAATTCACGTTCTCGCAGGCTCATAGTCAAGCCGCGCACCATCCGTGAACTGACCATCCAACCGAATATCGCGAGCAGCACGATGAGCCACAGCATGCTGCTCGACTGTTTGATGCGCGGAGTGATGATGGCGATGATCAGGAACCCTGGCACCACCAGCAGCAGGTCCACCAGCCACATCAGCGCCCGATCACGCCAGCCACCGAAGTACCCGGCTATCGATCCGACGGTAGCGGCGATACTGGTCGAGATCAGCGCCACACAAAACCCGATCAGCATTGACTTCTGCATACCCCGGAGGGTCCTAGCCAATAGGTCCTGGCCGAGCGCGTTGGTGCCGAACCAGTGCTTGACCGATGGCGGCTGCAGCAGCCCGTGGTAGTCGAGCGCGTTGTAGTCATAGGGGAGTAGCGGCGGCAGCCCGTAGCAGCCGACGAAGAGCACTACCAGCAGGATCAACGCCACCACCGCAGGTCTGTTGCGCAGGAATCGGCGTATCACCAGGCTGCGTCGCGACGTGAAGGTCGCCGGCTTGATGCCCACCCGCAGTGGCGTGGTCTCCGTAGTGTCTGGGGGTGCGGTGGCTTGGTCCGTCATGAGACACGCACCCTCGGATCCAACGCGGCATAAATCACGTCGGACAACAACCCGGCGAACAGCAACGCCGCGCCGGTGAACAACGTGATCGTCGCGACAACGTGCGTGTCCTGACTCGAGATGGCCTGCACCACCCATTCGCCCATACCGTGCCAGCCGAAAATCTTCTCGACGAACACCGCGCCGACCACCAGGCCGCTGACCCCGTAGGCGAACAAGGTGGCCAGCGGAATGAGCGCGGTGCGCAGGCCGTGTTTGAACAGCGCACGCCGGCGGGTCAGGCCCTTGGCCCGGGCGGTGCGGATGAAGTCCTCGCCGAGCACGTCCAGCATCGCGTTGCGCTGGTATCGGCTGAAGCTCGCGGCCGCACCCAAGGCCAGGGTCAGACTCGGCAACACGATGTGCCGGGCGCGGTCGACTAGCTGCTCCCAGATTCCCCCGGCCGGGAT
>Ga0335075_10011572_pt1 | contig 13332 bp, 7 predicted proteins | sample Lox_Sample_24_FD_206723 | JGI IMG/M metagenome (GOLD analysis project Ga0335075, IMG submission 206723) | Soil microbial communities from Loxahatchee National Wildlife Refuge, Florida, United States - Lox_Sample_2.4 | ecosystem: Environmental > Terrestrial > Soil > Wetlands | place: USA: Florida...
GGGGTGGTGACGGCGGTGAGCCGGTCGTGCGCGTCCCATTCGTAGCGCCAGGTGTCAGGCTTGCGGGACAGGCGGGCGTGCTGGCGCAGGGTGATCCGGCCGGCCCGGTCGTGCTCGTAGCGGATGTCGCCGGCGCGGGTGATCAGCGTCCCGGCGTAGTCGCGCGGGCCCTGGGCGCCGGGCACCGCGGCCGGGTTCGCACTGGCGGACGGGCCGGGGCTGACCGGCGGGCTGGGGCTGACCGGCGGGCCGGGGCTGACCGGCGGGCCGGGGCTGACCGGCGGGCCGGGGCTGGCGGGCGGGTTGGGGGAGGGGGAAGACCAGGTGGCGACCGTGATGTTCCCGGCCCGGTCGTAGCCGTAGCTCTCGGCCCAGCCCGGGCCGGTCACGCCGGTGACCTGCCCGGCCCGGTCCAGGGTGAGCCGGCGCGGGCCGGACAGCAGGTCATCGATCGCGGCCAGGATCCCGTCAGCCCGGTAGGAGTAGGCGCGGCGCTGCAGCACCCGGCGCGCCGCAGGCTCTGGCCCGCCCGGTGGCACGAGCTGCGGCGCCACGGGGGCAGAAGGCGCGGCGAGGACCTGGGCGGCCAGCTGCCCGGCCGGGTCCCATTCCTGGGTGAGGGTTGCGCCGCCGGGCAGTTGCCGCATTGTCTCCCGCCCGGCCGGGTCGTAGCCGAACCGGAGTTCCTGACCGCCGGCCGACAAGCCGGCGGGGCGCCCGGCCGCGTCGTAGGCCCACCGGGTCTCGGCACCTGAGGGAGTCAGCCGCCGCACCCGCTGGCCGGCCGCGTCATAGCCGGACCGCACGCTGCGGCCGTTGCAGGTCTCGGCGACGACCCGCCCCGCGGCGTCGCGTTCCAGCACGATCACCGCGTCGGGGCTGGCGGCCCGGGTGAGGCGGCCGGACGGGTCGTAGCCGAACGTGGTGACCAGGCCGTCGGCGTGACGTTCAGTGATGTTTCCCAGGAGGTCATAGGCGTAGCCGACGTGCTGGCCGGCAGCGTTGACCCGCGTGGTGACCTGCCCGGCAGCATCGTAGGCATACTGGGTGACCGCGCCGTTGTAGTCGGTCTGCGCCGCCAGGCGGCCCGCCGGGTCATAGTCGTATCCCCAGGTCAGCCCGCCGTGGGTGACCGACGTCAGCCGCAGCGCCTGGTCATAGCCGAACTCGGTGCGGGTTCCGTCCGGGCCGGTGCGCGCCGCGACCTGGTCCAGGTAGCCGTACTCGAACCGGGTCACGCCCCCGGCCGGGTCCAGGTGCGCGACCAGGTTCTCCTCGCCGTCGTAGGTGAACTGCTCGGCGGTGCCATCCGGGAACGTGCGCGAGACGAGCTGGCCCTCGGTGGTCCACGTCAGCAGGGTGACCAGCCCGTCCGGGGCGGTGATCGCGGTGACGCGGCCGAGCTCGTCCCGCTGGTACCGGGTGGCGGCGCCGTCCGGGCCGGCGACCGCGACGGGCAGGCCCGCCGGGTTGCACTCCACGGCGGTGACCGCGCCCAGGGGGTCGGTGACCGCGGCCAGGTGACCCCGCTCGTCGTAGCCGTACCGGGTCACCGACCCGTCTGGCCCGGTCGCCCGGACCAGGTTGCCGCGGGCGTCGAATTCCTGCTCCCAGGCGGCCCCGCCCGGCTCGGTGATCACGGTCGGCAGGTTCTGGCCGTTGTAGACGGCGGTGGCCTGCGAGCCGTCCGGCCAGGTCAGCGCGGTGAGGTTCCCGGCCTGGTCATACGACCAGCCGGCGGTGCGCCCGAGCGGGTCGGTCCGCGACACCAGCTGGCCATGCCGGTCGTACTCGCTGCGGGTGGTGTGCCCGAGCGGGTCGGTGACCGCCGCGACCCTGCGCTCCTGGGTTATTTCGTAGAACGTCACGGCTCCGGCCGGGTCGGTGTGCGCGGTGAGCCGCCGTCCGGGGTCGTAGGTGAACGTGCCGCTCAGCATGCCGCCCGTGCCCTCGCCGCGCACGCACCGGCCCTGGTCGTCGTAGAAGTAGCGGTACCACCAGCCGTTGCGGTCCTGCCACCCGGCCAGCCGCCCCGCCGGGTCGTAGGAGAAGCGCAGCGGCTGCTGCGAGGAGTTGATCACCTCGGCGAGGTTCCCGGCCTCGTCGTAGCGGTAGCGCATCAGCGTGACGTCCTGGCCGTCACCGCCCGCGCCGGCCAGCGCAAGGCTGGTCACGTGCCCGCCGGCCACCTCGGCCCGCACCTGGTACCCGCCGTCGTGGGTGACCGACAGCGGCGCGCCGTCCAGGTCATACGCGAAGCCGACCGTGTGACCGGCCCGGCTGGTCACCGACACCAGCGGCAGCTCACCCAGCCCGTCGGGCGACAGGTAATAGCCGGAACGCGGCCCGAACCGCCGCACCGTGCCCGCCTGCGGATCCGACACGGTGTACCCGTCGCCGTCGCGGGCCAGCGGCCACCGCGCCCCCGACAGCGGCCACACCGGCTCCCCGTCCTCGGGCGGGCGCGGGTACGACAGCACCGACCCGTCCGGCCTGGCAAAGAACACCCCGGCCGCGGTCACCTCCAGCCGCTGGTCGAGCGTCGACACCCAGGACCGGCCAAACCACCGGCCCGCCCGGTAGCTCGACCGGTGCGCCCGCTCGATGACCAGCGGCAGCGTTCCTGGCAGGGTGACGTCGGCCTGGCCCAGCACCACGTCCCCGGTCGCCATGTCCACCGGGTCGCCCTTGGTCGGCAGGCCGGGCAGGTCGCGGCTCGCCGCTTCCGGGTCCGCCGCCGCGGCGGCCGCGGGGCCCTGGCCGGCCGCCCCGGCGCCGGGAACCCCGGCCCCGTCCGGGCCGCCGGCGGTCTCGCCGGGCACGCCGGACGCGGCACCGTCGGCCACGCCGGATACGTCACCAGCGTCCTGGCCGGCTTTCTCGCCGATCGCGCGGGCGGCCCTGGCGGCCTCGGCGTCGGCGCTCAGCTCGTTGGCGACGCACTGGTCTTCCTTGTCGGCGGCGTCCTCGATGAACGTCGCGAACGCCCCGGCGCCGTCCTCCATCCCCTGCGCGATCTCGGTGCCAGCGACCTCGAAGATCTCCGGCAGCATCTGGCTCATGAGAACTTCAGCCCCCGCACCTGCTGAGCCAGCTCCGCCGCGTGCGCGCGCATGGCCGCCGCCTGCCCGCGCAGCACCGCGGTCTGCGCGTGCACCGCGGCCGGGTGCACCTCGAAGCCGGCCGGCTTGCCCGGCCGCGCTCCCGAATTCGACCAGTCCAGCCCGGACAGCGCCGCCGCGAACCTTGCCAGCAGGGGCTTGACCGCCGCCTCGATCACCTGCCCGGCGATGTACTGCTGCAGGTCCATCTCGAGCGACTCCACGAGCTTCTCCGCCGCCAGCTCGATCAGCGGCAGCGCCGCCTCCGACAGCCCGAGCGTGAACACCGCCGCCGCCTGATCGGCCACGAACGCGGCGGCCAGCCCGATCAGTTCGGCGATCGCCTCCGCCTTCTGCGCCACGATGTAATCTCCGGCCGCGTCCAGCGCATCCGCGAGCACCGTGCACGCATCCGTGATCTCCTGGACGTGCGCTTCGGACAGCCTCGCCCAGCCGGACATCATCGCCTCGGTGGACGCGGCCTTATGCGCCTGAGAGATCTTCGTCAGCGAGCTGGTCGCGTCCTGGTGGGTGGTTAAGACCGCCTGCCGGAAGTCGCGCACCAGCCCCGCGAACTGCCACACCGTGTCCTCGTTGAGGTACGGCCACGGCACCCCGATCACGTTCAGGAAATTCACCACCGGCAGCGGCAGGTCATCAATCGCCATTTCCTGTTCACCCCGTGCGCTGACGGAACCGGTCACGCCCTCGCTGCGGCCCGCCCGCCGTGGCCGGTCATCCCGGCCGGCCACCGGCCCCTGCGGCCGGCCACCGGCCCCTGCGGCCGGCCACCGGCCCCTGCGGCCGGCCACCGGCCCCTGCGGCCGGCCACCGCGGCCAGCGGTTGACCACCGCCGACGAGAGCAACCTTCCTGCGATCAGGTTATCCCTGCGATGCTCAGGTGCGTGACAGAATGACCGCTGATTAACCTTTACTACCAATTTCTCCGCCACGCAGCCGCAAAGATGACGCGGCGCTGCGAGCGGCCAGCGATGACGCCAACCCGGGATGGCCGGGCCGGCCGCGCCCTCAGGGCTCGCAGACAATAGACACGCAGGTTTGATCTTGGTGTGTGGCCCCCTCTCATGATCGTGGTAGATACCGAGCACATATGCTCGTCAGCTACCACGATCATGGAACGGTCGCTGCCTGGCACGGTTAAATCGAACTGGGGTGCGTACTGAACCGCCGCTCGGCCGCGCCCTGCATTACCATGTGCCACTACGCCGGAACGCAGAGCAACGAATACTGGGCGACGGCCGCTTAGACGGCGATGCCGCGTACCTGTAGGCGAGGTTCGGCCAGCGCGTGGTCACCGGAGAGCTGCACCTGGTTTGCGGCGGCCGCCCCCGCCGGGCGTCGGCTGCGAGCGGGCCGTGAGCTACCCGTGGCTGGTTCTGGAGCCCCGCAGGGACAGGTAGGTCCGCCTCGACCGGGATGCGGGAGCGGACACGAACGTCGTGATGAACGAGTAGCTGACGTCCCTGCCGCCGATCTGCTCTGTTATCTCGGACTGGTGCATCCCAGCCGCCTCCGCTCGCCTGGCTATCTGGAGTGGCTGGACCGCTTTCATCCTCATTGCCACGATCGTGCCGTCGTGCGCGGTAGCCTGATAGAGAGGATGAGAATCCGTGTAAAGCGGATTGATATCGCTGATGATGAGCCTGCCATTCGCCGTGAGCAATTTGGCGATGTTATGGAAATCTGGAAGCTCCGGCATGGAAGTCAGCACGAGAGACATCAGGACAACGTCGTAAGACTTAGCCGGAAGGCTCGTGTGGATACGGTTTATGTCGCCCACGTGGACTTCAAGGTTGCGGGCTAGCGGGCGGCCGTCGAGGTGGAGATGCAGCTGTGCCACCATCGCCGGGCAGAAGTCGACGTAGGTCCAGCGCATCCTGGAATCTTTGAAGAAATATGTGGCAATATTCTGTCCTGTGCCGCCGCCAAGGTCCAGGACCCTGGGCTCCGGCTTGCGGTCCCGCGCTTCTTCTATCCTCGCAATGGCCTCCATGTGCGTAGCGATCAGGTTCCCGGAATTTCTCTCGTCATAGTTGCACGCGATCGCATCGTAAAATGTCCTGGCTTGACTAGGCTGAAACACCTTGTCGGCCTTTCCGGTCCGGGGGTCGTATGATCGCGCCGACTCGGCGCCGTTATCTCGTCGGCGAGCGACTCCGCCCTTTTTGGTGTTCGTCCGCGGGCGAGGGCCTACGCTGAACGGGCCAATGGTTACCCGGCGCCCCTGGCAAAAGCCAGTCACAACCATGGTGACTAGCACGATGCCGAAGGCGCCGCCGACGTATGCCGCGTAGTGCCCGAATAGGGAGATTAACCAGCTAACGTTCATATCGTTGCCATCTGCGCGTTCTTCGCGGGCAACCCGCTGACGGCCCTCGCCCGGCCGGCGCCGCGAAGGCTGAGTGTGGCTGGGGTCTGGAGTGCTGCCATGGTCCACGGTCCCGGTTCGCAGATATAGAAATCGTTATCGTTATCATTATCATCAGCACAGAGACGGGCCATGTCAAGGAGGCGCTGGTGATCTGACGGCCAAAGGTCCCCCCGATCCGGGACCTTTGGTCCTGCACGGTTCCGCTCCCGGAGGTTCCGCTAGGTATATGGCCTGGTCAGGCCTTTGCAGGAACCGGGAGGAGCCATGGAAACCCGTACCGCTACCGTGCCGGCGCAGCGGTCGTCCGAGCGGACCCGGCTCACCTCTACGGAGGTAGTCCAGTTCGTCACGGGGTCGGCGATCTGGGCGCCGTCGGTCCACAACACCCAGCCATGGCGGTTCACGGTTCAAGGCACGGAGATCGCGCTGCACGCGGACCGCCGGCGGCAGCTGTACATCGCGGACCCGGGCGGCCGGGAGATGCTGATCAGCTGCGGGGCCGCGCTGTTCACCGCGAAGCTTGCGCTGCGGGCTCTGGGGTTCGCCGCGGACTCTCTCGTGCTGCCCGACCCCGCCGACCCGCTCCTGGTCGCGCGCCTGCGCTGGCGGCGCCGCGAGCCGCTGACGCTCGCGGAGGAGCTGCTGTTCCGCCAGGTGACGCGGCGGCGCACGCACCGTGGCGGGTTCGAGCCGGTGCCGCTCGCGCAGGGCCTGCTCAGCGTGCTGCGGATGGGAGCCATCAGGGACGGCGCGGCGCTCCGGGTGGCCAGCGACGACGGGAGCCGCGCGGCGCTCGCCGACGTGGTGCGGACGGCGGATCTGGTGCAGCATCTCGACAGCGCCTACCTGCGGGAGCTGGCGGACTGGGCGCCGCCGCCGGGCAGCATGCGGCCCGACGGCGTCTCGCCGTCGGCGTACCCGGCGCGGCCCGGGCGGACCAGCCCGTACTTTCCCGCGGGTGACTTCGCGCGCGGCCACGGCTGGGGCCTGCCGCCGTCCAGCAGCCCGGCCGGCCCGGCCAGCTACGTGGGGACCGTGTGCGTGCTGACCACGCCAGACGACACCCCGGCCGACTGGGTGAACGCCGGGCACGCGCTGCAGCGGACCTTGCTGACCGCCTCGGCCTACGGCGCCGCGGCGGCGCTGTACAGCCAGCCGATCGAGGTCACCTGGCTGCGGCAGGTGCTCCGCGCTCAGCTCGGCAGCGGCTCGCACCCGCAGCTCGTGCTGCGGCTCGGGACCGTGATCCAGAACGAGGTCAGCGCCCGGCGGCCTCTGGGCAGCGTCCTGGAGGCCGGCGAGCCTGAGCCGCCGGCCGGTCAGTAGGGATCGGGCAGGTCTTCAAGCAGGGTCAGCTGCCTGATGCCGTCGGGCGCCACGAAATCGTGCCGCGGCGGCGCGCCGGGGGCGAGCTCGAGCGCCACGACGCCGCACCGTTTCGCTCCCAGGACCGGCTGCGCCCGGTCCGGCAGCACCGCCCACGTGGTGGGCACCCACAGGTGATCGGTGCCGCCGAGGCGCAGCACCCGGTGCTGGTGCACGTGGCCGCTGATGACCAGGGCCGGCGGCTCGCCACGGAACAGGCCCGCCAGCCGGTCACGGCCCGCGCGTGCGGCTAAGTCGCGCCAGGTGGGCGTGGTTCCTGGGCCGGGCGGCTGGCCCTCGTCGCGGAGGACGGCCATCCGGTGTTGGAACTCCTCCTCGTTGATCTCGCCGCGCGCGAACCGATCGGCGAGGATCTGCTCCGGCGACATGTACCCGGGCGGCGGGCCCGGCTGCCGGTACGGGCCCGGCCCGCTGGCGTCGCCCCGGTAGGGCGGGTCCGGCCGGCGGCCGCCGCGCAGGGACAGCCCGACGAGCGCGACGACGGCCGCCACCACCAGCACCCAGAACAGGATCGAGCCGAGCCCGAACGCCCAGCCCCAGACTCCGGGCGATCCGTACCACAACATCCCCATGCCTTTCTCCGCCGGGCCAGGCTGCCGGCGCTCCCAGCCCACGCGGCCCGCCGAAGCACGGTTGTGGGCACCACGCTGGTGCTGGAGCAACAGCGAGGGCCCCACCACCGTGTTGGCCGGCCCGAAACGACCGCCCATCCAGCACATAACCCGATTCTGAGATCAGTCTTGAGAACAGCCGCATGATCGATGTGCGACCAGGAGCTCGGCCGTTTCCCCCGGCACGTGGCGTAACGTTCAAGATCTTGAACGGTTGAGCGGAGCGGACGGGGGTCCGGCCGCCGGCCCTTGCCGCCTGCTGCGCTGCCGCGGCGCTGGCCGGCCCGCCGGGTGACGGCCGAAGCTGCAGGCCGGCTGCGGACCGCCTGTAATCAGGCTTGATGCCCGGGATGACTGCCGCGCGCTCGCTTACCCTGGCTGCACCATGCGTTCCCTCGCCCGCCCGCCGTACCGGGTGCCCGCGCTGGCCGGCACCTTCTGGCAGCACGCCGACCTGACGTGGCACGAGGCGTTCACGGTGCAGCCCGTGCCGCCGCGCTGGCTGGTCCTCGGCACGGGCGTGTTCGCCCTGCTCGTCGTCGCTTCTCCCCGGGTGTGGCCGGCCGCGCGGACCGTGGTGACGATCGTGCACGAAGGCGGCCACGCGCTGATCGCGCTGGCCACCGGCCGGCGGCTGGGCGGGGTCCGGATCTACCGGTCGACCGCCGGGGAGACGCGCTCGGCAGGCCGGGCGGACGGCGCCGGCGCCGCGCTGACCGCCGCGGCCGGCTACGTGGCGCCGCCGCTGCTGGGGCTCGGCGCGGCGGCGATGCTCGCCATCGGGCACCTGACCGCGATGCTCCTGCTCAGCCTGCTGCTCCTGGCCGGGCTCGCGATCGCGATCCGCAACGCCTACGGCATGGTTGCCGTGCTGGCCGCGCTGGTCACCGTCGCCGCGGTCAGCCTGTACGCCCCCGCCACCGTGCAGGCCGGGTTCGGCTACGTGATGACCTGGTTCCTGCTGCTGGGCGGCATCCGGCCGGTGATCGAGCTGGGCCGCGAGCGGCGGCACCGGTGGGGCGGGGGGCGTTCGGACGCTGACCAGCTCGCGCGGCTCACCTCGGTGCCCGGCGGGGCGTGGGTCATGATCTTCGGCCTGGTCGCGGTCGCCGCGCTGGCCGTGAGCGCCCGCTGGCTGGTCCGCTGACTCCCGCCCATGGACGACGAGGATTCGTACGTGCCCGCGTGCGAGGCGGCGGCGCTGCTGCTGCGGTTCCGTGATCCTGGGGATTCTCGACCGGGCAGAGGCCTGGGCCGCAGCCACCGGCTGGCCGGCCGTGGTCTCACCCGGCCTCGTGAGCTGAGCGGTTCCGCGGCTAGTGTTGGCAGTGCTGGTGAGCGACGGTTCTGTGCCCGGGAACCGGGGGAGCCCGGGGACCGGGGGAGCCCGGGGACCCAGGGAACCCGAGATCGGGCCGGGCCGCTGAGGCAAGACCGATGGCCGCAACCGGAGTAAGCCTTTGCAAGAATCCTCGAGCCTGCTGCCTCGCTGGGAGGACAGCGAGCCGGTGCTGCACGCGTCGCCCGGGACCGGCAACTGGATCGGCGCCGCCAGCGCTCTCGTGCACGACGGCTACATCTATCTCGCCTACCGTGACCGGCACCCGGTCGATAAGGGCCGGGGCAACCGGGCCTACGTGGCCCGCTCGCCGGTTGACAACGGCGTTCATTTCGACGAGTTGTGCGCCATCGACAAGGCGGGCATGGACGCGGAATCGCTCGAACGCCCGGCGCTGGATGTGACCCCGGACGGCGACTGGCACTTGTACCTGAGCTGCGCCACCTTCAACTCCAAGCACTGGCGCATCGAGCGGCTGCGCGCGAGCCGTCCGCAGGATTTCAGCGCCACCACCCGCGAGACCGTCTTCCCGGGCAGCGCCGAATTCGGCATCAAGGACCCGGTGCTGCTTCGTGACCACGATCGCGGTGACGGTCTGCGGATATGGGCGACGCTGCATCCGCTGACCGAAGGCGACGAGAACGCCGACCAGATGATCAGCGTGGATGCCTTCTCCTGCGAACGGGTCATGGTGCCGGAGCCGGGCACGTGGTACAGCCGGGGCATGCGGATCACCGCGGTTCTCGGCGAGCACGCGTATTTCGACGGGCGTGCGTCGGCGGCGCAGAACTTCGAGGAACGGACCGGCGTTGCCAGGTGGGACGGGCGGCGGTACATCGCGGAAGCCGGACCGGTGTCCAGCCCGTTCGGCGGCGACGCGCTGCGTTATGTCTCAGTGATCACGCTGCCGGGCGGGGCGCTCCGGATGTATTACGAAAGCGCGACCGAGTACGGCAGCCACGAATTGCGCACCGAGGTCCGCGCCCGGCCCTGAGCTGCCACGTCACCGCCGCGGTCCCTGTGCCCGTCATGATGCCGGCGGGCCTTCGGCTGCCGCGGCCTGGCTGGCGCGGGCGGCCTGGCTGGCGCTGGCCAGGCCGCTGCGGGCCCGTGCCTGTTCGCGGGCGTCACCGCACTGGATCGCCAGCGCCAGCGCGGCGGCGTGCCAGGCGCCGGCCTCGCCGGCCTGGCTGGCGGCGAGGAACGCCTCGCCGAGGCCGTTGAGCGCCTCCGCCTGGCCGGAGCGGTTGCCGGCCTCGCTGTGCAGGGCCAGCGACTGCCGGAGATGGCCGATGGCCTGCCCGCGGCGGTCCTGCCGCAGCTCGGAGATGCCCAGGCACGCCAGCGCCCGGGCCTGGCACAGCCGGCTTCCGGTCTCGCGGCCGAGCCTCAGCGACCGCCGGAGGTGGCCGGCGGCCTGCGCGTAACGGCCCCGCTGCAGCTCGAGTTCACCGAGGTTGCCCAGCACATGGGCCTCTCCCGACCGGGTGCCGATGCAACGGAAGAGCGCCAGGGACCGCCGCAGATGGTCGGCCGCCTGCTCGTAACGGCCCTGCCGCAGCTCGATGACCCCGAGCGCGTGCAGCTCACGGGCTTCGCCGGCGCGGTCGCCGGCCTCCAGGTAGATGGCCAGCGCCCTTCGGTGGCGGGCGGCCGACTGGCGGTAACGGCCCTGGCAGTAATCGGCAACGCCAAGGCTGCCAAGCGCGCGGGCCTCGCCCTTCCTGTCACCGTCCGCACGGCAGAGGGCCAGGGCCCGCTCGAGGTGGCCGGCGGCCTGGCGGAGGCGCCCCCGTGCGGCGTCGGCGGCACCGAGCATCGTCAGCGCCGCCGCTTCGGCGCCCCGGTCGCCGGCCTGCGCGGCGGCGCGGCAGGCATGGCCGTGCATCGCGGCGGCATCGGTGAGGTGCCCGACATCCAGGTAACGGAAGATCGTGGCGGCCAGCCCGATGGCGTGGCGGGGCCATCCGTGGTCGGCGGCATGCGCGGCGACCGCGACGAGCGTGGACCGCTGCGCGTCGAGCCATGACAGCGCCGCGGCAGGGCTGGTGACCGGCGGCACAGGGCCTCCGGGCTGGGGCAGCGCCGGCTGGTCAGGGTCGGCGCGGAACAACGCGCCGGCCGCGGCGGCGGCGGTGGCCAGGTAGTGGTCGAACAGGCGGGTCAGCGCCGCCCTCCGCTCCGGCTCGTGGCCGGCGTCAGCGGCCCGGCCGGCGGCGTAGGCGCGGAGCAGGTCGTGCATGCCGTAACGGCCCGTCCCGGCGGGCTGGATCAGGTGAGCGCGGGCCAGCCGGCCCAGCAGCCGGCGAGCCTGCCGGAGCGTGGTGCCGGTGAGCGCGGCGGCCGCGTAGGCGTCGAAGTCGGTGCCGGGGTGCAGCCCCAGCAGCCGGAAGGCGCGCGCGGCCTCGTCATCCAGGTGCCGGAGCGACCACGAGAACACGGCCCGGACCGCGGTCAGCCGGTCCCCGGCAGCGTCCAGCAGGTCCAGCCGCTCCCGCTGATCGGCCAGCCCCGACGTGACATCCGACAGCGAGGCGCCAGGTGACGCGATGGCGCGCTCGGCGGCCACCCGCAGCGCCAGCGGCAGCCGGGCACAGTACCCGGCCAGCGTCGCGGCCGCTTCGGGCTCGGCGTCCACCCGATCGCCGATGAGCGCGCGCAGCAACGCCACCGCCTCGGCTGGCGGCAGCAGGCCCAGGTCCAGCCGGCGGGCACCGTCCCTGGCCACCAGCCCGGCCAGCGCGTCGCGGCTGGTCACCACCGCCGCACACGACGGGCTGCCGGGCAGCAGCGGCCGGACCTGGTCCGCGTCCCCGGCGTTATCGATCACGATCAGCATCCGCCGGCCCGCCAGCAGGCTCCGGTACCGCGCCGCACGCTCTGCGGTGCCCGCCGGGATATCCCGCTCGGCCACGCCGAGGCTGCGCAGGAACCCGGCCAGGGCGTCAGCGGCCGGCATGGGCTGGCCAGGGTCGTAGCCGCGCAGGTTCACGTGCAGCTGCCCGTCCGGGAACCGGTCCGCCACCTGATGCGCCCACTGCATCGCCAGCGCCGTCTTGCCCACCCCGGCCATCCCGGCGATCGCCGAGATCACCAGGGTCCGCGGCCGCTGCGCGCCGGCCCGCTCCAGCATCCCGGTCAGGCCCGCCAGCTCGGCTGCCCGGCCCACGAACTGCGGCACCGGCCCCGGCAGCTCCCGTGGCACCACCGGCGCGCTCAGCTGCCCGGGCTCGGGGCCCGCCAGGGCCGGGCCGGCGGCGAGGATCTGCCGGTGCAGCTCTCGCAGCTCGGCTCCTGGTTCGGCGCCCAGCTCGTCGAGGAGCATCCGCCGCGCACGCCGGTAGGCGGCCAGCGCCTCGGCTTGGCGGCCGTCGCGGTAGAGGGCAAGCATCAGCAGGGCGTGCAGGTGCTCGCGCAGCGGGTGGGCCGCTGCCATGCGTTCAAGCTCGGCGATGACCACGCCGTGACGGCCCAGGCGCAGGTCGGCGTCGGTCCGCAGCTCCGCCGCCTGCAGCCGCAGCTCTGCCAGCCGCGGTACCTCGCGCAGCGCCAGCGCCTCCGACTCCACGTCGGCCAGGGGCTCGCCGCGCCACAGCGCCAGCGCCGCCCGTGCCTGCTCAGCCGCGGCCTCCCAGGAGCCGCCTCGCGCAGCAGTGCGCGCGCCGTCGAGCAGGGCCTCGAACCGGGCCACATCCAGTTCCCCGGGATCAACCCGGATCACATACCCGGGGGACCGGGTGACGATCCGGGCCTGGTCTGCATCTCCCAGCACCCGGCGCAGCCTCTTCACGTAGTTCCGTACGGTCGCGGAGGCCGACGGCAGCGGCGCGGGCCCCCACAGCGTCTCGGCAATCTCGCCGACCGACACCACCCGGCCGGCGTTCAGCAACAGCACCGCGAGCACCGCCCGCTGCCTGCCTCGCGAGACCGGCAAGGCCACCCCGCCGCAGCGCACCACTACGGGCCCGAGCAGGCAGAACTCCAGCTTCGGCGTCATGCGACCTCCGCCCGGCTTCGGTGCCCAAGCCCCTGCTACGCGTTCGCTACGGGATTGCTACCGCCACACGGAAGACTAACCGCCCATGACGCGCAAACGTGGCCTGGCGGCTGGCGTCCCGGGCGCGCCGGGGACGCGGGATCGGGCCTCCGGGTTTGGCCGTCCGAGCCGGACCGGAAGGGGAGGATGCCCGATGTCGCTCCGAAGGCCGCATCGACTGCTGCTGCTCGCGGGTGCCGCGTCAGCGCTGGCGCTGGCGCTGGTGCCATCCGCCGCGTCCGCCTCATCCGCCTCATCCGCCTCATCCGCCGCGGGTGCGCCCGGGCGGTACACGACGATCGACGTGCCCGGCGCGGCAGACACCATCGCGGTCGGTGTCAACGACGAAGGAGTGGTGTCCGGGTTCTACCTCGACAGCAGCGGCGACGCCCACGGGTTCCTCGACCGGGACGGCACGTTCACCACGATCGACGTGCCCGGCGCTGCCGACACGTTCCTGACCGTC
>Ga0335075_10011573_pt1 | contig 13332 bp, 13 predicted proteins | sample Lox_Sample_24_FD_206723 | JGI IMG/M metagenome (GOLD analysis project Ga0335075, IMG submission 206723) | Soil microbial communities from Loxahatchee National Wildlife Refuge, Florida, United States - Lox_Sample_2.4 | ecosystem: Environmental > Terrestrial > Soil > Wetlands | place: USA...
GCACTTTTCCGGCTCAAAGCAGCCGATTTTCCCGAGCAACGCGGTCATTTTCCGGAGCAACAGCCGCTGAAACTGCTTGGCGGTGCTGCGTTGCGCTGGAAATTCCGGCTGAACGCGGCACGCGACACCTGGGGCGGATTCGTGGGCCGCAGTCTGCCCCAGGGTGCGTATGTCCCACAAGCAGCCTTATGGGACATACAGAAGGCGGCGAGTCTCTTACCACGCCTTAGTCAGGCTTGCCATAATCGGCCAACCGGCTAAAATCGCCTGCCGAATCGGCCGTTGCCGCCGCCCGCCGTGCACAACCAGGCGGCAGACCCCGGCGGGACCGGTGGTGGCCCGGCGCTGGACGGGACCCGAGGAGGGCGCGTGACACCTGCGGCGCTGGCAGAACCGGTCCGGCCCGAAGCGGCACCCGCCGCCGCGACGACCCGGCGGGGCCGGACCCCGGAGACCGCGCGGCTCTATCGCGCCGACTGGAAATCGTTTCAGACCTGGTGCGACGCCGCCGGCGTGCCGGCGCTGCCAGCCGATCCCGCGACGGTGGCGAACTTCCTCGCCGACGCCGCAGCGAAACTGGGCGCCGGCGCCCTCGGCCGCCGCGCTGCCGCGATCGGCCGGCGCCACCGGGCCCTCGGCCTCGCCGCGCCCACCGCCGAACCTGCGGTGCGGGCGATCCTGCGCGACGCCCGCCGCGCGGCGGTGCCGCGGCGCCGGCCGCCCCCGCCCCCCAGGCGGCTGCTGCGGCTGGCAGCTTCCTGTCCGGGCGACCTGGCCGGGCTGCGGGACCGCGCCCTGCTGCTGCTCGCCGCCGCCGGCCTGTCCCGCGCCGCGCTGGTCGGCCTCGACGTCGAGCATTTGCTGTTCAGTGCCACGTCGGTCGTGCTCGCCCTGCCGGACAAAGGTGGGGAGGGGCGTCACCGCACCATCCCCGCCGGCGTGACCCCGCGGACCTCGCCGGTGCAGGCGCTCCGGGACTGGCTCGACGCCTCCGAGACGAAGTTCGGTCCGGTGTTCCGCAAGGTCGACCGCTGGGGCAACGTCGAGCAGCACCGCCTCGGCACCGACGCGCTCCGCCGGATCCTGGCCCGCCGTGGGCGCCGGCGGCGCGCTCGGACACCCCCCGCATGACCCGCTCGGCCGCCGCAAAAGCCAGCGAAGCAGCTGATGCCGTGCTGGCGTGGTTGCGCGACCAGGCGCCACGCGCGCGGCCGGCCGAGTCGCGCGTCCCCGGGCCGTCCCCGTCGGCAGCCCCGGACGGTGGCGCCATTTCGGCCGCGGTACCGGAGGGGCCACCGGGGGACGGCGCCGAGGCAGAGGCTGCCATGGCGGAGGTCGCGCCGGACGGCGCCGTCTCGGACCTGTCGTGGCCGGCGCCAGCGTCCAATACGGACCTGACCATCGGGGCACCGGAGGGTCTTGACCGGAGCGCCGCGCCGCTGCGGCTCGCCCACACCGACTGGCTGCACCACCACTTGGCCATCACCGGGCCCGCGCCCGCGGTGGCGGCGTTCCGGGAGGCCGCCGCCGGGGCCGGCCTCATTCCCTGGCCGCTCGACGGCACCCGCCTCGAAGAGGATTGCTTCTACCGGCTGGTCGCGCCACCGGCGCCGCAGCGGCGCACGCTCTCGCTCGCCGGTGCCCGCCTCCTCGCCCGCCAGCTGCGCGACGCCGCGCGGCGGCGGCACGACCTCGCCCGCGGGCTGGTCGGGCGAAGCCGCGCCTGTCCGTTCGATCTCCATGCGCTGATCCCGGTGCGGGACGACGTGCTGGCCCTGGGCCGGGACGATCCGGCCGCGCTCGCCTGGCTCTGGACGCACTGGGGCACCACCGAGGCGTTGCGCCACGTCGCGGAAGACACCGCAACGGAGCCAGACCCGCGCCGGCCGTTGGCGGACGGCGAGGCGGCGTTTCGCCTGACCTTCTGGTCGGCCGATTGGACGCCGTGGCGCGCCCTGGCAACCCTGGCCGCCCGGTGGCCGGCGCTGCGCTTCACCGTACGCCCGACCTACGACGCGTGACCGCGAGCGCAGACAGCGTGCTCTGCCCGCCGTCCGCCCCGTCGCCGGACTCCGCCTGGGAGGCGCCGCCGCGCCGGATGGACCCGGACGCCGCGCCGGTGCTGGCGGCCGACGGGTTCGCCGCGCCGCTCGACTGGCTCTTGGAGACGGCGCGGGCGCGCAAGATCGATCTCGCCCGGCTGCCGGTCGCGGCGCTGATCGCGAGCTTTGCCGCCGCGCTGGAGGCCGCCCTCGCGCGCGGCGCCGGCACCCCGGCGCCGCCGCTCGCCCGCTGGGGCGACTGGCTGGTGATGGCGGCGACCCTGGCCTGGCTGCGCTCGCGGCTGCTGCTGCCCGGCGACGAAGCCGACGCCCAAGCCGCGGTGACCGAAGCGGAAGCCCTGCGGCGGCAGCTGCTCGATCGTGCCCACGGCCGCGCCGCCGCCGACTGGCTCGCGCGGCGCCCGCAGCTCGGCCGCGACAGCTTCGCGCGCGGCCGGCCTGAGATCCGCGGGCCGGGCCGCGTCGGCGACATCACCGAGCTCTTCCGCGCCTGCCTGGTCGCGCTGCGCGTGCCGGAAGACCAGGCGATTGCTGCCCGCCCGCCCGCGCCCCCACTCTGGCGCGTCACCGACGCGCTGCGCCACATCGGCGCGCGGCTGCCGGTGCTGCCCGACGGCAGCCCGCTGCTGCCGGCGTTCCTGCCGCCGATCGACGCGGCGACCATGCAAAGTGACCGGCAATGCCGCACGGCGGTCGCCAGCACCCTGGTCGCCGGCCTCGAGCTGGCGCGCACCGGCGCGCTGCGGCTTGACCAGGGCGACGCGTGGACCGCGGTGTCGGTCCATCGGCCGGCCGGCCAGCCGGTCGAGCAGAGTGTCGAGGGCGTTGGCTGAGCCGGGCGCGGCACAAGGGCGGCCCCAAGCGCTTCGTTGATTTTGCTATCGTCCAATCGCGCTGATGCCCGCTCAGCGCCCATAGCCGCCCTTCAGTCGAGTGGCGCTGGTCCTCGAAAGCGGACGCCCCGACCGACGGCTTCCGACGGCGCCTGACAAAGCCGGCCCCTGAATGCATCATCTGCTCAGCGAGGCGCGCCAAAGTCCTTTCTTGGCTCGGAATGGTGAGCTTGTGGGGGAAGCGGGGTGACTTCCACCGGCAGCCCATCGCCCCATGCATATTTCCGAAGGGCGATTGCAGCGACTTGGTCCCACAGTTCGCGATCGGTGTGACGGTCGAGCACACGCGCCGTTGCGTCGCTGTGCCATTCTCCGATGCGTACGGTAACGTTGGGATCGCGCCTGATGTTCTTGACCCATCCCGCCGCTTCGCGTGTTTCGGCAAACAGGTAGAGACGCTCGCACCAGACCACGAACCAAATCTCGATCTCGCGGAGCAACCCCGTGCTGCGCCCGACGGTGGTCAGGTAAAGCACGTGCTTGTCGACAACACTCGTGAGGCTCGTGGAAGTCATCGAGTAAACGAACGAATTCCCTGGATAAGGGCCGCTATGTCGGTCTCGTCGTTGTAGTAATGCGGAGAGACGCGGATGGACGCGTTTCGAAGCGCGACACGCACTTTTCGTGCGACCAGGTGGCGCACGACGGCGGCGTTGTCCACGCCGGGGAGGCGGAACGTGAGAATCCCCGACCGCTCCCAGAGATGCAAATGCACGTCGACATCGGCGCCGATACGCTGCACCGCTTCGGCGACGGTTTTGACAAGACCGAGAACGCGATCTTCGATTGCATCGGCGCCGTGCTCGTCGATTTCGCGCAACCGCTCGACCAGGCCGCACATGCCGCCCGAGTTCTCGGTGCCGGGTTCGAAGCGCCGGGCATCGGGCAGGTAGTCGAGCACGTTCCTGAAAGCGAACGGCTCATTCACGGCGAGCCAGCCGGGAACAGTGACCCGGACACGTTCGAGGGCGCGTGGCGCGAGGGCCATGAAGCCGATGCCGAGCGGGCCGAGCATCCATTTGTGCGAGCTGACAACGAGAGCGTCGACCCCGGTGGCCTCCATGTCGAGGCGCATTGCGCCGATGGACTGCGTCCCGTCCACCACAAGGAGGATGTCGCGCTCGCGGCAGAGGGTGGCGAAGGCGGCCAGGTCGCAGCGATACCCATTCCAGTACTGGACGTGACTAAGTGCAACGACGCGGGTGTTCGCATCGATAGCCGGTCGTACGGCGTCAGGTGTCATCCGGCCGGCATCGGGTGTCACGCGGCGAATACCGACGCCTTCGGCTTCGAGCCGCAGCCAGGCCAGCGTATTGGAGGGGAATTCAGCCGCGGAAATCACGACGTTGTCGCTGGTACGGAGGCCGAGGCCGTTGGCAATCAATGAGATGCCGTGCGAGGTGTTCTGGATATAGGCGATGCTCGCAGGTTGCGTGCCGACGAGGCACGCGGCGCGCTGGCGGCCCTCAGCGTAGAGCTCGCGGTTCAAAGGCATCATGTTGAAGGGGTCGTTGACGTGGCGCATCATCTGCGCCTGCACCGCCGCCATGACCCGGGTGGAGATCGGCCCAACGCTGGCGTGGTTGAGAAAGGTCTCGTGGCAGTCACCGGATAGCGAGCGCGCAAGTCCGCGGCAGGACTGATAGCGGACGTCATGTCGGCGGCCTCATTTCCCTGGCTACTGATCCCCCGCTTGCTGTGCGCATCCATCCGAGTCCCTTCATGCGAGGCTCACCTCAGGCGCCGCTGAGGCAGCGTACAACGTCGAGCGGGACGTTCGCCCCGTGCGTGTTCAGGCGCAATAGGCTAAACATCCCCGTCCCTATGGGACGCCTCAATCGCTTTCGCTCGAGTAGGACGACCGATATGTCTGCTCCAGACCCTGCCTGGATTGGCTTGTTTGATTTGTTTCGTATTGGCGTCGGGCCGTCCAGCTCGCATACGGTTGGACCCATGCTGGCCGCCGCCCGGTTCATCGCCGAAATCCCAATCGACCTCGCGGTCGAACGGCTGAGGGTAGAATTGTTCAGCTCATTAGAACTGACCGGCAAAGGCCATGCGACGGACACGGCCGTCATCCTTGGTCTGCTCGGACACCGCCCGGATACCCTGGATCTGGACCGAGCGGCATCCTTTGTCGCCAGTGTCGCAGAACACAAGCTGATCACGCTGCCCAGTGGTCGGGATGTAATATTCGATCCAGCCGTAGATTTGCTATTTCGCAAACGAGAGCGGCTTGCTTTTCATCCGAACGCCCTGCGCTTCAGGGCATCCGGAAGCGAAGGTGAGTTTTCACGCGTTTACTATTCCGTCGGTGGCGGGTTCGTGGTGACAGACGAGGAAGACGACCTTAGCAGGGACGACCGTCTTCCTATGCCCTATCCCTTTAAAACCTCTGAGCAGCTCCTGGCCATGGCGGACGCGGCAGGTCTGTCCATCGCTGATCTCCAGCGGGCGAACGAGCGAGTCTTTCGCAACGACGGACAGATTTCTGCTGACATCGACCGAATATGGCAGGTGATGCAGGCATGTGTAGCACGAGGTCTCAAACGCAGCGGTGAACTGCCCGGTGGGTTGCGAGTCCGCCGGCGTGCCCCCGGCTTGTATGCGAGGTTCCTTGACAAGCTCGGCTCCAACGAGCTCGACGTACTGCACGGGATAGATTGGGTAAATGTGTATGCATTAGCGGTGAATGAGGAAAACGCGGCCGGCGGCCGAGTGGTAACTGCACCAACCAACGGCGCGGCCGGCATCATTCCAGCAGTTCTGCATTATTACGACCGCTTCGTCTCCGGTGCCTCATCGCAGGGCATCGAAACATTTTTCCTCGCCGCTGCTGCAGTAGGCGCGTTGATAAAGCGCAACGCCTCCATCTCGGGAGCTGAGGTCGGGTGCCAAGGGGAGGTCGGTTCGGCGTGTGCAATGGCAGCGGCAGGGCTTTCAGCAGCACTGGGTGGGACGAATGGACAGGTGGAAAATGCGGCCGAAATCGGGTTGGAACACAACCTTGGCTTGACCTGCGATCCGGTTGGCGGATTGGTTCAAATCCCATGTATCGAGCGGAACGCTTTGGCCTCGGTCAAAGCGATCAATGCAGCCCGACTGGCGTTGCACGGTGACGGCTCTCACTTCGTTAGCCTTGACCAGGTAATCCGGACGATGCGCGACACCGGGCGGGATATGCATTCGAAATACAAGGAGACCTCGGAAGGTGGCTTGGCCGTGAATGTCATCGCCTGCTGATCTGCGTCGGGTGCGTTATAGCACTCGCCGCATGCCGTCCTATGCCTGCAATGGGCGCGCCGCACAGGTACGCACGCGGGGACGTGGCGAATGCGATCATGAGACCCTGCAAGGACGATTGCTGGACCCGGCCCACCCTGCGTCTCGGCATCGGCTCGGACCAGCTCGACGACTGGGCAACTATGCCACCAACGGTGGGAGCCATTGACCTGAACGCTTCGCACAATAAGCGCCCGCGGTCCCGGACCTGATCCACGGATCGAACAAAGTAAAAATTACTCCCAGCGGTTGGCATTTTTCGGGAAACCGGGACGCTGTATCCGTACGACGCAGAAGCGTTGGCCGGTCGGCGCCTGCATGACCACCCAACGCTCCAGGCGGTCGACCACCTTGGCGCCCAGCTTCTCCAGGCGCCCCACTTCGGCAGGGATATCATCGGTCTCGATGTCTATGTGGACACGGCTCTCATGGTCCACGCGCTGGATCTCCACGATCGGCTCGTCCGGCGGAGTCTCCAGCATGCGGTAATTGCCGCGGCTGCTCGGATGATCGGGGTCAACGCGGCGCCCCAGCGCTTGGCTCCAGAAGTGGGCAGCCTCGCCCACATCAGAGGTCTTACAGTCGATCAGTACGGCACATAGGCGGGAGTGGTGCATCGCTACTCCTCCTGGGAACCCCGTTGAAATTCACAACCAGAGGATCCACCGCTCTTGCAGCAAACGACATCTCGGATCGGCACGCCATGGACGTCTCGGCTCGAAACGCCGCGCCAGGGATGCCTGGATGGTCCGACCTGTCGCATCAAGATTTTCGATCCGTGGATACCAGCATTGGACGGGATCGAGCTGTATGAGCGCCTGGAGGTTCTGTACTGGCTTCACCTGTCACGCCGCGATCTTGTGCGCCAAAGTCCAGGGAATGACGGCACAGCGCGAGGAACCTTCTCACTGCGCACACCGGTGAGGCCCAATCCCATCGGCACCTCAATCGTGCGATTGGTGAGTGTTCAGGGGAATGTTGTTCAGGTGCGCGGGTTGGACTGCCCTCAATGGAACGCCGCTACTCGACCTGAAGCCAGACCGGACTCTATTCACCCCGATCGCTCCCCCGCAAAAGGGGGATTACCAAGTCGGCGATCTCTAGCATTCGCGGAGCAGACCCATGCTGAATATCAGGCTCGGCCGGACCGATCCGCCGTCGTTGCTGCGGTACAACCCGTCCGGGTCTTGTATAGTGGGGGCCCCTTCAGGTGATATATTGCCGGTTTACGGGCAGCGTGTTCCCGGTTACCAGCATTCCGAAGTGTCGGGAGGCCTGATCATGAAGGAGCACGACAGGGAAGCTGCAAGGATGGGAATGAGACAGGCCTGCCGGTGCCATATCCCGCTAAGTTCGGCGAGCGGGGGCAGAACGCCGTGGCATTTCCGGCTCGCGACTGTGGTGATGATGGTCGTGCTGGCAGCCGCGACGGCGGCCTGGGGCATTTTGCCCGCGCAGGCCGCAGGTGCGACCGGGGCAACGATCCCCAGCAGCGATCCCCCTCAGGGCGGCGCCATCAGGTTTGGCGCCGACTTCACGGAGCCGCCAGGCCAGGTCATCATCAACGGCAAGATGGCGGGATCCGACTATGAGCTGTGCAATGCACTTGCGAAGCATGTGGGCGCGACAGCGCAGTGGACAAATATCGATTTCGGCAGCCTGATTGCTGCATTGAACGCCAGCCGGATCGATGCAGTGTGCAGTTCGGTCGATATCACCCCGGTACGGAAGGAGGTGGTTGATTTTGTCCCCTACCGGGTTGACAGCGAAGGCGCTGCCGTCCAGTACGGCAACCCGAAGCATGTTACCGGCCCCGATAGCATTTGCGGCCTGAATGCGGCCGAGTTGCTGGGCTCCGTCTATCAGATAGCGGTCGAGCAGCAAAGTGCGGCGTGTACTCAGGCAGGCAAGAAGCCGGTCAACCTGAAGACTTTCAACACAATCGCGGACGCCTTCGCGCAACTGCTGAACGGCCGCGCGGATGTGGTCATTGGCGACGCGGCAATCATGACGAGCTACGTCTCTAAAGCCCCGACCAAGACAACTCTGGCGTTCCAGGGCGTCAAACCCAACCTGGTCGGGATCGCGCTGCGCAAGAACGATGTGTCCCTGAAGCAGAAGCTTGAGACGGCACTGAAAGAGCTGCAGGCCAACGGGGCCTACGCGGAGATTCTCGCTCGATGGAATCTTCAGTCGGAGGAGCTGAATAGGTAAGGCGGCCCGGGTCATTTTCGTATGTGGCACGCGCGCGGTTTGCGGCGCGTGAACCGGAGACTCTAACATGACCTGGACCTGGAACTTGTTCTGGCACTACGCCACATCAAGCCAGTTTGCTCAGGGTGCCTTCACCACTGTATGGCTCACATTTGCCTCCATGGGAGGGGCAATCGTCATCGGGCTGGTGTTTGCCAGCCTTCATGAAGCCGGAAACCCACTGTTTCGTATCCTGTACTTTACCTATACGACCCTCATCCGTGGAACACCGCTGCTGCTTCAGCTCGTGTTCGTGTATACGGTCTTGCCGCTTGCCGGGATCAGGCTGAGCGTCACGGAAGCAGCACTCCTCGCCCTATGCGTTAATGAGGGCGCCTACGAAGCCGAGGTGATTCGCGCCGGCCTCGAGTCCATTCCCGTCGGGCAGCGCGAAGCCGCTCGGGTTACCGGTTTCACCTACTGGCAGGCAATGATAGTGTTGCTCGTGCCCCAGGCTCTGCGGCTCGTAATCCCGACCATTGGCAATCAAATCAACGGCATGTTCAAGTACACGTCGCTGGTGTCCATCATCTCTATGAGCGAACTCTTCCGGGTGACCCAGGAAGCCGCCGACGCCACTTTCCAGTTCCTGGTCATCTACTCCGTGGCAGCCGCCTACTACCTGGCGATGACCGGTCTGTGGACGTTAATACAATTTCTCATCGAGCGCGCCGTCCGCGTGCCCGGAACCCAGGCCGCCAGGTCGAAGCGACGCCCCCGCATGGGCTGGAGTGCAGTCTTCTCACTGAAGGGAAGCTGGTAGTCGCCATGGAGCCCGTGCTCACGGTCCGGAATCTGTGCAGACGGTTCGGAGAGAATGTCGCGCTCAATGACGTGTCCCTGGAGGTGGGCAGAGGGGAGGTCATCGTGCTCATCGGCTCGAGCGGCTCTGGCAAGAGCACCTTGCTGCGCTGCGTCGCCGGGCTGGAAGCGCCCGACAGTGGAACAGTCCAGATCCGGAGACAGCAGCACCACGGCGACACACCGCGCCAGCGTAAACCGATGCCTGTCGGAATGGTCTTTCAGAGCTTCAACCTCTATCCGCACATCAACGCTGTCCGCAACGTGGCAACCGCCCTCAGGCACGTCCAGCGGCTGCCCTCGGCCGAAGCCACGCGTATCGCTGTCCAGGCGCTTGATTCCGTGGGCCTGGGTAGATTCGCGCATCGCTATCCCGGTGAACTTTCGGGTGGTCAGCAGCAGCGTGTTGCCATCGCTCGCGCCCTTGCACTGGCGCCCGAGCTGATGCTGTTCGATGAGCCCACTTCAGCGCTCGATCCCGAAACCGTAGGCGATGTACTCGCGGTCATCAAAGACATCGCTGAACGCGGCATGACCATGCTCATCGCCACCCACGAAATGGCGTTCGCGCGCGACGTGGGCGACCAGGTTGTCCTCATGGATCACGGACAAATCCATGAGCGAGCTCACTGCGCTGAATTCTTTGCCGGGCCTGTAACCGCCCGCGGGAGGGAATTTCTGCGCCGCTTCAACCGCGAGGTGAACTATCTTGACTGAGAGTGCCGGGGATCGCGATAGCCACATAACAACGAACTGCGCGGCCGTCGGCGCGCTGCGGCCGCGGCGGCTGGGCCCGATGCTGCGGGCCGACCAGATAAACTGCCTCGGCGAGCCGAACATCAATGGTCCCGCGCTCATCAGGGCGCCATCCTGGGCGCGGCCGAAGCTCGGAACATACTACTTGTATTTCTCCCAGCATCGTGGCCGCGCCATCTGGCTGGCCGTCAGCGACGTCCTCACCGGTCCGTGGCGCATCCACCCAAAACCTGTGCTCACACTGGCGAACACCCACTACCGCGATCACATTGCCTCTCCCGATGTCATCGCCGACCCGGGTACCGGCCAGGTCCGCATGTATTTCCATGGCGGTAACGGCACTGAACTGTTCGAGCAGACGGAATCCGTGGCCATCAGCGATGACGGCCTCACGTTCCGGGTTAGCCGCCTGGATATCGGCATCCCGTACTGGCGTGTTTTCGGGCATGCAGGTCACTGGTACGCGCTCGTGATGCCGGGAACCATAGTCCGGTCCGATGATGGCGTGAGCGGCTTCGAACCAGTGGCCAGCGTTTTGCCCCCACTGACCCGGCACTCGGCCGTGACCGTCTTCGGGAACCGCGCGCTTGTTTTCTATTCCATGATCGGCGGCCGGCCAGAATCAATCCTCGCGGGATGGCTCGACCTGGCTGCAGATATCTCGCAGTGGCGGCTTGCTGGCCTGCAGACCGTGCTGGCGCCGGCTGAGCCCTACGAGGGAGGACACCTGCCGCTGGTCGCCTCAGCCCCCGGCCAATGCCACGACCCGGCCCGCGAGCTGCGTGACCCTGCTGCGTATCTGGAGGGAAACACTCTTTACCTGGCCTATGCCGCCGGGGGCGAACGATGCCTCGCGCTGGCCGCGATGGATGTGCCGGGCGAAGGGGCGCTGACTGCAGCCAGGAAGGGAAAAGATCGTTGGCAAAGTCGGGTCACGAAGATAGGACTCATGTAGACTTGGCCGTCAGCGGCACCACGCATCCTTGCCTCGGTGAACGGCGAGATTCCCTCCCCGTCGAGGCCAAGGTGCCATTTGACGCAAGTCTTCGGTTCCGGTGACTCGGTATGAGGACGGCTCAGCGTCTACATTGGCAAAGCGTTTCTGGCTTTGCCAGCATCTCGACCGCTTACATAAGTCCGATGTTGCGTCAGGAATTTTGTATGAGACTGTCACGCGAGCATTGGACGAAGCACTCAAAGCGAGTGGGCTCACCAGGATTGTCTAGGGCTTCCACTAGCAGGCTTATGTGATATTGTCTACAACCAGATCGTCGAGGATCATCACATGAAAATGCCGAACATCCTCTTCTTCCAAGTGGATCAATTGGCTGCGCAGTCGCTTCGCGCGTACGGCGATCCGATCTGCGTCTCGCCGACTATTGACCGTCTGGCCGAGGAAGGTGTGGTTTTCGAGAAAGCCTACTGCAACTTTCCGCTTTGCTCTCCATCAAGATTCTCGATGGCAACAGGCCAGCTTTGTTCAACGATAGGGGTCTATGACAACGCCGCTGAAATGCCGGCGTCTGTTCCGACCTACGCCCATTATCTGCGGACGCTGGGTTACCAGACGGCAGTTTCGGGCAAAATGCACTTTATCGGGCCAGACCAGTACCACGGCTTCGAAGCCCGCTTGACGCCTGATCTATACCCGGCCGATTTTAGCTGGGTTCCAAACTGGGGGGCCGAGGGAAAGCGCGATACGAACGATCCGCGCACCGTGCTTGTATCTGGAATTTGCGAGCGCAGCGTCCAAATAGATTTCGACGAAGAGGCAACTTATCGGGCCGTTCGCCACCTTTACGACGTAGCACGCTCCGGTGACGGGCGGCCGTTCTTTCTTCAGGTGTCTTACACACACCCACATGACCCGTATCTCTGCCGCAAGGAGTTCTGGGATCTCTACAAGCATGCCGACATTCCGCTCCCCGCGGTTGGTGCGCTGGGCGAGAGCGAACACGACCCCCACTCAGTCCGGCTTCTTAGGGATTGGGGCATGCTCGACTACAAATTCACCGACGAGGACATCAGACGAGCGCGGCATGCCTACTATGGCTCGATCAGTTATCTCGATGGCATGATCGGTCGGATCATTGAGACACTTAATGCCGTTGGAAAAGAGCAAGAGACGGTGATCGTGTTTACGTCTGACCACGGCGAAATGATGGGTGAGCGGGGACTTTGGATGAAGAAGCACTTCTTCGAACGCTCGATCCGCGTTCCACTTATCCTCTACGCGCCCTGGATTACTTCGCAGCGGGTATCCGAGCTCGTCTCGCTGCTCGACCTGCTGCCGACGTTCAACGGGCTAGCCGTAGGCGGTGACTGGGAGAACAGCGTCGAACCGCTCGAGGGCCGTGACCTGACAATGTTCCTGAACAAAGGAAACTCGATATCGTCGCGGACGATCCATGCTGAATACTTGGCGGAATCCACCGAGGCGCCGATGTTCATGATCCGCCGCGGCTCCCACAAGTACATCTGCTCATCCGCCGACCCGGGGCTACTCTATAACGTTGATGAGGACCCGAACGAGCTGAAAAATCTGGCGGCAGATCCAAGACACGCCGATCTGGTCGCCGAACTTCAAGCATATATCGCGACAAAGTGGGACAATGAGAAGCTGACCCGAGACATATTGCTAAGTCAACGGCGCCGGCGCCTCATCCTGCAGGCAAACGCAAACGGCGAGGTGCCTCGTTGGAACCATGGAGAGTCGCCCGGGGAACAGGTAATATGGTACCGAGGGGGTGGCAGCTATAGCGACTGGGCGTTCACCTACTTGCCGCCACTTAAAAGCCTTGAAAATTAGCCGCAGGGGCATCGCTAGGCCTCGTCCACGACATCCCCGCCCTCACGACCTGCAACACGAGCGCCTCCAGGCGTGAGGCCGCCGCTGTGCTCGTGGTATTCCTTCGAGCTTACCAAGCTCGTAGGCGATGGCGAGCCGTGCGCCGAGGAAGTTCGCTGCTACACCTGTTCTAGCTCTAGCCTGTTTCGCGCTGAGTGCGGCGTGGCGGCGTCGCTATTGCTGAGTTGTCATCAACAATTCCAGAGGAAATGCTTGCAGGATATTAGTCTATATAATTGCGTTTGGTGCATCTTTGCCGTAGTCAGCCCTCGCTACGGCGGAGCAGCATGCGGGCCGTGTGGTTGCGTTCGAAAAGGCCGCTTATCGGAACCTAACCATGGCGCGAGGAATTGCCGCGCCGATACAAGCGAGGGTAGCGGGAGGCGGAACGCCCTAGGATCGTGCGACGGTGGTCTGGTGGCCGCATCGTACGAGG
>Ga0335075_10011574_pt1 | contig 13331 bp, 12 predicted proteins | sample Lox_Sample_24_FD_206723 | JGI IMG/M metagenome (GOLD analysis project Ga0335075, IMG submission 206723) | Soil microbial communities from Loxahatchee National Wildlife Refuge, Florida, United States - Lox_Sample_2.4 | ecosystem: Environmental > Terrestrial > Soil > Wetlands | place: USA...
GGTGGAGGAATTCCACGACGACGGGACGCTGGTGGTGCGGGCCGACCTTCCCGGGATCGACCCGGAGAAGGATGTCGAGCTGACCGTCGCCGGCGGGATGCTGCGCATCGAGGCCGAACGCCGCGAGGAAGACAAGAAGCAGGACAAGGGCTACCTGCGCCAGGAGCTGCGTTACGGGTCTTTGACCCGGACGCTGCCGCTGCCCGAGGGTGTGACCGAGTCCGACATCAAGGCAACCTACCAGGCCGGGATCCTGGAAATCCGGATCCCCGAGCCCAAGCTGGAGCAAGCCAAGAAGATCCCGATCGCCAAGTCCTGACCGCGACTTTGGCCCGGATGGCGCCTGCGGGGCCCGGTCCCGCAGACGCCATCTGCTGTTTGGTACTAGCTGGCCGGCGTGGCGGTGGCGAGCTTGTCGACCACGTCCACGACGCCGTCGATGTCCCAGATCAGCCGGACGGCCACGGGGACCAGGTCGTGCCGCTCGGCCGCGCCGGGCTGACCGGTCAGCACCACCACCCCCTCATGCACCCGCACCGAAATCGCCGGGCCGGCGAACAAGATCTCGGTCAGCAGCTCACGAACCTCGGCGGCGATCTGCTCATCCGCGCGCAGGAACACCGTCAGCAGATCACGCCTGCTCACGATGCCAAGCAGCTTGCCATCAGGATCGACCACCGGCAGCCGCCTGACATGGCGGGCATGCATCAGCGAGGCCGCCCGCGGGATCGGCGCGTCCGGGTGAATCGTGACCGCCGGCGAGCTCATCAGCTGCTCCGCGGTCAGCGGCGGATGCTTGCCCTGGCCGCGCGGCCACGGCAGGTGATCGATCTTGCCCGTCCTGGCCTTGCGGGCGTCCTGGTCCTCGGCGGCCAGCAGGTCGGCCTCCGACACCACCCCGGCCACGTGCCGGCCCATCGTCAGCACCGGCACCGCGCTGATCTTATGCTCGGCCAGCAAGCGGGCGATCTCCTTGTACGGGGTGATCCGGTCCACGGTCACCACCTCGGTGGTCATCACATCCCGCACCCTGCTGTGCCAGCGGCCATGGTGATGGGCAACATCCGGCGGCGTACCACCCCGCTTCTTCCCGTCAAACAGACTGGCAGCGGCAGGCTGCTCGGCCAGCCGCTCCTCGACCGCGGCCCGCGCCCGCGACACATCAGCCGCGCTGGCCCGGCCATGCAGCGAGTCATAATACGCAGCTCCAAGGTGCCGCAGCATGCCATCCAGATACGTATCGCGCGACATGCCCGCTCCCCTCCATCAACCATGATCCTGCCCCGGTCCGGCGCGGCCAGACCACTATCACTGTCAGTGTCCCGCCCCGAAAGCCCGCCTAATCACCGCTGAACGTCACCAAGCGACAGGACCTTCGGCCATACCCCAGGCCACACCGCCCAGTAAGGGACTTCTGCCCGGTCACCGAGGTAAAAAGGCCCTGTCCGAGAGGTCGGCGGGCCGGCCAGCGTCGCAGGTATGGGCAAGGGTGTACTGCGGGTCTACCTGGGCGCCGCGCCGGGCGTGGGGAAGACCTACGCGATGCTCGCGGAGGGCCAGCGGCGCAGGGCACGCGGGACGGACGTGGTCGTGGCGCTGCTGGAAACCCATGGCCGCCGGCTGACCGCGGCGATGGCCGAGGGACTGGAAGCGGTGCCGCGGCGGATGCTGACATACCGCGGCGTGACCTTCACCGAGATGGACACCGATGCGGTGCTCGCCCGGCGCCCGCAGGTCGCGCTGGTGGACGAGCTTGCCCACACCGACGTGCCCGGCTGCCGGAACGCCAAGCGCTGGCAGGACGTCGACGAATTGCTCGCCGCGGGCATCGACGTGATCACAACGCTGAACATTCAGCACCTCGAGTCGCTCAATGACGTGACCGAACAGATCACCGGGGTGCCGCAGCACGAGCGCTTGCCGGATGAGGTGGCGCGCCGTGCCGAGCAGATCGAGCTCGTCGACATGACGCCCGAGGCGCTGCGGCGGCGGATGGTGCATGGCAACGTCTACCCGCCAGACCGGATCGACGCCGCGCTCACCCACTATTTCCGGCCCGGGAACCTGACCGCGCTGCGGGAACTGGCACTGCTCTGGCTCGCCGACCGGGTCGAGGAGGGCCTGCAGCGTTACCGCGCTGAGCACGGCATCGCCGCACCGTGGGAGACCAGGGAGCGAATCGTGGTCGGCATAGCCGGAGAAAAAGGCGATCAGGCCGTGATCAGGCGGGCCGCGAGGATCGCCGCCCGGACACCCGGCAGCGACCTGATCGCCGTGCACGTCACGCCGGATGACGGGCTGACGGCAGGCGACACGGCGGTCCTGGACACGCAGCGGGCGCTCGTGACGTCCCTCGGCGGCAGCTTCCGGCAGATACCGGGCGAGGACGTGGCCCACGCCCTGCTGCAGTTCGCCCACGCCGAGAACGCCACGCAAATGGTTCTCGGCGCGAGCCGCCGCAGCCGGTTCCTCACCCTGATCGCAGGCAAGAGCACGCCGACCAGGCTTGCGCGCCGAGCCGAGCACATCGACGTCCACCTGGTCAGCCGCGAGGGTACCGACCATGGCGGGCCGCACCATGCCCGGGTGCTGGCCATGCCGCGCTCGCGCCGGGTGCGAGCCGCGCAGGCCAGCGCGGAGGCGGCGGCGCTCACCCGGCTCGCGACCAGCGTCCTGCGCGGGCGAGACGACCCGCCCGCGCTGCTCGAAGAGATCCGTGAGATGTTCGGCCTGGCCGGGGTCAGCCTGCTGGAGCGCAAGCCGGATGCCAGCGGCGGCTGGTTCGTCGTCGCCGGTGCGGGCGAGTACCCGCCGGAAGGCCCCGGATCCGGCATAAAGCTCCTGATCAGCGACAACTTCACGCTGGCCGCCCACGGGGGCATGGTCGGCGCCCAGGACATGCGAATTCTTCACTCGTGTGCCGCCGAGGTGGTGGCCGGGATCATCCACCGCCGCGAGACGGAGCAGGACGGCCGCGCCGCCGCGCCATCCGCCGGCCCGCGCTCGCGTGCCGCCCTGATCGCGGCGACCACCCAGAAGGCGCGCGAGCTGACCACCGCGGCCCAGGCCGCCGTTGCCCGGCTGGCCGACCCCGCCGTTCGCACACCCGAGGAGAACGCCGCCCTGGTCAGCACGGCAGGCCTGGCACTCGCGCGGGTGGCCAGGCTCGTGAACGACGCCAGCGACCTCAGCCGCCTGCACGCCGGGGCGCTGGAGACCTACCTGCGCCCGGTGGATTTGGACGACGTCATCGCCGCCTCCCTCGAGGACCTAGGGCCGGGCGGCCATCACATCACGCTGGAGACCCCACAGGACCTGCCGGACGTGATCGCCGACGCCGCGCTGCTGACCCGGATCCTAACCAGCCTGATGGCCGACGCCCTGCACCGCAGCCCGGCCGACGCCCCGCCAGCCCTGACCGCCGAGGTCAGCGGCAGCGACGTGACAATCCGGGTGGCCGACCACGGCAGCGCCCCGGCTGCGGGCAACGGCAGCGGCCTGGCCATGAGGCTGGCCCGGGATCTCACCGAGGCCATGGGCGACACATTCCGCTGCGACCAGCCCAGGGCTGGGGGCCGGAACGTGGCCATCATCCTGCCCGCCGCCGTACGGCCAGCTCCCGGGCGTCATCCCCGGCGCGAACCCGCTGATTAATCCGGCCTGGCCGGACATTTGGTCACTGGCCGGGACCTTGGCCTCTGCCCGCGGTCACATGCGGCCTCATAAAAAGGGAAGAAAGGCACCGCGGGAGGGGGGTCCAGGGTTTGCCGCAGGCGCGTGATTTTCTTGACCGGTTCCGGCCCGCTGGCGCTCCGGGCGCGGCGAGCAGAGCAGGTGTGCCCGCCAACCGGGCCGCGGAGCTGTCCGCCGAGCTGGGGCCGACACTGGCGCTGCTCGCTGAAACGGACGCGGAGTGCGGCCGCATTATCGGCGCGGCGCGGCGCGACGCCGAGCGGATCGCCGACGGTGCCCGCGAGCAGGCGGCCACGGTATCGGCAGACGCGCAAGACCGGGCCCGGGCGGCGCGGGAAGCCGTGGTTGAGCAGGCGCTGGCCGCGGCCAGAGCTGAGGCCAGCGCCGCGGTGAGCGCCGCGCAGGCTCGGGCCAGCCGACGCCGCGCGGCGTTCGCCACCAGCCAGGCCGATCGTCTGGCGGCCATGGCAGTGGACCTGCTTCGCGCGGTCCCGGCCCCAGGCGGGCAGGCATGATTCCCGCGACCCGCTCCATTCTCCGGCCGGCCGGCGCGCCGCCGGGCAGGAACGGATCGCCGTGAGCGCCGGCTGGGTCGCAGGCAGCGTGCGCGCCAAGGTGCTGGCCCGGCGGCGGCTCGGCGCGGGCGTCGCGCGGCAGGTGGCCGCGTGCGGCTCCCTGCGCGAGGCGCTCGACATCCTCGCGGGCACCGCCTATGCGGGCGTGAGCCAGCAGGCCGAGGGCCTGGCCGCAGTCCAGCACGCGATCAATGCGAGGGTGCTGTGGAACTGGCGGGTGCTGGCCGGGTGGCTACCGCGTGGCGGGCTGTCGCTGATGCGGCCGCTGGCCGGGTGGTTCGAGATCGCCAACATCGACGAGCTGGTCGAGCAACTCGACGGCCGCCCGCCCGGTGAGCGGTTCGAGCTCGGCGCGCTGGCCACCGCCTGGCCACGGCTGCGCGGGTCGGCCAGCCTGGGCGAGCTGCGGGCGGCGCTGGCCGCCTCGGCGTGGCAGGACCCCGGGGGCGATACCGGGCTCGAGATACGCATCGGGGTGCGTGCCCGCTGGGCGCAGCGGGTCGCCGCCCTCGGCCGCCCGGCGCCGACCTGGGCCGCGGGCGCGATGGCCATGCTGGTCGCCGGGGAGCGGTTCGTGGCCGGCCGGCCGCTCAACCCGGCCGTGCAGGCCGCCGCGCACGGCCTTCTGGGCGCCGCGGCCGACGCCGCGACCTATGCCGACCTGCGCGACCGGCTGCCGGCCCGGCTGGCCTGGGCGCTAGAGCCGGCTCCGTCCCCGGACGAGCTGTGGCGCGCCGAGGCCGCCTGGTACGCCCGGGTGGAACGGGACGGATTCGGCCTGCTCCGGTCGTCCGCGTCGGACTGGCACCCGGTGCTCGGTGCCGCCGCGGTGCTGGCCACGGACGGCCGGCGAGCTGGGGCCGCGCTGGAACTGGCCGCGCGCGGCGGTACGCCGCTGGAGGCCTACGATGCCCTGGCTTGACGCCGCACTGCCGGCCCGCATGAGCAGGGTCGCGCTCGTCGCCCCGGCCGAAGGCCTGCGGGACATGCTCGCGGCGGTGGCCGGGTCGGCCGCGGTCGAGGTCGACGTCGCCGAGGCGGGCCAGGATGCCGAAGCGGCACGCCGGCTAGCCCGCGCCGGAAACGCGGCAAGCGCGGCCCTGAGCGCCACCAGCCCGGACCTCGACGAGCTGGAGCGGGCCGGCCGTTACGACCTGCTGGCCGGCGAGGCGCAGTTGCAGGCGTACGCGGCCGCGGCCGTCCGCGGATCGGGATGCGCGGCGCTGGCCGGCTGGGTCCCGGCGGCCCGGCAAGCGGAACTCACCCGGCTGCTGGCCGCGCTGGGCTGCGGCGTCGTCCCGCTGCCGCGCCCGCGAACCAGTGAGGCGCCCACGCTGCTGGACGGCTCGGCGAGGCGGCGCTCGCTGTCCCCGCTGGTGTCGACGTACGGCGTCGTGCCCTACGCGGACGTCAATCCCGCCTGGCTGGCCTGGGGCAGCTACGCACTGATGTTTGGCATGATGTTCGGCGACGCCGGGCACGGGCTGATCCTGGTCGGCGCCGCTGCCGCGCTGGGGGCCGGCTGGCCGCGTCCGCTGCGCAGGCTGCGCGCGGCCTGGCCGTTCGTGGGCGCCGCCGGGGTCATGGCGGTCGTGTTCGGCCTGCTGTACGGCGAGTTCTTCGGCCCGACCGGCCTGGTCCCGGCATTCTGGCTGGCGCCGCTCGATCACCCGCTGCCGCTGCTCGCGGCCGCGGTGGGCGTCGGCGCGGCGCTGCTGGCCGTCGCCTACGCCCTAGGCACGGTCAACAGGTTCCGTGAGGGCGGGTGGCGGCTGGCCGCCTACGCACCGTCCGGGATCGCCGGGGCGCTGCTGTTCTGCGCGGCCGGCCTGGCGGTGGCCGGGTGGTACCGGCATGATCGCGCAGCGCTGATCGCCGGCGCGGCCGGTGCCGTGGCGGCGCTGGCGCTGGCGCTGGCTGGCTTCCTGGCCGAGGCGGGCGGAGGCGGAACCGGCGTGTTCCAGGCCGCGATCGAGCTGTTCGATTTCGTGGTCCGGCTCGGCTCCAATGTCGTGTCGTTCGCCCGTCTGGCCGCGTTCGGGCTGACCCATGCGGCGCTCGGGCTGCTGGTCTGGGAAGCGACCCGCGCGCTGTGGGATCGCGGCGGAGTGATGATCGCGGTCGCGGGCGTCGTCTTCATCGTCGGCAACGCGGTGGCGTTCGCGCTCGAGGCGCTGGTCGCGGCCATCCAGGCCCTGCGCCTGGAGTACTACGAGCTGTTCTCCCGGGTGTTCATCACCCAGGGCCGGCCATTCCGCCCCTGGGTCCTGCGCGTCGAATCTGGCGCGCCCCTTTCGCCCGGGCGAATTTCCTTGAACGGGAAGGAAGGTGGCTGATGTGATTGCCTGGCTTATCGGGCTCCCGGTGATCGCGATCGCCGCCGTGGCGGCGCACCAGGCCGCGCGGCACGGGCGGCGGGGCGGCTACATCCTGGCCGGGGTGGGCGCGCTGCTGCTGACGGGTGCCCTCGCCCTGCTCGTGGTCACGGCCGGGGATGGGCCTGCCGGAGCCACGGTGGCGGTCCACGCCGGGCACGCCGCCGTGGCCGCAGCCAGGAGCGGGACCAGTTCCACGGGCGCGCTCATCGGGGCGGCGATCGCGGTGGCCGGATCCACGATCGGGGCCGGGATCGCGGTGGCCTACGCGGGAGCGGCCGCGCTGGCCGTGATGAGCGAGCGGCCGGAGTTGTTCGGCCGGGCCATGGTGATCGTCGGGCTAGCCGAGGGGATCGCGATCTACGGCCTGATCATCGGCATCATCCTGATCGGGAAGGCGTAGCCGCGATGTCCCGGGCCGCGGTCCTCGGCGAGGAGCTACGAGTGCAGGGCTATGCACTGGCCGGCGCGGTTGTCTGCGCCGCCGACGACCAGGCGGGCGCGCTGCGGGCCTGGCGGGAACTGCCCGGGGACGTGGCCGTGGTGGTGCTCACCGCCCGGGCGGCGGGGTGGCTCGCCGACGAGCTGTCACGCCGGCCTGACCTGCTGCCGGTGGTGATGCCCGGATGACTCCCCTGTCCAGACGGCAGCAGGCCGCGCTCGAGCCGGTCAGCGCGGCGATGCTGCGTCGGGCCACGGCGGAGGCGGAGGCAATCATCGCCGCGGCACGCCGGGATGCGGCGGCGCTGCTGGCGGCGGCACGCCGGGACGCCGAGGCCGCGCTCGGCCAGGCCCGCGCGAACGGCTTGGCTCAGGCGGCGCCGCTCGCCGCCGCCGAGCGCAGCCGCGGGCGCCGCGCCGCGCGGGAGACCCTGCTCGCGGCCGAAGGCGGGCTCCGCCACGAAGCGGAGCGGCGGATCCGCGCCGCCGTCCTGGGCCTGCGCGACCAGCCTGGCTATGGTGAGCTGCGGGACCGGCTGACGGCCCTGTCCCGTGCCGCCGCCGGGCCGGGCGCCGTGGTCAGCGAGCATCCGGCCGGCGGTGTGGTCGCGCGCGCCCCCGGCGTCTTCGTGGACTGCTCGCTGCCGCGGCTCGCCGACCGGGTGATCGGGGATCTCAGCCCACAGATCAGCGAATTGTGCACGTCATGAACATCCCGTCGGAGCAAGAGGCGCGCGTGACCCGGGTGAGCGGCCCGCTGGTCGAGGTGGCCGGGCTGCCGGAGGCGGCCATGCATGACATCGTGGAGATCGGTACGGCGCGGCTGCCTGGCGAAATCGTGGCCATCCGCGACGGCGCGGCCACCGTGCAGGCGTACGAGTACACCGGGGGCGTCGCCCCCGGTGATCCCGCGCGCGGCCGAGGCGAGCCGCTGTCCGCCCCGCTTGGGCCGCATCTGCTCGGCGGGGTGTTCGACGGGCTGCTCCGGCCGCTGAGCGGAGCAGGGGACTGGCTGGACCCAGCCAGCCCGCCCGCCGCCGATCAGCGCGAGTGGGCGTTCACTCCGTCCGTCCGTGACGGCGACACGGCCGCCGAGGGCGCGGAGCTCGGAACCGTGGCCAACCCAGGCCAGGTGCCGTACCGCGTCCTGGTCCCCGCCGGGGCCGGCGGCGTGGTTACTGGCGCGCACCCGGCTGGGGCGACCACCGCCGACGCCGTGATCGCCAGCGTCGGCGGAACCGCGGTCCGGCTCACCACCCGCTGGCCAGTGCGAGAACCGCGCCCGTACTCCGAGCGCCTGGACAGTGACGCGCCGCTGCGGACCGGGCAGCGCGTCGTCGACGTCCTGTTCCCGGTGAGCCGGGGCGGAACCACGGCAGTGCCGGGCGGCTTCGGAACCGGCAAGACCGTGCTGCTGCAGCAGATCACCAAGTGGTGCGAGGCGGACGTGATCGTCTACGTCGGCTGCGGGGAACGGGGCAATGAGCTCGCGGACATGCTCAACGAGCTGGCCGGGCTGGCCGACCCGCGCACCGGCGGCCAGCTCGCGCAGCGCACCGTGGTGATCGCGAACACCTCGAACATGCCTATGATGGCCCGTGAGGCGAGCATCTACAGCGCCGCCTGCGTGGCCGAGCACTTCCGTGACATGGGCCTGGACGTGGTCGTGGTGGCGGACTCAACCTCCCGGTGGGCGGAGGCATTGCGCGAGTTCGCGTCCCGCAACGAGGAACTGCCCGCCGAGGAGGGTTACCCGGCCAGCCTGGCCAGCGCGCTGGCCGCGTTCTACGAGCGGGCCGGGCGGGTGATCACCACCGGCGGCCGTGAGGGCTCGATCACGATCATCGGGGCGGTCTCCCCGGCGGGGGGCGACATGACCGAGCCGGTGACCACCTACACACAGCGGTTCGTCCGCTGCCTGTGGACCCTCGACCGCGACCTGGCCTACGCGCGGCACTACCCCGCCGTGTCCTGGGCGGGCTCGTTCTCCCGCGACGCGGCAGCGATCGGCGACTGGCAGGCGCGCCATGGCGATCCCGGCTGGTCCGCGCGGCGGTCCCGGCTGGCCGCGCTGCTCGCCGACGCAGACCGGCTCGGCGAGCTCGCCGAGCTCATGGGCGTCACCGCACTGCCGCCAGGCCAGCGGGTGACCATCTTGGCTGGGCGGCTGCTCCGTGAGGGCGTCCTGCAGCAGAGCGCGCTGAGCCCGGTGGATGCCTCCTGCCCTCCGGACCGGGCGGCCGCGCTGGCGGATGCCGCGCTGGCGGTCGCTGGCCGCTGCCAGGAACTGGCCGACCTCGGCGTGCCGCCGGCGGCCATCGAGAATCAGGACTTCTCGGCGGTGCTGCGAGCCAAGGACGAGGCCGCCACGCCCGAGGAGGTGCGGGCGCGCCAGGACGAGATGCTGGCCAGGCTCGATGCGTTGCGGGCCGGACCCGACGCCGCGCCGGGACCGCACACCCCGCCCGGTCCGGACGCCACGCCGGGACCGCACACCGGCGGGGAGCCCGGATGACCACGTGGGCCGAGCCGGAGTACACCGACGTCGCCGAGGTGCGCGGGCCCCTGCTCGTCGTCCGCGGCGTGCACCAGGTCGGCTGGGACGAGTTCGCCACGATCAGGATGGCCAGAGCGGCACAGCCCCGGCACGGGCTGGTGCTTGAGGCCGATGGCGACCTCGCGGTGGTGCAGGTGCTCGAGGGCACCTCCGGTATCGACCCGGCCGCCACGCGGGTCGCGTTCAGCGGCAGCCCGCTGCGGATCCCGGTGGGGCCCGGGTGGCTCGGCCGCACCTGCAACGGGCGTGGTGAGCCAGCCGACAGCGGCCCTGTGATCACCGGGGACCGGACCGCGCCGGTGGCCGGGTTCCCGATCAACCCGGCGGCCCGCGAGCCCCCGGCCGAGCCGGTGCTTACCGGCGTGTCCGCGATCGACTCGCTGACCACGCTGGTCCGCGGCCAGAAGCTACCGGTCTTTTCCGTGGCCGGCCTGCCGCACCTGGAACTCGCCGCCCAGGTGGCTGCCCAGGCATCCGCGGGCGGGGAGCCGTTCAGCGTAATCTTCGCGGCAATGGGGCTGACCCACGCCGACGCCGCCATGGTCCGCTCGGTACTCGACGAGCGCTCGGCAGCGGGCGAGCTTGTGCTGCTGCTGAACCTGGCCGATGCCCCGGTCATCGAACGGATCCTGACGCCCCGCGTCGCGCTGACGGTGGCCGAAGACTTTGCCTTCCGGCTGGGCAGGCACGTGCTCGTGGTGATGGCCGACATGACGAGCTACTGCGAGGCACTGCGGGAGGTATCGGCGGCGCGGGGCGAGATCCCGGCCCGCCGCGCCTATCCCGGCTACCTGTACAGCGACCTGGCGTCGCTGTATGAACGCTGCGGCCGGATCCGGGGGCGGCCAGGGTCGCTCACCTTGCTGCCGGTGCTGACCATGCCGGCGGGCGACATAACCCATCCGGTGCCCGACCTGACCGGCTACATCACCGAAGGCCAGGTGGTGCTGTCGCCGGACCTGCATGCCCGCGGCATCTACCCGCCGGTGGACGCGCTTTCCTCGTTGTCCCGGCTGATGCGCCAGGGTGCGGGGCCCGGCCGCACCAGGGCCGATCACCTGGACGTGGCCGCGCAAACGCTGGCCGCGCTGGCTGCAGCGCGACGGGCCAGGGAACTTGCCGAGCTGATCGGCAGCGGCGCGCTTAGCGAGTCCGACCGCCAGTACCAGGAACTGGAGCGGGCTTTCGAGAGCCGCCTGGTAAACCAGGGCCGTACCGAGAACCGGACCCTGGAAGAGACGCTCCGGCGGGCGTGGCAGGTACTCGGCGTGCTGCCCAGGCGGGAGCTGTCCATGCTGTCCGCCGAGGCCCTCGACGCCTACTATCCCGACGGCGCCGCAGGCGGCACCGGCCAGCAGCACGAACAAGGTGGGACACTGACTACCGCCTGCATCCGAGGGTCTCGGTGAACGGCCAGCGGCTGGCAGTGCCCCCCGGGCGGGCGGGCCGGCTGCGGCTGGAGCGCCGCCTTCAGGTCGCCCGGAGAGGCGCCGACCTGCTCGACCGTAAGCTGCGCATACTCCAGCGCGAGCTGCCCGGGCTGCGGGCTGACGCACAGCGGGCCGCACGGGACTGGGAATGGTGCGCGGCAGATGCGGACCGGTGCCTGCTGCGGGCGGCGCTGCTGGGCGGCCAGCGCGCCATCCGCCTGGCCAGCGCCGGCGCCCCCGCCGATGTGGACATCGGCTACGAGGTGACCGTGGGCGTGCGCCATCCGGCCGCGATCACGTGCACGTTCCCCCGGCCGGAGAGCTGGACGGGCACCACGCTCGCCGCGGCCAGGCAGGCACACCAGGCATCGCTCGAAGCGGCCGCCAGGGCCGCCGCCACCTCGGCGGCACTGCGGATCATGGAGGCCGAGACCGCGGCGACCCGGCAGCGGCTGCGGGCGATCAGGGACCGGTGGATTCCGCTGCTGGAACGCGCACGGGACGAGCTGGCGCTGGCCATCGACGAGCAGGAACGCGCCGACGGCGCCCGCCTCCGGCTCGCCGCGCGCAACAGCCGCCGAGGAGGTACGGACGAAACGGTGCGCTAATCCAACACTGGCCGAAAGGTTCGCTCCGAAAGGACCTTCGGCTGCGCGCAGCTACTGGTGTGTCCCGTCGCCCAGGCCGGTGCGCCGCCTGGACCCAAGCTCCCAGTCTCCCGCCGACAGCCCTTAGGAAACTTCCAGTCTCGGAAGGTGACACAGCAAAGCGCGAAACCGGAAGCGAGACAAATTCGTGAGGTCACAGTATTGGGTTCGGCCAGAGGGCTGGACTGCCGACTATGGGCGACCGGATGCGTGCGGCGACCGTTACCAAGGGGCCAATACTCTAGGCTGCTGAGGTAAGGCTAAGCGCGCTACCACAGGCTAGGAGCTGCGGCTCATGGACGCAGGAGATGCCATCGGTCGCCGCATCGCCCATGCCCGAAAGCTCGGCGGGCTCACCCAGATCGGGCTGGCCGGGCGCGCCCACGTGTCCAAGAGCCTGGTCGCCCAAGTGGAATCGGGTCACAAGCCGGCCACGCCATCGCTCATCGCGGCCGTGGCAGGAGCACTAGATGTGGATGTCACCGACTTGACCGGCCAGCCCTACCGGCGGACCGACGCGCGCGGCGACCGCATCTACGCGACCATACCGCAGATCCGCCAGGCTCTTGTCTACTGGGACATTCCGCCAATCCTGGATGTCCCGCCTCGCCCCCTAGATGATCTGGCTGCCGAGACTGAGCGCGTGGGCCGCCTGCGAATGCAGGCAAGCTACGTGGAACTGGGTGTCCTCCTGCCGGCACTGATGAAAGAACTCACCGTGCACGTCCACCAGGCCCGCGGCTCCGAGCGCTCCCGCGCTTTCCGGCTCCTGGCTGACGCGTATACGGCGGTTGACTCCATGGCCTACAAACTCGGCTACATGGACCTGTTCGCCCTTGCGGTCGAGCGGATGTCGTGGGCGGCGAGCCAGGCTGATGACCCGATGCTTGGCCCGGTCTCAGCTATCCGCCGTTCGTCCGCGTTTCTCGCCACCGGGGCATGGGATGGGGGGATGCGCCTGCTAGATCGGGCCGGACGGGAGATCGAGGACGACCTTTCCGATCGCCCTGCGGCGCTGAGCGTGCTGGGCACCATTCACCTCAGGACCGCGATCATGGCAGCCCGCGGAGGCCGTGCCAGCCCTGCGTGGGATCGCATGAGCCGAGCACGCGAGGTCTCTGACCGGATTGGCCATGACACCCGCGACTACGGACTGCTGTTCGGCCCGGCCAACGTCGCCATTCACGAAGTGGCCGTTGCGGTCGAACTCGGAGACGCTGACGAGGCCATCCGCCGGGGCGCGCACCTAGTCCTCCCGGTCGGCTTGCCACATGAGCGGTCCAGCCACCACTACATCGATCTGTCCCGCGCGTGGCTCTGGCAGCGCGACCACAACAAGGCCCTCGCCTGCGTGGTCAAGGCCGAGCAACTCGCCCCGCAGCGCACGCGCTACCACCCCATGGCCCGCGAGACTGTAGCCCGTCTGCTCGACATCCAACGGCGCATGCCCGAGCAACTTCGCGGCATCGCCGCCCGCATGGGCCTGCCCTAGTGTTTTGACGCGTGTCTCTCTTTATGTTTCCGCGGGAACGCGGGACAATGGCGTATGCCGAATCGCGTGCGGGTGCTGACGGTGCCCGGTGCTGACCGGGTGGAGCTGGAGCGCCGTGCCC
>Ga0335075_10011575_pt1 | contig 13331 bp, 12 predicted proteins | sample Lox_Sample_24_FD_206723 | JGI IMG/M metagenome (GOLD analysis project Ga0335075, IMG submission 206723) | Soil microbial communities from Loxahatchee National Wildlife Refuge, Florida, United States - Lox_Sample_2.4 | ecosystem: Environmental > Terrestrial > Soil > Wetlands | place: USA...
CAAGAACGTCTCCCGGTTGCCCTTGGGACCCGGGAGCCCCGAGGAGGCGAGGCCCCGCACCGAGGCGCCGAGCCCCGTCGCACACCCTGCCACCGAGGCCAGCGCCTCCCGCCGCAGGGCGGCGTCCCGCACCACGCCGCCCTTGCCGACGCGCTCGCGCCCGACCTCGAACTGAGGCTTGACCATCGCCAGGCAGTCGAAGCGATCGGCCGCGCAGGCGAGCACCGCGGGCAGGACCTTCTCGAGCGAGATGAACGACACGTCGATCACGATCAGCCCGGGCGCGAAGGGCAGCATCGCGGGTGTGAGCGCGCGGGCGTTGACCCGGTCGCTCACCGTCACCCGCGAATCCGATCGCAGGCGCCAGTCGATCTGCCCGTAGGCGACGTCGACGGCGGCCACGCGTGCAGCGCCGCGCTGCAGCAGGCAGTCGGTGAACCCTCCGGTCGACGCGCCGACATCGAGCGCGTCGGCACCGGTCACCTCGATCCCGAGCCGGTCCAGCGCGTTGGCGAGCTTGATCCCTCCGCGTGAGACGTACGCGGGGGCCTCATCGAGCGAGAGCACCACGTCCTCGGCCACGAGCTGGCCCGGTTTCTCCGCGCGCGCTCCCTCTCCCCCGATCCGCACCTCGCCGGCCAGCACCGATGCGGCCGCGCGAGAGCGCGACTGGAACAGCCCGCGCTCGGCCAGGAGTGCGTCGAGACGGAGCCGCCGCGTGCCCACGGCGCACACGGTACGCAACCCGCCCGTTTGCCGTCAGCCGGTGTGCGCGATGTCGCTGCGCTCGGCGACGGCCGTCTCGACCCGCTCGGCGATCCGGCGACCGGTGAATCCGACCTCTTCGTGCAGCAGCGCGGGCGCGCCGTGGGTCACGTACGCATCCGGAAGGCCGACGCGCATGATCCTCGGCGTCATTCCCTGATCGGACAGCGTCTCCCACACGCCCGAGCCGAAGCCACCGGCGAGCACGCCCTCCTCGACAGTGACGAGCAGATCGTGTTCGGCGGCCAGCTGCGCAGCGAGCGCGACGTCGATCGGCTTGGCGAAGCGAGCGTCGGCGACGGTGACCGCGATGCCGTGCTCGGAGAGGATGTCGGCGGCCTCGAGCGCCTTCTGCACGCCGGTCCCGTAGCCGAGGAGAGCGACCCGCGGGGCGGCGGTGCCCTCGCCGGCGCACTCGCGCAGAATCTCTCCGCGTCCGATCTCGATCGCCTCGGGCGTCGCCGGCAGCTCGACACCGGTCCCGGCCCCGCGCGGGTAGCGCAACGCGATCGGCCCGTCGTCGTGGGTGAGCGCGGTGTGGAGCATGTGGACCAGCATCGCCTCGTCGCGCGGAGCCATCAGCACGATGTTGGGCAGCGGCCGCAGGTAGGCGATGTCGAAGGCGCCGTGGTGGGTCGGGCCGTCGTCGCCGACCAGACCCGCGCGGTCCATCGCGAACACGACGTTGAGCTTCTGCAGGCAGACGTCGTGGACGATCTGGTCGAACGCTCGCTGCAGGAACGTCGAGTAGATCGCCGCGACCGGCTTGGCGCCCTGCAGGGCGAGACCGGAGGCGAACAGGATCGCCTGCTGCTCAGCGATGCCGACGTCGAAGTAGCGCTCGGGGAGCTCACGCTGCAGGATGTTCAGTCCGGTGCCCGAGTTCATCGCGGCCGTGATGCCGACGACCCGCGCGTCGCGCCGCGCCTCGGCGACCAGTGCCTCGCCGAACACGGTCATGTACTGGGGCGGCGCCGGACGAGCGCTGGAGGAAGCGGCCTTGGCCGCGGCCGGGACACCGCCCGAGATCGAGTTGGGCTTGGCCGCATGCCACTTCTCCATGCCCTCCAGACCGCCCTCCTCGGCGGGCGCGAAGCCCTTGCCCTTGACGGTCGCGCAATGGACCACGACCGGACGCTCGGCGGCGAGCGCCTCTCGAAGCGCGCGACGCAGGGCCCGCACGTCGTGGCCGTCGATCACGCCCATGTAGGCGAAGTCGAGCTCCTCCCACCACATGCCCGGTGCCCAGAACGCCTTGATCGACTCCTTGAAGTGCGGGCCGAATCGCTCGAAGGCGTTGCCGATCGGCGCGGGCAGCTTGGTGAGGCCTTCTTCCACGTCCTCACGTGCGTGCCACAGCTTCGGCGAGAGCCGCACCCGGTTGAAGTAGCGCGACATCGCGCCGACGTTCGGCGAGATCGACATCCCGTTGTCGTTGAGCACGACGACGATCGGCGTGCCCAGGCCCCCGGCCTGGTGGACCGCCTCGAACGCGACGCCGCCGGTGAGCGCGCCATCGCCCGCGACGGCGACGACATGGCCGTCGGGGCCGTGGCCGTGTCGCATCGCCTCCTTGAGACCGACCGCGTAGCCGATCGAGGTGGAGGCGTGACCGGCGCCCATGATGTCGTGCTCGGACTCGGGGATCGAGCAGAACGGCGCCAGCCCGCCGTACTTGCGGATCGTCGACAGCGCGTCGCGACGGCCGGTGAGGATCTTGTGCGGGTAGGCCTGATGACCGACGTCCCACAGGATCTTGTCGCGGGGCGAGTCGAGCAGCGAGTGCAGGGCGACCGCGATCTCACACGTTCCGAGGTTGGCCCCGAAGTGCCCGCCGATCTCTCCGACGGTGTCGATGATGTGCTCACGCACCTCCTGCGCGACCTGGACGAGCTCGTCCTCGGAAAGGCCCCCCAGATCCGCGGGCCCGTCGATGCGCGACAGCAGTTTCGGTTGGCTCATGGCACTCAGTAGCTCCGATTCGCGATGAAGTCCGTGATCTGCTCCAGCGCCGTGGCCCCGGCGGGAGCCGCCTGTGCGAGCGCGGCCGCCGCCCGCGCCCGTGATTCCTCGGCCAGCGAGCGCGCGCCGTCCAGCCCGAACTCGGTGACGTAGGTGCGCTTGCCCAGCCGCACGTCTGCGCCCTGCTGCTTGCCCAGCGTCTCCTCGGACCCGGTGACGTCGAGAATGTCGTCGACGATCTGGAACAGCAGTCCGATCTCGCCGGCGAAGGCGCGAAACGCGTCCACCGTCTCAGCAGTCTGCCCCGGGTCGAGCAACAGCACACATTCGATGGACGCCGAGATCAACTGCCCGGTCTTGAGTTCGTGCAGCCGGCGCAGTTCAACGCTGCCGCGCCCCGCGGTGTCGGTGACGTCGATGTACTGGCCCCCGACCATGCCCTGCACCCCGGTCGCGCCCGCCAGCCTTGCGGCGGCGGCCAGGATGCAGCGCGGTTCACCCGGCTGGCGGGAGAGCAGCAGCTTGAACGCCTCCGCGTAGAGCGCGTCCCCGGCCAGGATCGCGACATCCTCGCCGAACATCTTGTGACAGGTGAGCCGCCCGCGCCGCAGATCGTCGTCGTCCATCGCGGGCAGATCGTCATGGATCAGCGAGTAGGTGTGGATGAGCTCCAGCGAGGCCGCGAGCGGCAGCACCGATTCGCGCGGACGGCCCGCCGCTTCCGCGGTGGCGAGCGCCAGCACCGGGCGGATCCGCTTGCCGCCGGCGAGCAGCGAATAGCGCATCGCCTCCTCCAAGCCCGCAGTGGCGAACTCCTCGGAGAAGCGCACATCCTCCAGATACGCCTCGATCTCGGCGCGAAGGTGCTCCGGGTAGACCGGAGGAGACATGGCGGACGCGGACACTCAGCTCGCCGGGAGGGGGAGCTGTCCGGGGAGGTCCGGCAACGGCTCGAGTGCCGCGCGAACCTGCTGGTCGACCTGCGCGCTGGCCTCCGAGGCCAGATGCGCGCACTCCTCGATCGCCTGCAGCGTCGCCTCGGGCTCCAACTGCCCTTGGCGCAGGAGTTCGGCGGTCCGCTGCAGCCGGGTACTGAGCTCGATCAGGGGATTGCTCACCCGCAGAAGCCTATCGAGCACCCAGGTCGCAATGACCACGCGACATAAGAACTCACGACAGATCTCAGCCTGATCTCATCGAAGCCCGTCGAGCGCCGCATTGACCAGCGCATCCGCTTCGGCGTTCTGCGCCCGCGGGACGCTGCGGATCGACCAGCGCTCAAATCGCGCCAGGCGCTCGGTCGCCTCCTCGAATAGCGGGCGCATCGCGGGATGCTTGACCTTGTAGACCCGAGTCACCTGCTTGGCGACCAGCTCGGAGTCGTTGATCACCTCGAGCTCCCGCGCGCCGAGCTCGGCGGCGCGCTCGAGCCCGCGCAGCAGCGCGCGGTACTCGGCGACGTTGTTCGTGGCGACGCCGATCCGCTCGGCGAGATCCGCGACGCGGTTGCCTTCACCGTCGTCGATCACCACGCCGATCGCCGCGGGGCCTGGGTTGCCCCTCGCCCCGCCGTCGACGTGCATGACGAGCCGCCCGGCGCCGGGCATCCGCCCGGCGGTCAATCGCCTGTGCTGGCCAGATCCGGGAGCTCGCCGGGAATCGTTCGCCGCCGGCGGTCACGGAGTTCACGCTTGCCGCCGCCGGTGAGGCTCTGGCTGCGGCGCGAGCCGTGTCGGCGGTCGATGATCACCGAGACGTTGGGGTCATCGGCGTAGTACTCGGTGAGCTTGGGAAGCAGCTCGTCGGCGAGCGCCTCAGGAACAACGCAATAGATCACACCAGAAGGGTAGTGAACGCCGAGGACGGGCGCATCGAACGTCCGTCCAGAGCCGACCGCGCTCAGGCGGTGAGGAGCCCGTCGCCGTCGGCGGCGACGTTCGTCTGGCGCTCGAGCTCGGAGAGCTCGGAGAGCTCGTAGCCCTGACCGGCCGCCCGCACGACTGGGTTCTCCTCCGAGAGGTCGACCTCGTAGCGGTACCAGCACAGCTCCCAGCACACCACGATCAAGACAACCGCACCGGTGGAACTCGCGGGATGGACCGCGACGTCGGGCAGGCCCAGCGAGCGTCCGATGCCGGCCACCGTGCGAGGGTACTCGGAGCGGTTGAAGAGCTCGACCGCGGCGTCGATCCGGTGCTCGACCGAGGTCGGCACCGCATGAACGTGACGCGGCTCACGCGCCGGATCGCGCGTCCCGGGATCCGGACGCGATGCCTGCGCCTCCTGGCGCGGCGCGAACGGCGCGGCCCGCCGGGCGCGGGCGGGGCGGGCACCCCGTCCCCGGCGCCCGCCGCGGGCCGACGGATCGGGCCACTCGGGCGCTCCGGCCCGCTCACCGCCGGACTCCGGCGCCGCGAACGGATCCGGGCCATCGGTCAACTCCGACGCCCCAGCCTCCCAGGGCGCCGGATCGTCGTCGGTGTCGGCATCGGCGAAGGGAGGCGGCGCGTCGACCGTCTCCACCACCTCGGCGCGCCGGCCGCGGCGCCGGCGACCGAGCAGCGACCGACGTCGCTCCGACCGGTCGCTCGATTCCCCGTAGTCGGGAACGGTGCCCTCGCGTACCCAGCCGCCGTGCAGGGCACGAGACGTGCACAGCTCGCACACCGAGCGCCGCGAACCGCCGGTCAGATAGATCTCGGCGCGCTCGCCGCGCAGCAGGGTTCGGCCGCACACATCGCAGGCGACCTGCTGGGTCGAGGTGCGGATGGATCGCGTGCTGCTCACGGACGCACGAGGGTACTACGCATTCACCGCCTCGCGCTCGGCCTGAGCAGCGGAAACCACCTTTCCGGATAGGTGCGCGGGCACCTCCTCGTAGCGTTCGAACTCCATCGTGAACTCGCCCTGCCCACCGGTGAGCGCGCGCAGATCAGGGGCGTAGGAGAGCATCTCGGCCATCGGCACCTCGGCCTTGATCTCGGTCATCCCCGCTCCCACCGGCTCCATCCCGAGCGGCCTGCCACGGCGAGAGTTGAGGTCGCCGATCACGTCACCGACGGCGTCTTCAGGCACGTTGATGGTCGCGACCATGACCGGTTCGAGCAGCACCGGCGAGGCCGCCTCCAGCGCCTGGCGCATCGCCTGAGAGCCGGCCAGCTTGAACGCCATCTCGGAGGAATCGACCGAGTGATAGGAGCCGTCGAAGACGCGCACCCGCACGTCCTTGACCGGGAACCCGGCGACCACTCCCTCCTGCATGGCTTCTTGCACGCCCTTCTCGACGGCGGGGATGAACGAGGTGGGGATCACGCCGCCCTTGATCGCGTTGACGAACTCGAATCCCCCACCGGCGTCGAGCGGCTCGATCTCGATGTGACAGTCGCCGAACTGGCCACGCCCACCCGATTGCTTCTTGTGCCGGCCGTGGGCCTTGGACGAGCCGCGGATCGTCTCCTGATACGGGACGCGTGGCGGCTTGAGCGACACCTCCACGCCGAAGCGGCCGCGCAACCGCTCGATGATCACCTCCACGTGGACCTGGGAGAGCCCGGCCACGATCTGCTCACCGGTCTGTGCGTCGCGGTGCAGGTCGATCGTGGGGTCCTCCTCCTGCAGGCGCCGCAGCGCGGTGAAGACCTTGTCCTCGTCGCCGGCCGAGCCACCGCCGACGCCGGCGATCGCAAATGCCATGACTGGGGCGGGAAGCGAGATGGACGGCATGACCACATCCCCACCCACCCCATCGCGGTCCGCGAGCCAGTCCCCGGCGCGCGTCTCCTTGAGCTTGGCGACCGCACCGATGTCCCCGGGACCGAACTCGTCGGCCTGGACGGTCTCGGCGCCCTGGAAGGTGACCAGCTGCCCGATGCGCTCCTTGCTGTGGGTGCGCGTGTTGAGCACCTGCTTGTCCGGTGTCATCGTCCCCTGGTAGACGCGGAACAGGTTGATGCGCCCGGCGAAGGGATCGGCGCGGGTCTTGAAGACGTAGGCGAACAGCTCGGCGTCCTCCTCGGCGTGCAGCGTCAGCTCGCCCGCCTCCAGACCGCCATGCTTGACCGGCGAGGGCAGGTCCTCGACGATCGCGTCGAGGAGCCGGTTGGTGGCGAGGTTGCGGGTCGCGACACCACAGGTGACGGGGAACAGCGAGCCGTGGTTGGTTCCGTCCTTGAGCGCGGTGACGATCTCGTCGTGGGAGATCGCCTCGCCCTCGAGGTAGCGCTCCATGAGGGCGTCGGAGGTCTCGGACACCTCGTCCATGAGCTTCTCGCGGTACTCCTGGGCGCGCTCGGCCTCGGAGTCGGGGATCGGGATCTCGGCGCAGTTCTCGCGCGAGTTTCCCGTGTATTCGTAGGCCTTCATGTCGACGAGGTCGATGACGCCGCGCACCTCGTGCTCGGAGCCGATCGGGATCTCGGTGGCGACGACGTGAGGACCGAACGATGTCTTCAGCGAGTCGAGCGTGCGGAAGAAGTCGGCGCGCTCGCGGTCGAGCATGTTCACGAACACCAGGCGGGCGAGGTCGAGCTCGGCGGCCCGCTGCCACAGACGGTTGGTGTGCACCTCGACGCCCATGACCGCGTTGATCACGAACACGGCCGACTCGCAGACCCTGAGCGCGCCGAGGGCATCGGCGATGAAGCTCGAGTCGCCCGGGGTATCGAGCAGGTTGACCTTGCGCTGCTGCCATTCGAACGAGCTGAGGGCCAGCGAGATCGACATCTGGCGGGACTTCTCGTCCGGATCGACGTCCGAGACCGTGGTGCCGTCGATGACGCTTCCGAGCCGATTGACCACTCCCGCCTCGTACAGCAGCGCCTCGTGCAACGACGTCTTGCCGGCGCCGCGATGGCCGACGAGGGCGACGTTGCGGATGCGATCCGCAGCCTTGTGCATGGCTGACTCCTCTCTCTCGCCTACAGGGGAGAGCAACCCTACTCCTTGTATCGATCGGCGCATGCGCCGATCGACGGCTGGCGCATGCGCCAGCCGGACCGAGCCGCATGCGGCTCGGTCGTCTTGCTAGTCCAGCTCGCCCGCGAGCTTGGAGCGCAGCCGCAGCACCGCCTTGGTGTGCAGCTGCGAGACGCGCGACTCGGTCACGCCGAGCACCTCGCCGATCTCTCGGAGCGTGAGGTTCTCGTAGTAGTAGAGGGCGACCACGAGCTTCTCGCGCTCGGGCAGCGCCGCGATCGCGTCGGCGATCCGCTCTCTCAACTCCGACTCGTCAACCAGCGTCTGCGGGTCCGGTGCCCCAGAGTCCGGCAACGTATCGAGCAGCGAGACCTGGTCGCCGCTGGCATCCGAGACGTTCCACATCTCATCGAGCGCGACGATCGTCGAATTGGAGATCTGGACGAGCTGCTCCTGGAAGTCCTCGATCGAGATCTCCAGCTCGGTAGCCATCTCCTCGTCGGTCGGCGCACGCTGCAACTGCGCCTCGAGCTTCATGTTGGTGCGTTCGAACTGGCGGGCCCGCGCGCGGACCGAGCGCGGCACCCAGTCCAGCGTGCGCAGCTCGTCGATGATCGCGCCGCGGATGCGGGTGATGGCGTAGGTCTCGAACTTGATCTCGCGGGTCAGATCGAAGCGCTCGATCGCCGAGATCAGCCCGCCGAGCCCATAGGAGATGAGATCGGCCTCCTCGACGTGCGCGGGCAACCCGGAGCTCATCCGGCCCGCGACGTACTTCACGAGCGGCGAGTAGGCGACGACGAGGCGCTCACGAGCGCGCTCATCACTGGTCGCCTTATAGCGCTTCCAGAGCTCCTGTAGCTCGATGCCTTTGACGTTCGTCTCCATTGAACCCCGATAACCGTGTTATGCCCGCGGATGCGCTGCCCTATAGGCGTGTCGCAAGCGCTCGGACTCTACTCGAGTGTAAACCTGGGTCGTGGAGATGCTCGCGTGGCCGAGAAGCTCCTGAATCGCCCGCAAATCTGCGCCGCCCTCGAGCAGATGGGTGGCGAACGAATGGCGCAGGGCATGGGGATGGGCCTGGGAGAGCGCTGGCGCGTGCCGTGCCGCCTCCCGTGACCACACCCGGAGGCGCCGGCGCACGTCGGATGTCGACAATCGCCTCCCCGTCTTGGAGACGAACAGGGGTCCGGCGGCCTGCGAGGCGAGCGCGGGGCGCCCGGTGGACAACCAGCGGTCGATCGCGCGCGCCGCGTGCTCGCCGACCGGCACTAGGCGCGTCTTGTCGCCCTTGCCCTCCACGCGGACGGTCTCGGCGTCGAAATCGACCGAGCCGACATCGAGCGTCACGAGCTCCTCGGCGCGCAGGCCGGCCGCGTAGGCGAGCTCGAACATCGCCCGGTCGCGGACCGCGAGCGGATCGGAGGCGGGGATACGGTCGAGCAGCATCGCCACCTCGGCTGGCTTGAGCACGCGCGGGAGCGTCTGCGGGCGTTTGGGCGCGCTGAGCAGGTCGGCGGGGTTGTCGGCACGGGCGCCGAGGGTCAGCTGCACGCCGAACAGGCCTCGGAGTGAGGCGAGTTTGCGCGCGACGGTGCTCGGGGCACGCCCGGCCTGCGTCAGCGAGGCGATGTAGCGGCGCAGCGCGCGCACGTCGATGGCGGCGGGCTCAAGACCCCGGCCGGCCGCCCAGTCGGCGAACTGCTCGCAGTCCTGCGCGTAGGCGAGCCTCGTCCGGGCCGCGACCGCGCGGCGGGCGAGATCGGCGTCGAACGCGTGCAACGCGGCGTGCCAGGCGGGTGTGAGCGACTCGGACATGGGCGTCATGTCAATTCGCCACCGGCGCGCCCAACCCCTGCGCGCGGCCGCTCGAAGTCAGGCGTTGACCTGGACGATCGTGCCGACCGGCGTGTACTGATACACGTTCTCGGCGTCCGGAAGGTCCATCTCGACGCAGCCGTTGCTCTGCGGGTAGCCGTAGCCACCGCGTGGGTAGTAGTGCAACGCGTCGCCGCCGTTGAAGTAGCTGACCCAGTGGACCGTCACGTCGTAGTGGGTGCCGTCGACGTCGGTGCCGATCATCTGCGTCACCGGCGTGTGCCAGAACACCGCGAAGGTGCCGGTCGCCGTCGCCGCGCCCGGAACGCCCGTGTTGACCGCGATGTTGGACAGGACCGTCTTGCCGTTGTGCCAGACGAACAGGCTCTCGGGCGAACCCTCGCTCACCGACACGAACGTGTAGCCGAACGTGTTGCGCTGCCCGGCGATCTCGGCCTTGATCAGCGCCTTCCAGACCGCCGGGCCGGCGACGCCGTCGGGCTGCATGCCCTGAGAGTTCTCAAACGCCATGATCGCGCCCTTGGTCAGCTCGCCTGCCGAGCTCGGTCCTCCCCACTGGCTCCGAAGGCCGGACGGGACATCGCCGTAGGACCAGGACAGCGTCGCGTGCGGCGGGGTCTCGGCCGCCGTCTCCTGCGCGGCCACGGTGTTCCCGGGCGCGGCGCCGGCGTAGGAGACGTGCATCGGCAGGTACCCGAGCTCGGCGAGGAGCTGGTTGAGCCGCGTGGTCGATCCGCCGGGCACGTGCCACACGGCAGCGGTCGCGCTCCCGTCCTGGGCCGCGCCGGTCAGCCGGACGGCCGCGGGCAGCGCGATCTTGACCGTCTGGGCCAGGCCGTAGCCGTAGCCGTTGGGGACGTAGCGGATCTCATGGCTGTTGATCGTGTGCCATGAACCGGTACCTGCGGGGGTGACGGTCGGCATGTGAGAGCCGAGGACCTTCGAGACCGGCTTGGAGAAGCTGAGCGTGATCGGCGTGTCGGAGTTGATCGTCTTGCCCGATGCCGGCGTCGCGATCGCGGTCGCCTTCGTCCCGGCCGGGAACCAGTTCACCGCCGAAGTGATGGAGCTCTCCCACTTCTGGGCCGCCGCAGAGAGGTAGAGCGTCCCGGCGTTGCCCTGGTGGGCCAGCGTGACCGTGCGCTGAGCGTGCCTGAGCGGGTGCGTCGTGAGGTGATCGGCCGAAGAGCCGTAGGAGATCGTCCGCACCGGGGCCGAGAAGCGCACGCGGAGCGCGCCACTCTTGGTCAGCGTGACGTAGCGGGTGCGCAGCCGGCTGGTCGGCGTGGTGATCGTCTTGGTCAGCCGCTGGGTCTTTCCGCTCAGCCAGGAGATCCAGCCGGGGCGATGGACGACGACGCTGATCGTCACCCGCTCCCCGGAGGCGACCTTCTGTCGCGGCACCACGACCGGGTCGCCGCTGAGGTGGACCCTGACGAACTTCTCGTGCTGCTGAGGCCCGGTCGTGGCGGTCACATCCGAGACCGAGCCGCCACCGAGCGGAAGATTGACCTTCGCGAGGGCGCCCGAGAAGCCCGACAGCGTCGGCTTGGAGGACGCGACGACCAACGCGCCCGCGGCAAGCGCCGCCAGCACCAGGAGCAGTCCGCCGCCGATAAACCATGGCCAGCGGCGGCGCCGGCGGGCCGTCCCCGCCCCGCCTGCGGGATAGATTCCACTTCGTGCCCCGCCAGGCGTGCGTAGGTAGGAGACATTGGCCACGGCGCGCAATGCTACAGAGGGCCTTGAGCATCCCCCATAAGATCATGTGAAGAGCGGGGGCCAGGAACCCTCCAATTGCTGGTCATTCCGGTCGATACGCCGTCTGCCGACCCCGGCATGCAACGCGGATTGCAGGGGCGGGCATGCGTCGCGCCGGTGAGGAGGCCGCACCGGCCCCGGTCGAGCGCTACTGGCCGGCGGCGTCCAGCGGGGTCTCGCTCGGCCCCTCCGTGGGGTCGATCGGAGTCTGCCCGTGGCGGGCCGCGGCGCGCATCCTGCCCCGCTCCCACTGCGCCAGGCGCCACAGGTCGCGCTTGACGTGGGCCGGGTCGAGTTGACGGCCGGGCAGGTTCATGTTCGCGGTGGAGATGAGCCGGGTCTCGTCGCCGGTCAGCGCCATCCACTTGGCGAGCACGTCGTCGGAGTCCGGCAGTCGCGAGGAGCCGTAGGGGCGAGTCTGGTCAGGGAACGTGACGCAGTACTCACTGAGCAGGCGGTGGGTCTGCGCCAGGTAGGCGATGATCGCCCGGTGCGGGTAGATGAGGTAGCCATAGGCGGCGCCCCCGGTCGCGCCCGCCCGCCCGGGTCCGTCCGCCTGGGTCCCCCAGACCCGGATGAACCCGAGGTCGCGATACATCGCCCACTCCTCCTCTCCCACGCAGGAGCGCAGAAGCGTGCGCGCACGCTGCTCGGCTCTGCGCTCACGGCCCGGGTCGTAGCCGAACGTCTCGGCAGGACGACGCCTCGCGCGAAAGCGTGACCACAGCTCGTCGATCCGTGGCAGCAGCTCCTCGGAGAGCAGCGCCACTGCGACGATTGCGGTCGCGACCAGCGCGAGGACCACGCGCGGCTCCTAGCCGCCGGCCGCGCGCGGGAAGAAGATCACGCGCTCCGCATCCCGCGGGACGTCCTGGAAGCGCTTGACCATCTGCGCCTGGCGCCGGCCGTCCTGCAACGTCGGCACCGCCGCCCACAGACCCTCCTCGAGCTGCAGGCGAAACTCATCGATCAGGCGTCGCTCGTCCTCGGCGAGTTGAACGTCTCCCTCAGCGATCAGAACTTCGCCGTGCCCCGGCTTCATTCGCAGAAACTTCACCCCGGGATTATGTCACGGCGAACGGCCAGAGGCGAAGGGTCCTCGGTGGTCCCGGCGCCCGGGCGGGCCGATCGTCCCACCCCGAGGATGTCGACAGGTCCCGGGCCCGCGCCGATCGACCGCAAGCCGTCGCGGACCGCCTCACCCGCGCGGCGCCTGGCCACGCGGGCCGCCTGCAACGGCGTGTCGCCGCAGGCCAGACGGGCCGCCAGGACCGAGGAGTGTGTGCAGCCCGAGCCATGAGCGGCACCCGAGCCGAAGCGCTCCCCGGCGATCTCCACCGTCTCCGATCCGTCGTAGAAGACGTCGACCGCCTCGCTCCGATGGCCGCCGGTGACGATGACGAACCGCGGGCCGAGGGCGTGAATCGAGCGAGCGAGCTCCGCCGCGTCCTGCTGCTCGTCCATGGCTCCGGCCAGCACCCGGGCCTCGGGCAGGTTCGGCGTGACGACGGTTGCCCGCGGCAGAAGCTCCTCGACGAGCGCGCGCCGGGCGTCGGGCTCGAGCAGCTGCGCTCCCGACTCGGACACCATCACCGGGTCCAGCACGATCGGCAGGGGCGCGCCGGCCGCGATCTCGGATATCTCGTCAAGCGCCTGGGCGACGGCGGCGATCGTCTCCGCGGTCCCGAGCATCCCGATCTTCACCGCGTCGAGGCCGATATCGCGCGCGACCGCTCGCACCTGCGCGCGGATCATCTGCGGGGAGATGGCCTCGATCGCATCGACCCCGACCGTGCTCTGTGCGGTGATCGCGGTGACGGCGGTCATCCCGTGCACCCCGCAGGCGGCGAACGCCTTCAGGTCCGCCTGAATGCCCGCTCCGCCGCCCGAATCCGAACCGGCGATCGTCAGTGCGCGGCGAATCGGAATATCAGTCTCAGTCATCGTCCCCTCAGCTTGGCATCACCGCGCGAGGTACCTCCCTCCGGGGCCGCGCCGCACGAGGCCGTCGAGCTCGAGCCGCGCGAGCGCGGCCATTCCGGACTCGCCGACAAGGCCGGCGCGGGCGAACGCGGCCTGCCCCTCCT
>Ga0335075_10011577_pt1 | contig 13330 bp, 13 predicted proteins | sample Lox_Sample_24_FD_206723 | JGI IMG/M metagenome (GOLD analysis project Ga0335075, IMG submission 206723) | Soil microbial communities from Loxahatchee National Wildlife Refuge, Florida, United States - Lox_Sample_2.4 | ecosystem: Environmental > Terrestrial > Soil > Wetlands | place: USA...
AAAGATCGTCGCGATCCGCTGATCCGGAACCGCCGTGTTCACGTGCTCCAGATGCACGATGTTGCCAAGGTCTTCGGCGGTCCGGTCAATGAGTTCTGTCATCTCGCTCCTCCTCAGAGCATTGCCAACGGCCGCTTGCGGTGCGGCGGCGGATACGCCGCGTCGAGCACGCCAAGATCGGCCGCCGTCAGCCTGAGTGACGCGGCCGCGGCGTTCGCGCGCACATGCTCCCCCCGCACCGCCTTCGGAATGACGATCACCTCCGGGTGCGCGAGCAGAAAGCCGAGCGCTACCGCCGCCGGTGCCACGCCGTGGCGCGCGGCCACCTCGGCCAACGCCGCCGAGCCCAGCAGATGTCCGCCTTGGCCGAGCGGCGTATAGGCCATGACCGGCATCCCGCGCTCCGCGCACCACGGCAGGAGATCGAACTCGATTCCGCGTTGACCGAGATTGTAAAGAACCTGGTTGGTGGCGCATTCCGATCCGCCCGCCAGCTCCGCCAGGCGCTGCATGTCCGCCTGGTCGAAGTTGGAGACACCCCAGTGGCGGATCTTTCCCGCCGCGCTGAGTTCCGTGAACCCGGCCACCGTCTCCGCCAGCGGAACCGCTCCCGGCCAATGCAGGAGATAGAGATCGATCCGTTCCGTGCGCAGCCGCTTGAGGCTCCGCTCGCAGGCCGAAACGGTGCCGCGGCGCGTCGCGTTTTGCGGCAGGACTTTGGAAACGAGGAACACCTCGTCGCGACGTCCGGCGATCGCCTCGGCCACCACCCGCTCGGCCTGGCCTGAGCCGTACATCTCGGCGGTGTCGATCAACGAGAGGCCGAGATCGAGGCCAAGCCGGAGTGCTGCGGCCTCGGCTGCGGCGTTCTTGGCGCTCTCGCCCATGCGCCAGGTTCCCTGGCCGAGCCGGGGCACGGCCGTGCCGTCAGGAAGCCGGACGGTGGGATGCGCGCCGCTCACTCTGCAAGCGCCTCGGCCTCGCGCATGACGCGCAGGAAATTGCCGCCCCAAAGCGCCGCCACCGCCGTCTCGTCATAGCCGCGGCGGATGAGTTCGCCGGTGACGTTGGCGCTTTCCGACGCGTCGCGCCAGCCCTCGAAGCCGCCGCCGCCGTCGAAGTCGGACGAGATCCCGACATGCGCGATCCCGATTCTTCGCACCGCGTAGTCGATGTGGTTCACGAAATCGGCGAGGCTGACCTCGCTCTCCTTTACGTCCCGGCGGAGGAAGGCCGGCACCGCCGTGATCTGCACCACGCCGCCGCGCGCGCCGAGCGCATCGAGCTGCTCGTCGTCGAGATTGCGCGGGTGCGGGCAGAGCGCGTGGATCGAGGAGTGGGTCGCCACCACCGGGCTCCGCGACAGGGCGACGGCCTGGAGCATGGTGCTTTTTGCAGCATGCGACACGTCGACCATCATGCCGAGCGCATTCAGCCTTGCGACAGCGCTTCGGCCGAACTCGGAAAGTCCGCCGTGCAGCGTTGCCGCATCGCCGAAATCGGCGCGCGGGACCGCAGAATCCCCGAGCGCGTTATGGCCATTATGGGTGAGCGTGAGATAGCGGGCTCCGAGAGCCGCGAATTCGTCCAGCCGATCGAGATCTCTGCCGATCGCGTGTCCGTTCTCGACCGCCGGCACCACCGCGACGGCACCCTCGGCCGCGGTCGCCTGGATCTCCGCCGCGCGCTTCGCCACGCGCGCGCGAATCCCGTCCCGGGTTCCTGCCATGCCGCCGATGGCGACCAGCATGCCGCGCGCCCGCTCGAAGTCGGCTGCCTCGGTTTCCGCCGAACGGGGTCCCTGTGGCACATAGGCGGCAAAGCAGCCGGCCTTGAGCCCGCCTTCCCGCATTTTCGCAAAATCGACGCGCCGGCTGCTCGGCCCGAACGCATCGCCCCGGTCCGGCCAGGGGATGTCGATATGCGTGTCGAGGGTGAAGATCCTGGCGTGCAGCGCGCGCGCGTCGATCATGCTGCAAGTGTCCCCACTGCTTCCTCCCCCGTCAAGGATGAGGCCCGGCGGAGCACGAACAGCCCCTGCTCGCCGAACAGGTTGGCGAACCGCCGCGACCGCCGCCACGGCGCGCGGCTGCCCGCCTGGTCTGCGGCGAGCCACGCCTCGACCGTGTACCCTTCGGCAATACAGAGCGCGAAGAAGTCCCGGATCGTGCACGGATGCGTGTTCGGCGTCTCGTACCAGGGCCGATCCCAGGTCGGCGTAACCGGCATCCGGCCGCGCGAGAGAAGCTGCCAGCGCACCAGCCAGTGGCCGAAATTCGGGAAGCTCACCACCGCGCGGGCACCGATGCGCAGCATCTGCCGCAGCACCTCGCGCGGTCGTGCCACCGCTTGCAGCGTGCGCGAGAGTACCACGTAGTCGAACGCCTGGTCGGGATACTGGGCAAGGTCGACATCCGCGTCGCCGTGCATCACCGCGAGCCCGCGCGCCACCGCCTCGGCAACCGCGGACATGTCGATCTCGATGCCGCGTGCGTCGCACCCGCGTTCCCGCGTAAGATGCGCGATCAGCGTGCCGTCGCCGCAGCCGATATCGAGTACCCGGGAACCGGACGCGATCATCCCGGCGATCAGCCGGAGATCGAGCCGGAGATTCTTGGCGACGTAGCGGATACCGCCCGGCGGTGTCGCAGGAAATTCCGCCTTCATCAGAACCCGGCCGCTGCGGCCGAGCCGGAGAGGAATCCCGAAAGCGTCCGGTGGAACGCCGGCTCGTCGAGCAGGAAGGCATCGTGCCCCTTGTCGCTCTCCACTTCAACGAAACTCACGTTCGCCGCCGCCCGGTTCAGCGCCCGCGCCACGGCGCGGGACTGCGCGGTGGGAAACAGCCAGTCCGAGCTGAACGAGATGACACAGAAGCGGGTCCGCGAGCCCGTGAAAGCATCGGCGAGATCACCGCCGTACTCGGCGGCGAGGTCGAAGAAATCCATCGCCCGGGTGATGCTGAGATAGGAATTGGCGTCGAACCGGCCGACGAACGTCGAACCCTGGTGGCGGAGATAGCTCTCCACTTCGAACAGATCGTCGAACAGCGTCAGCGACTGCCCGGAGCGGAGCCGCCGTCCGAATTTCCGCGTCAGCGCCTGCTCCGAAAGATAGGTGATGTGGGCCGCCATGCGCGCCACCGCGAGCCCGCGCGCCGGCACCGTCCCATGCTCCCAGTAGCGCCCGCCTTGCCAATCCGGATCCGCGAAGATCGCCTGCCGCCCGACCTCGTGAAACGCGATATTCTGCGCCGAATGATAGGCTGCGGCCGCGATCGGCACCGCGGCGAAGACTGAGCCGGGATAGAGCGCCGCCCATTCCAGGACCTGCATCCCGCCCATCGAGCCGCCGAGCACGGCGAACAGCCGCGTGATGCCCAGGTGCTCGATCAGCCGTTTCTGCGCGCGCACCATGTCGCGAATCGTCACCGGGGGAAAATCCGTGCCCCACGGCAGCCGGCGCGCCGGTTCGGCCCGATCGCCGGTCGTGCCATCCCCCGGCACCTCGTCCCGCGGGCTCAGCGGTCCGGTCGAGCCCATGCAGCCGCCAAGCACGTTTGCCGCGATGACGAAGAATCGGCCGGTATCCAGCGGCCGGCCGGGCCCGACCACCGCCTCCCACCAGCCCGGCTTGCCGGTCAGCGGGTGCGTCTCGGCCACGTACTGATCGCCTGTCAGCGCGTGGCATACCAGCACGGCGTTCGATCGATCCTTGTTCAGCCGCCCGTAGGTGCGGTAGGCAACCGTGAGCGTTCGAAGCCGCACGCCGCAATCCAGCAGCAGCCCATCCTCGAAATCTACGGATTGATGGACCACCGCGGGCCGCGTATCGGCAACGATCATGGGATCTGCATAGGCTGACCATGGCCGTCCGGGCAAGGCGCCGGCCAGTAGGCAGTCCTGCCGCCTTCCGCTATCCATGCCTGCCGTCCCGAGGAACAAAGATGCAAGCTTCCGTTCCCGCCGCCGACGAGCCCACGGCCGAAGCCGGCGAATGGCAGCTTGCGGCGCTCAGAGCTGAAATCGATCGGCTGGATGAGGCGCTGCATGGTCTCTTGATCGAGCGTTCGCAGGTGGTGGCGCGACTGGCACGGCTCCGCCTCAAGCCGGGCACTGCACTCCGTCCCGGCCGCGAGGCGGAAATCATTCGTGGCCGCCTGGCTCGCCATCATGGTCCGCTGCCCAAGACGGCGATCGTTCGCATCTGGCGCGAATTGCTGGCCGGAACGACCGCCATGCAAGGCGCATTTTCCATTGCCGTCTGCGAAGCCGACGCCACCGGCGGCTACGCGGCCCTCGCCCGCGAGCAGTTCGGCGCTCTCACCCCGCTTCGCCTGCACTGCTCCCCGGCACGCACGATCGCCGAGCTTGCCGCCGGCGCCACCGCGGCAACCGTGCCTTTCCCGGGCGAAGCAGATCCGGCCGGCGCCTGGTGGCAAACGCTCGGCCGCGAATCCCCGCGCGTGCACGTGGTCGCCCGCCTGCCTTTCTGGGCGCCCCGCCCGGAAGGCAGCCCGCCGCTCGCCGCCCTCGTGCTCTCGTCCTCCCCGCCCGATCCCTCCGGCAATGACCGGAGCCTGCTGGGGCTCGCCTTTGCCCCGGAGCAGAGCCGCACCCGGCTGCTCGCCGCCCTCACCGCAGCCGGCTTCGAACCGGGCCGGGTGCTGATCGAGCGCGACGCTAACCGAGGTCTCGCCCGCGCGCTCGCCGAAGTTGCCGGCTTTGTCACCGAAAGCGACCCGCGACTTTCGCGTCTCGACCTCCTGGCCGAGCCCGCCGCGCTGCTCGGCGCTTACGCCGTTCCGGAGGAGCCTCTCCCGCCTTGACAGCAAAATTCATCCGCCCGGTGCCCCGTCCGCGGCCGGAAATTCTCGCGATCTCGCCCTATGTCGGCGGCGAATCCCGGCTTCCCGGCGCCAATCGCACCATCAAGCTCTCCTCGAACGAAGGGCCGTTCGGCGCGCCGCCCGGCGCGCGCGCCGCTTACGCCGCGCTCGCCCCCAAGATCCATCTCTACCCCGACGGCCACGCGGCGGAGCTCCGGCGTGCGATCGGCCGGAGATTCGGCCTCGATCCCGAGCACATCGTCTGCGGCGCCGGCTCGGACGATCTCATCTACCTGCTGACCCTCGCCTATAGCGGCCCGGGCACCGAGATCCTGATGAGCGAACACGGATTCTCGATCTATCCGATCGCCGCCAGATTTGCCGGCGCACGCACGGTGACGGCGCCGGAGCGCAACATGACCGCCGATGTCGACGCCCTCCTGGCCAAGGTCTCGCCGGCAACCCGGATCCTGTTCCTCGCCAACCCGAACAACCCGACCGGCAGCATGGTTCCGGCCGAGGAGGTGGCACGCCTGCGCGATCGCCTGCCGCCCGAGGTGCTGCTGGTGCTGGACGCGGCCTATGCCGAGTATGTCGAGCGCCCCGACTACGATCCCGGGATCGGTCTCGTCGGCAGCGGCGAAAATACGGTCATGACGCGCACCTTCAGCAAGATGTTCGGCATGGGCGGCATGCGACTCGGCTGGGCCTATGCACCGCCGGCGGTGGTCGATGTGCTGAACCGCGTGCGCGCACCTTTCAATGTCAACGCCGCCGCCCAGGCCGCGGGAATCGCCGCCCTCGCCGAACCGGACTGGATGGAGCAGAGCCGCGCCCATAATCGCGAATGGCGTGGCCGCCTGGCCGCCGCGCTCACCGCTTCGCGGATCAAGGTCTGGCCGAGCGAAGGCAATTTCCTGCTGGCCGATTTTCAAAGCGAATCGCGTGCCCGCCGCGCCGATGCCGCCTTGCGTACGCATGGCATCATCGTCCGCGGCACCGCCGCCTACGGTTTGCCGCAATGCCTGCGCATCTCGATCGGCACCGCCGAGGCGTGCGAGGCGGTCGCGGAAACCCTCGCCGCCTTCATGGCGCGCGAGACGGCCGATGCCTGAGCCGCTTTTCCGCCGCCTCGCCCTGATCGGAATCGGGCTCGTCGGCAGCTCGCTGGCGCGCGTCGCGCGCGCCCGCGGCGATATCGCCGGCGAGATCGTGATCCACGATTCCTCCCCCTCCGTGCTCGCACGCGCCCGCGCGCTCGACCTCGGAGATCGTTTCGAGGCCGATGTCGGCGCGGCGGTCGCCGGCGCCGACGCGGTCATTCTCTGCACGCCGGTCGGCGCCTTCGCCGCGATCGCCGAAGCCATCGCCCCGCATTTCATGCCAGGAGCGATCCTTTCCGATGTCGGATCGACCAAGCAGTCGGTGCTGCGCGATGTCGGGCCGCTCGTCCCCCCCGGCGTTCACTTCGTGCCGGGCCACCCGCTCGCCGGCACCGAATATTCCGGCCCGGACGCAGGATTTGCCAGCCTGTTCGAGGGCCGCTGGTGCGTGCTCACGCCGCCGCCCGGAACCGATCGCGCGGCAATCTCGCGCGTCGCCGCGCTGTGGCGCCGGAGCGGAGCGACGGTGGAGCAGATGGACGCCGCGCATCACGACCGCGTGCTCGCGATCGTCAGCCATCTGCCGCACCTGATCGCCTTCACGATCTGCGGCACGGCCGACGATCTGGCCGACGAGACACGACGCGAAGTGCTGCAGTTCGCGGCTTCCGGCTTTCGCGACTTCACCCGCATCGCCGCCTCCGATCCGACCATGTGGCGGGACGTGTTTCTGAACAACCGGGAAGCTCTGCTCGAAATGCTCGCCCGCTTCCTCGAGGACGCGCAGGCCATGGCGCGCGCCGTCCGCTGGGGAGACGGCAGCTATATCGAGGACAAGGTGAACCGCGGCCGGAAAATTCGCCGCAGCCTGATCGAGCTCAAGCAGGCCTGAGGCAAGAGCAGCTCGAACCTTGCCTCCTCGCCGGCACGAATTCCTGATCGCAGCATGCTGAAAAGCGCCCTGACCGTCGGCCTCTGGACGTTCGCCAGCCGGATGTTCGGCTTCCTGCGCGACATCCTGATCGCCGACCGGCTCGGCGCCGGAATGGTCGCGGATGCGTTCTTCGTGGCGCTCAGGCTGCCCGATCTGTTTCGCCGCCTGTTCGGCGAGGGCGCCTTCAGCGCCGCGTTCGTGCCGGCCTTCGCGGGCGCCGTGGCGGCCGACGGACCGGCTGCCGCGCGCCGCCTCGCCGAACAGGTCATCAGCGTCATGGTGGTCTGGCTCGGCGCCTGCACGATCGCCGGGGTGCTTTTCATGCCGGCGCTGCTGCTGGTGCTCGCACCCGGCTTTGCCGCCATACCGGGAAAGTTCGCGCTCACCGTCGCGCTCACCCGCATCACATTTCCCTACCTGATGCTGATCTCGCTCGCCGCCGCCTTCGCCAGCGTGCTGAACGGGCTCAACCGCTTCGCCGCGGCCGCCGCCGCACCGATCGTCTTCAATCTCTGCCTGATCGCGGCTCTGCTTTTCCTGACACCCTGGACCCCGACCGCCGGCCAGGCACTTGCCTACGGCGTCACCGTCTCGGGAATGCTGCAGCTTGTCATGCTCGCAACCGCGACCGCCCGGGCAGGAATGAAGCTCCGGCTTTCCTGGCCGCGTCTGACCCCGGGTGTGCGGCTCGTCATGCGCCGGATGGGCCCGGGCGTGATCGGGGTCGGGGTGTCGCAAATCAATCTCGCCGTCGATACGATCGTCGCGAGCTTCCTCAAGCCTGGTTCGGTCTCGGTGCTTTATTACGCCGGCCGCGTGAACCAGCTTCCCCTCGGCGTGATCGGCGTGGCGTTGGGAACCGCGCTGCTGCCGGTGCTGTCGCGTCAGGTTCGCGGGCACGAGCGCCTTGCCGCGCATCGCACCCTCAACCGGGCAATCGAGTTCAGCCTCGCTTTGACCCTGCCCGCTTCGGTCGGCCTCGCGATCGCCGCGGTGCCGATCGTCCGCGTGCTGTTCGAACGAGGCGCGTTCAATCCGGCGGATGTCTCGGCGACCGCCTCGGCACTTCTCGCCTACGCGATCGGCGTGCCGGGAACGGTGCTGGCCAAGGTCCTTGCGCCGGGTTTTTTCTCGCGCGGCGACACCACGACACCGGTCGCGGTCGGGGGGGCGGCGCTGGCTGTGAACCTCGTCTTCATCGTGATTCTCGTGCTGCCGCTCCGCGCCACGGGCATCGCGCTGGCGGCCAGCCTCTCGGCCATTTTCAACGCCGCGGTGCTCGGCATCCTGCTGCTGCGAACGCGCGTCTTCCGTCTCGACCGCGGGCTGCGGCGCCGCGTGCCGCGCATGCTCGCCGCCGCGATCGCAATGGGGGCTGTGCTTGAACTGGCCGTGCACTTCCTGCCGCCGGCAGCAGGGCCGCTCCGCTGGCTCCGGCTCGCCGCGATCATTCTTGGCGGCGTGCTGGCCTACGCCGCCGCCGGACAGGCGTTGGCAGCCTTCGATATTCGCGAGCTCGGCCTGCGGCGTGCGCGCCGCCGGGGTTGACCGCGGCCAGACTTGCCCGCACACCCCGGCCGCCGCAACCGGATCAACCGCCCATGCAGCGCATCTTCTCCGGCATCCAGCCCTCCGGCATCCCGACGCTCGGCAATTATCTCGGCGCGATCCGCAACTGGGTCAGTTTGCAGGCGGATCACGAATGCATCTATTGCGTGGTCGATCTGCACGCCATCACCCAGTGGCAGGACCCGAAGCTGCTGGCACGGCACACCCGCGAACTCGCCGCCTCGCTGATCGCCTGCGGCATCGATCCCTTGCGGCATATCCTGTTCCATCAATCGGCGGTGCCGGAGCATGCCGAGCTCGCCTGGATCTTCAATTGCGTGGCGCGGCTCGGCTGGCTCAACCGGATGACGCAGTTCAAGGACAAGGCCGGCAAGGATCGGGAAAATGCCTCGGCCGGCCTCTACGTCTATCCGAACCTGATGGCCGCCGATATCCTCGCCTATCACGCGACGCGGGTTCCGGTGGGCGACGACCAGCGCCAGCATCTGGAGCTTGCCAACGACATCGCGCAGAAGTTCAATCATGATTACGGGGTCGATTTCTTCCCGCCGATCGAGCCTCTGATCCTCGGGCCGGCGGCGCGGGTGATGAGCCTGCGCGACGGCACCAAGAAGATGTCGAAGTCCGACACCTCCGACCAGAGCCGGATCAACCTCAACGATTCGCCGGATGCGATCGCGCAGAAGATCCGCCGTGCCCGGACCGATCCGCAACCGCTGCCCGCCGAGCCTGGCGGGCTCGAGGGGCGTCCCGAAGCGCGCAACCTCGTTGGCATCTATGCCGCGCTCGCCGATACGGACGAGGCCGGCGTACTGGCGATGCACGGCGGCAAAGGCTTCTCGGCCTTCAAGGAGGAGCTGGCCGGATTGCTGGTCGCGGCGCTCGCACCGATCGCGGCCGAAACCGAGCGTCTGCTCGCGGATCCGCAAGAGGTCGAGGCAATCCTGCGCGAGGGAGCCGGCCGCGCGGCAGCGCTCGCCCGGCCGATCGTTGCGGAGGCGAAGCGCCTGGTCGGGTTTCTGGCTGCCTGAGCGGCCGAACCGGAACCGCCCGGCGAACTCTTCCCGGGTCGGGTTGAGCTTCGCCTATGGGCAAGCCTGGGCCGTGATCCTGTGCATGCAGCCGCGCCACAAATCGCCTCGTCTTTCCCGGCGGGACGGCATCAGGCCCGCTGCGGCCGCCCGCGGGCGTGCAGTTCCTCCTGGATCCTGAGCCGCGTCGCCTCGGGCAGGATTGCCAGGGCATCGGCAAGCGTGCGCAGGCTGCGGCGCAGGCCGTGCATCTGATCGATAAGGTCGAGAATGACGGCAATGCCCTCGTCGTTGACGCCGAGATCGCGGCTCAGGTCCTGGATCAGTTGCGCCCGTGCAAGGTCTGCCTCCGAAAAGCTGCGCCTCGCCTCCGTCTGCTCGGGGATCAGCCAGCCCGCGGCGACCCAGGCATCGACGGTGCGGCCCTCGAGCCGTGCGCGGACACAGAATTCCTCATACTCGAGCATTCAGGCTTTCCCTCCCTCGCGCGGGTTGGCGTGCCGCCCCGCCTCCCAGCCGGCGACGAAGCTTTCGAGCGCCGGATCGGGTTTGCCGGGCAGCTTGATCGTCAGCGTCACGTATTCGTCGCCGCGCGTGCCGTCGCGCCGGCCGACCCCCTTGCCGCGGATGCGCAATGTGGTGCCGCTGTTGGACCACTTCGGAATCGTCATCGTGACCGGGCCGGTGGGCGTCGGAACCTCGACGCGTCCGCCGAGCACCGCCTCGGTAAGCGAGAGCGGCAGTTCGAGTTCGATGTCGTCGCCCTTGCGCGTGAAGGTGGGGTGCGGAACGATTTCGATTTCGATCAGGGCGTCGCCGGGCGGGCCGCCGCCAAGACCCGGGCGGCCCTTGCCCTTGAGCCGGAGGATCTGGCCGTCGCGAATCCCGGGCGGGATCGTGACGTCGAGCGTGGACCCGTCGGGGAGCGACAGGCGTTGGGTCGCACCATTGACTGCGTCGAGGAAATCCACATGCAGATGGTAGGGAATATCCGGACCGCGCATGCGCACTCCTGCGCTGCCGCCACGCGCGCGGCCGAACAGTTCGGCAAGGATGTCATCGTTCTCTGCGAAATCAGCGAAACCTTCGCTCGATTCGTAGCGGCGCGCACCTCCGGAAGCCGCTCCGGCACGGTCCGCGAAATCACGATAATAGGTCTCGCGCTGCCGCTCGGCGCCCGTCGCATCGATCTCGCCGCGGTCGAAGCGCGCGCGCTTCTCCGGATCGCCGAGCAGATCGTAGGCGCCGGCGACCTCCTTGAACCGCTCTTCGGCATCCTTGTTCCCCGGATTGAGATCGGGATGCAGCTTCTTGGCGAGCTTGCGATAGGCTGCCCGGATCGCCTCCTGGGTCGCATCGGGTTTGACGCCCAGCACTTTGTAAGGATCGGCACTCAAGGAAGCTCCTCCGCCCGCCGCCCTGCCGGGCGGTCCCGGCAGCCGGGAAATGATGACTTGAGCAAGCCCACGGCTTCAAGGGACCGCGCGTGAGCAGAGCACGCCGGCGCGCGCGGCGAAGTGTCGCCCTGGAATCGCCTATTCCCCGCCGGTCGGCTCGATCCAGCCGATATTCCGGTCGGACCGGCGATAAACGACATTGAGTTCACCGCTGACCTCGTTGCGGAACATCAGAGCTTGCTGGTCCGCGAGATCAAGCCGCATCACGGCATCGCCCACCGACAGCAGCGGGATCTCCGTCGCAATTTCGGCAATGACGGTGGCGAACGGACCGCCTTCCGTGGCGCGCTCCGCAGCCGACGCCGTGGATGTCTCCTGCGACAGCACGTATTGCCGGGCCGTTTCCGGTCGCTCGCGGTTGGCAAGATCGCGGGCGTGCTCGTTGAGGCGCCGGCGATAGCGGCGCAGCCGCTTGGCGATATGTTCCGCCGCATCATCAAAGGCGGCGTGCGCGTCCTGAGCCTCGCCCTCGGCTCTGAGCAGCAGACCGCGTCCGGCATGGAGGTTGATATCGCAGGTGAAGAAACTTCGAGCACGACCGAACGTTATGAGAGCCTCCAGCGCGTGATCGAAGTATTTCCGGGTGATCGTGCTGAGGTGGTCCGAGACGTGCGTACGGAGTGCATCCGAGAGCTCGATCTGCTTGCCGGAGACCGTTATCTGCATGGCACGCTCCTCGCGGTGTGGTTCAGCCTGACCTGAGCAGCTCTTGCATATTGTCGCGGCCGGCACCGCCGCCAAGTCGCGATCTGGCTTCCCGCCCGGCCTCGCCCCGGTCAGGCCGGGCTCGCCTTTTCCCGCCGGCGCTGTGTCGAGCCCGGAATGCGCAATGCCTCGCGATATTTGGCCACGGTCCGCCGCGCGATGTTCACACCTTGGCCGCGGAGCGCGGTTACAATCGCGTCGTCCGACAATACCGCGCCCGGCGGCTCGTTCTCCACCAGCGCCCGGATGCGGCTTCGTACCGCCTCGGCACTATGCGCCTCGCCGTCGACACCGGGGATCGCGGTGGTGAAGAAGTATTTGAGTTCGAAGATGCCCCGCGGCGTGGCGATGTACTTGTTCGCCGTTACCCGGCTCACCGTGCTCTCGTGCATTTCGACTGCGTCGGCCACCTCGCGCAGGATCAGGGGCCTCAGGTGCGTCACCCCGTGGTGGAAGAAACCGTTCTGAAGACGTACTATTTCGGATGCGACCTTGAGGATGGTCTCCGCCCGCTGCTCGAGCGAGCGCACCAGCCAGTTGGCCGCGGCCAGCCGTTCGGCAAGGAATGAGCGTTCGATCCCCTGCATGCCGCCGGAAATGCGCGCATAAAAACGATGATTGACCAGCACTCGCGGCAGTGTTTCGGAATTGAGCTCGAGTTGGAATCCGCCCGCCTCGTCCGGCCGCATCAGGATATCGGCCACCAGCGGCGCGAGCGGCACCGCGTCGAAGCGGGTTCCGGGCTTCGGGTCGAGTCGGCGCAGCTCGGCGAGCATGTCGCCGAGATCCTCGGCATCGACACCGCAAATCGCCATGAGCTGGCGCATCTCGCGCCGCGCCACGAGCTCGAGATGATCGAGCAGTGCCTGCATCGCCGGGTCGAGCCGGTTGCGTTCGGCAAGCTGCGCGGCGAGGCATTCGCTCAGGTTCAGCGCGAAGCATCCGACCGGGTCGAACCGCAGCATGCGCGCGCGCACGCGTTCGACGGCAGCAAGACTGGCGCCGAGTGCCGCGGCCAGGGCTGCGGGTTCGGCGGCCAACCGCCCCGCCGGGTCGAGAAGCCCGATCAGGTGCGCGCCGATCAGCCGTTCGCCCGGCCCGGCAAAAGCCAACCGGAGCTGCTCGGAGAGATGCTCGCGCAGGCTCCGCGGACCTTCGGCCAGATTTTCGATCCCGCGCTCGGCCGCCTCGAACGTGCCCCCGGATCGGCCCGCCGCCCCTTGCCCCATTCCGTCGGCAACCCCGCCGGCATCGTAGGTTTCGCTCAACTCGGCATCCAGAGGAGCAACATCCGGTCCCGGCAGCGAGTCCGAGCCCACCAGCAGGGCGATGTCGGCCTCTTCCGGGAGCGGCGTCACGCGCTGGTCGGGGGCCGGCCGCTCGGCATCAACCCCCTCGCCCTCGTCGCGCTCGAGCAACGGGTTGCGCTCCAGTTCCTCGGCAACGAACGCCGCGAGATCGAGATTGGAAAGCTGCAAGAGCTTGATCGCCTGCCGCAACTGCGGCGTCATCACCAGAGCGGTGGACTGTCTGATCTCGAGACGCGGACCGATTGCCATGACGGAGGACTAGAGGCTGAACCTTTCCCCAAGATAGAAGCGCCGCACGTCCTCGTGCGTGACTACCTCCTCCGGCAATCCGTGCATCAGCACTTGGCCTTCGTGCAGAATATAGGCGCGATCGACGATCTCCAGCGTTTCGCG
>Ga0335075_10011578_pt1 | contig 13330 bp, 13 predicted proteins | sample Lox_Sample_24_FD_206723 | JGI IMG/M metagenome (GOLD analysis project Ga0335075, IMG submission 206723) | Soil microbial communities from Loxahatchee National Wildlife Refuge, Florida, United States - Lox_Sample_2.4 | ecosystem: Environmental > Terrestrial > Soil > Wetlands | place: USA...
TACCGGACAGCGCTTTCGCGGCTTGATCACCGCTGTGGTGGAGTTCGGCTGCTTCGTGCAGATTCTCGAGGTGGCGGTGGACGGATTGCTGCACATCGACCGTCTGCGCGACGATGAGTATTCGATGGACGATGGCGGTCATGCCTGGGTGGGCCGCCGAAAAGGGCGCCGCCTGAGTGCCGGCAGCCACGTCGCCGTCATCGTGACGGCGGTCAATCCCGTCGAGGGTCTCATCGATCTCGAACTCGCGGAGGACGCGTGAGCCGCACTCAGGCCGTCTACGGCCTGCACACGGTCAGGGCGCTGCTCGACAAGCATCCGGATCGAGTGCTCGAGGTGCGGATCGCCGAGCGTCGCGAGGATCCGCGCTCCCACGGCATCGAGTCGCTCGCGCGCGAGCGAGGGCGGACGGTACGGCGCGTCAGCGCCGAGTCTCTGCGCCAAATGGTCGGTGACGTGGCTCATCAGGGCGTGGTGGCCGAGATCGTGCCCCTTGCGCCCTGGTCGCAGGACGATCTCCTCGCGGCGATCGCCGCGGCTTCACGGCCCTTGATCCTCGCGCTCGACGGGGTCCAAGACCCTCACAACCTCGGCGCCTGCCTGAGAACCGCGGATGCTTGCGGCGTGCTCGCCGTCATCGCGCCGAAGGATCGCGCGGCGCAGCTCACACCGGCGGCGCGCAAGGTCGCCGCCGGCGCTGCGGAGACGACACCGTTCGTCGCGTGTACCAACCTCGTACGTACGCTGCAGATGCTCAAGCAGGCCGGACTGTGGCTGTTCGGCGCGCAGGCACAGGCCTCCCAGGCGGCATACGAAGCGGATCTTTCGGGAGGCGCGGTGCTCGTGCTCGGCGCGGAAGGCGCGGGGTTGAGGCAGCTCACGCAGCGGACCTGCGACTTCACGGTCCGGCTGCCGCAGCTCGGTGCGGTGGAAAGCCTCAACGTCTCGGTGGCCGCCGGCATGCTCCTTTACGAGGCCGTACGCCAGCGAGCGCCGAGGCGGCCATAAGCGACTGATTCTCAAAGGTTGGCCCGTTAATGGGCCATTGCGAATCGGCCGGCGGTTGAGTATGCTTCGCGCCCCCTGATTCTGGGGATCGGACCCGTATTCGAGCCGGCTTGCGCCGGCGGCGTCGCGGGCCCGGGCGCTCCTTGCCGCACCGTCGCAGGCCTCGCGTCGGGCGGCTCACCGGCCGAAAGGCACATCCGTAAGGAGGACACATGAGGCATTACGAGATCGTATTTCTGGTCCATCCGGACCAGTCCGAGCAGGTTCCAGCCATGATCGATCGCTACAAGTCGATCATCGCAGCGGGGGAAGGGCGTGTGCATCGTCTCGAGGATTGGGGCCGGCGCCAGCTGACCTTCCCCATCGCGAAGGTGCACAAGGCGCACTATGTGCTCATGAACATCGAGTGCGACGGCAAGACGGTGGATGAGCTCACCGGAGCGTTCCGGTTCAGCGACGCGGTGCTGCGGCACCTCGTCGTGCGGATGGACGAGGCGGTCACCGAGCCCTCGCCAATGGCCCGCGCGGAAGAGGACGAGAGCGCCGGTCGGCGCGAGCGGCCCCGAGAGGAAGCCCCTGCGCCCGAGGAAGACGAGAGCACCCAGCCGGAGAGCGGATCATGAGCCGATTTTCCCGCCGCAAGAAGTTCTGCCGGTTCACGGCAGAGGGCGTCAAGCACATCGACTACAAGGATCTCGCGACGCTCAAGAGCTACGTCACCGAGACGGGTAAGATCGTTCCGAGCCGGATCACCGGCACGAAGTCGTTCTACCAGCGCCAGCTCGCGACCGCCATCAAGCGCGCGCGCTTCCTCGCGCTGCTGCCCTACACCGATCAGCACTGAGGTCGCGCCGTGGACGTCATTCTTCTCCAGAAGGTCGCGAATCTCGGCAGCATCGGCGACCGGGTGAACGTGCGTTCGGGCTTCGGGCGCAATTTCCTGCTTCCGCAGGGCAAGGCGACGCTCGCAACGCCGGACAATATCGCGAAGTTCGAGGCGCGCCGCGCCGAGCTCGAGCGCCTCGCCGGCGAGCAGCTGCAGTCAGCGGGGCAGCGCTTGGAGTCATTCAAGGAATTTCGCCTCACGATCGCGGCGAAGGCCGGCACCGAAGGCAAGCTCTTCGGGTCTGTCGGCACGAGCGACATCGCCGAGGCGTGCACGCGCGCCGGACATCCCGTCGAGCGCAGCGAGGTTCGTCTGCCGAACGGCCCGCTGCGCACCGTCGGCGAGCACGTGGTGGAGCTGCATCTGCACGCCGACGTCGACGTTGAGATCCCCGTAACCATCGTCGCCGAGGAATAGCGCCGCGCCGCTCGCCGGCCCGGAGTTGGCCTGAGACCGAAAGTGCCGGGTCCCGCCAAAGCGCGTCGCACTCCGGAAGATTCCGTGCTCGACGTGCGCGTGCCGCCGCATTCCGTCGAGGCGGAGCAGGCGGTGCTCGGCGGGCTGCTGATCGAGCCGGCCGCCTGGGACCGGGTCGCGGACGTGGTCGGCGCTCAGGATTTCTACCGGCCCGACCACCGGCTCATCTTCGAGAGCATCGGCTCGCTCGCGGAGAGCGGGAAGCCCTTCGATGTCGTCACGGTATCGGAGCAGCTTGAGCGCCAGGGTCGGCTCGCGGATGCTGGCGGCCTCGCTTATCTCGGCACACTCGCGCGCGACACGCCGACCGCCGCGAACGTTCGAGCCTACGCGGACATCGTTCGCGAGCGATCGCTGCTGCGACGTCTCGTCACGGTCGGCACCGACATCGCGACCTCCGTGTTCGAGAGCGAAGGGGCGAGCGCGCGCGATCTCGTGGATCGCGCCGAGCGCGGCGTGTTCGAGATCGCCGAGGCCGGCACTCGTGGACTCAGCGGCACGGTCGCGGTGCGCCAGCTGCTGCCCGGGATCATCGACCAGATCGACGAGCTGCACAGCAATCCCGCGAAGCTGCGCGGCCTGCCCTCGGGATTCGCCGACTTCGACAAGTACACGGGCGGGCTGCGTCCGGGCGACCTCGTCATCGTCGCGGGCCGTCCCTCGATGGGCAAGTCGTCGCTTGCGGTGAACATCGCCGAGTACGCGGCCATCAACCCGAGCATTCGGGCGACCGTCGCCATCTTCAGCATGGAAATGCCGTCCGAGCAGGTGGTGACCCGCATGCTCTCTTCGGTGGGCAGCGTGCCGCTCGCGAGCCTGCGCAGCGGCCACATCTCGGATGAGGATTGGGTGCGAATCACCGGCGCGACCGGTCAACTCTCCGAGGCGAAGATCTTCGTCGACGAGACGCCGGCGCTCACGCCGACCGAGTTGCGCGCCCGCGCGCGCAGGATCAAGCGCGAGCACGGACTCGGGCTCGTCATCGTCGACTACCTGCAGCTCATGCAGGTGCCGGGCACGAAGGAGAACCGCGCGACGGAGATCGCGGAGATCTCGCGCGGATTGAAGGTGCTCGCGAAGGAGCTCGCGGTGCCGGTGATCGCGCTCTCGCAGTTGAATCGCAGCGTCGAGCAGCGCGAGCACAAAAAGCCGGTGATGTCGGACCTGAGGGAGTGCGTGACCGGAGATACGCTCGTATGCCTGGCGGATGGAAGGCGAGTGCCGGTGCGCGAGCTCGTCGGATCCACGCCAGAGCTCTGGGCGCTCGATGAGCAACGCAAGATCGTCAAGGCGCGCTCCGACAAGGTCTGGCTCGTCGGCCGCCGCCCTGTTTTCCGAGTCTCGCTCGCAAGCGGAAGAAAAATTCGGGCGACCGCCGAGCACCGTCTGCTCGCAGGGGCCGGCTGGACGACCGTCTCGCGATTGCGGCCGGGCGATCGGCTTGCGATTGCGCGCCAGTTGCCGCAGCCCGAGCAGCCCGGGCGCTGGCCCGAGCACTGGCTCGTTCTGCTGGGGCATTTGGTCGGGGATGGCAGCTACGTCGTACATCAACCGCTGCGCTACACGACGGCCTCGCAAGACAACAGTCAGGCGGTCCGTTCGGCTGCCGAGGCATTCGGAAATCGTGTCGTGCGTCATGAGGGTAATGGTCAGTGGCATCAGCTCGTAATTTCGGGAAACGGAAACCGATGGCACCCGGCGGGTGTCGGTGCGTGGCTGAAGGGATTTGGCATCTTCGGTCAACGATCGCGGCAGAAGCGCTTGCCGAGCGAGGTCTTTACGCTCGCGGACGACCAGATCGGGCTACTGCTGCGACACATGTGGGCCACCGACGGCTCGATAACGCTGCGCGCTGCGGGATCGACGGGCGCGGCCGCACGCGTGTACTTTGCGACCTCGAGCGCAGGACTGGCTCATGATGTGGCGGCTCTGCTGTTGCGTCTCGGGATCGTCGCGCGGATTCGAGTCGTCTGCTCTGGGAACGGTCAAGGCTGGTATACGGTCGATGTAAGCGGGTCGGCGGGGCAGCGGCGATTCCTCGAGAAGGTCGGCGCGTTCGGACCGCGAATTGAGCCCGCGAGGCGTTTGGCGGAGCGGCTCCAGACCACGGACTCCGATACGAACGTGGACACATTGCCGGAATCCGCGTTCGAGGCCGTTCGCGGTCATATGCGCGTGCAGGGCATATCCACCGGGACGATGACAAGGATGCGCGGAACCTCCTACGGCGGCAGCAGCCACTTCAAGTTTGCGCCCAGCCGTCGCCTCATCACGGACTACGCAAGGCTGCTGCAAGCGCCGGACCTACGAAACTCGGCTGATGATGATGTCTTCTGGGATCGTGTGGTGGACGTTGCCGAGGACGGCGAGGAGAACGTCTTCGATTTGACGGTTCCCGGGCCGGCCTGCTGGTTGGCAGACGGCATCGCGACTCACAATAGTGGTGCGATCGAGCAGGATGCAGACATGATCCTGCTCATCTACCGCGACGAGGTGTACAACAAAGACACCACGAAGAAGGGCATCGCGGAGATCGATCTCGCCAAGCACAGAAACGGCGAGATCGGCACCTTCCTGCTCACCTTCCAGGGTCAGTACACCCGCTTCGTCAACTACGCCCCCGATACCTACGCGGAAGGCATCCTGCGGTGACGCAGCTGATCCGCGCCATCATCGACATGAGCGCGCTCAGGAACAATCTTCGCCAGGTCCGCGCGAAGGCGCCCGGCGCGCACGTCATGGCGGTGGTGAAGGCGAATGCCTACGGGCACGGTCTCGTGCCGACCGCGCTCGCGCTGTCGGAGGCCGACGCGTTCGCCGTCGCGAGACTGGAGGAGGGCCTCGCGATCCGCGACGCCGGCGTGCGCCAGCCCATCGTGCTGCTCGAGGGTATCTTCAGCCGCGAGCAGCTCGAGGACGCGGCGCAGCACCGCTTCGAGATCGTCGTGCACGACCCGCTGCAAGTCGCGCTGCTCGAGCGATACGCCGGAGCGCATCGCTTCGTCGTGTGGCTCAAGATCGACACCGGCATGAATCGTCTCGGCTTTCGCACGGAGCAGTTCGAGGAGATCCTCGGGCGGCTGCGCGCGCTCGCGGTGCCGGCGGCCGAGATTCGCTTGATGACTCACCTCGCACGCGCGGACGAGCCGGACTGTCCGATGACGCGCGCACAGCTCGCGCGCTTCGCTGCGTTGACGCGAGGCCTCGGACTCGTCAGGAGCATCGGTAATTCCGCCGGGGTTCTCGGATGGGAGGATGCTTGCGGGGAATGGGTCCGGCCGGGGCTCGCGCTCTACGGTCTTTCCCCTTTCGCGCATCGATCGAGCGCCGAGTTCGGCCTCATTCCGGTCATGACCCTCGCGTCGACCGTGATCTCGGTGAAGCGCGTGCCGCGGGGCGAGACGGTCGGCTACGGCGGTGCGTGGACTGCGCCACGGGACTCGCGCATCGCGATCGTGGCCGGCGGCTACGGCGATGGGCTGCCGCGCAGCCTCGAGACCGGGACGCCGGTGCTCGTCAACGGCCGACGCGCGCCGCTCGCGGGGCGTGTCGCCATGGACATGATCTCCGTCGATGTCACCGACGTGCCGGAGGTCGAGGCCGGCACTCGGTGTGTGCTGTGGGGGCGAGGGCTCGAGGTGAGCGAGATCGCCGCGCGCGCGGGCACGATCTCGTACGAGCTGCTGTGCGGCGTGAGAGCACGCGTGCCGCGGGAAGCGATCTGAGCCGCGCTCAGCCCTCGAAGAAACCCATCTTCACGCCTGCCAGCTGGATCACGTCGTTGTCGATCAGGCGCCGCGCCTGGGCGCCGATCGATGCGCCGTTGACGAGTGGGAAGTCGTTCTGTTTGTCGCTGTCGACGTGGACGATGAAGTAACCGTCGGCGCGCCGCGTGATCGCGGCGACCTGCACGCCCGGTCTACCGAGGGTGGTGAGGGCCTTATTGAGCTCGAGCTCGCGGCCCGCGAACGCCCCGGACAGCACTTGGAGCTTGGCCTTCTTCAAGGCCAGGGCATCGGCGTGCCGAGCAACCCCGTCGGTCGTCGACGCCGCTGCGGCCGGAGCCGCCTTCTCGACTGCCGCGCGCGCGTGCTGCACCTTCTCGAGCGGGCGTGCGGACGGCTGGATCACCATCGTCTTCTCGAACTCGTCCTGAGCCTCGTCGTCCTCGACGAAGCGCAGCTGGTGATGGCCCACGGTGATCACATCGCCATGCTGCAGGGCGTGCTTCTTGATCAGCTTGCCGTTGACGTACGTGCCGTTGGTGCTGTTCAAATCCTCGAGGAACGAATCGTTGAGGATGTTGATGATGAGGGAGTGATGCCCGCTCACGGCCGTGTTGTCGATGCGAATGTCGTTATCCGGCAGCCGCCCGACCGTGTAGCGCTCCTTGTTCATGTTGTACTCGGCCATTACCTGGCCATCCAGGCTCAGAATCAACCTTGCCATGCGCGCCTCTTCTCTTGACCCAGCCAGCCGCGAATCTTGCCGAGAATGCCTCGACTCGCCGGGAAAGCCTCCAGGACGTGTGCCATGACGACGGAGATGTTGTCGCGACCCCCGTTGTCATTCGATAGTTGAATCAACTGCTTGGCGACCGTACCGAGATTATCACCAAAGGTGCTTATCGTTAAGTGAATGTCGTCGTCTTCGACCATGTCGGACAGTCCGTCCGAGCACAGCACATAAAAGTCGCCCTTTTCCGCCGCCGTCTCTTGAATCTCCACCTCGACGTTCGGCTCGACGCCGAGCGCGCGTGTGACGTAGTTCTTGTTGGCGGCTCTCTGAGCCTCCTCGGGGGAGTAAAAGCCGCGATCCACGAGCTCCTGCAGCAGCGAGTGGTCCTGGGTCACTTGCTCGAAACGCTCGTTGCGCAGCCGGTACAAGCGCGAGTCACCCACGTGCGCGATCGCGATCCGATTGTCGAAGAACAGAGCGCTCACGACCGTCGTGCCCATCCCTTCGCACTGCGGTTGGGTCTTGGCGGTCTGGTAGATGACTTTGTTCGCCCGGTGGATCGCGTCCCGCAGGATGATGCTCGGACGCGACATTCCGCTCCCCGGATCATCGATCCGCAGGTCCTCTCGCTCGACCGAGGCCTGCACCAAATTGACGATCGTCTTGACCGCGATGCCGCTCGCCACTTCGCCGGCGTTGTATCCGCCCATTCCGTCAGCGACGACGAGCAGACCGATTTCGGGGTCCACGGCAATCGTGTCCTCGTTGTGCTCGCGCACCCGACCGACGTCGGTCTCGCCCACAAGGCGCACCTTGCCCTTGAGGCTCATACCCTGGCCCCTGGCGCACCGCCGGGGGGCGGCCGGCGCCGTGTCGATGTGAAGGCCGTCACGCTCGACTCGCCGTCAGCGGCCCGGCCGGACGGTTCATGCCGCCCAGCAGGCCTGAAGTTCGATGCTCACGCAAGCTTGCGCTCCCCTCGGCAAGAGTCTCCCGACCTCGAGGACCGGCGACCCATTGTTGCGCGCATACGCTAGCATTGTCGCCGAACCTGTCCGAGCGTCTGGTCACAAACCGGCGAGGCTGACCGAGGAGGTGGCCCTTCATGGCAACGCGTTCCGCGGTCGGTGTGTACGTCTGTGACGCCTGTGGCGCCGAGTCGCCGAAGTGGCAAGGCCAGTGTCCGCAGTGCGCGGCTTGGAATACCCTGATCGAGCAGACCCTGCCGCGGGCTGCGACCGGTCGCTCGAGAGGGGCTTCGGCCGTAACGCAGCGGCTCGGCCAGGGCGAGGCCGAGGCACCGGGGCGCCTCCCGACCGGGCAGTCCGAGCTCGATCGAGTCCTCGGCGGGGGGATCGTCAAAGGATCGGTCACCCTCATCGGGGGCGATCCGGGCATCGGCAAGTCGACGCTGCTCATGCAGGTCGCGGCCCACGCCGCGCGCGAGCACCCGGTGCTCTATGCGAGCGGCGAGGAGTCGGCGGCGCAGCTCGCCCTGCGGGCGGGCCGGCTGGGCCTGCGCGGGGAGCGTCTCGAGGTCACCGCCGAGAGCGATCTTGCGACCATCACGGCCCAGGCGGCGGGGCGTCGCGCGGCACTGCTCGTGATCGACTCCATTCAGACGATGCAAGTAGGCGGCGTCCCGGCGAGCGCGGGCGCGGTCTCCCAGCTGAGGGAATGCACGGCCGAGCTCGTGCGCTTCGCGAAGTCGACCGGCACGGCGGTGCTCATCGTCGGACACGTCACGAAAGAGGGCGCCATCGCCGGACCCCGCGTGCTCGAGCATCTCGTCGATACCGTACTTTACTTCGAGAGCGAGGCATCGAGCCGCTACCGGATCGTGCGGGCGACGAAGAACCGCTTCGGCTCGGTGGGCGAGCTCGGGTTCTTCGCCATGACGGAGCGTGGGTTGAAGGAGGTGCGCAATCCCGCGGCCCTGTTTCTCGCCCGTGGACCGGAGCCCGCCGCCGGAAGCATCGTCACGGTCACGCGCGACGGCGGCCGTCCGCTGCTCATAGAGCTGCAGGCGCTGGTCGACCGGATGGTCTTCGGAGCGCCGCGGCGCATTGCCCAGGGGCTCGACGCCAATCGCCTGGCGATGCTTCTCGCGGTGTTGCATCGCCACGCGGGTGTCTCGCTCCAGGAGCACGACGTGTTCGTCAACGCGGTGGCGGGTATCGAGATTCGCGAGACTGCCTGGGACTTGCCGATGACGCTCGCGCTCGTCTCGAGCCTCGAAGCGCGCGCCCTCGACCGCTCGGTCGTCGCCTTCGGCGAGATCGGCCTGACGGGCGAGGTCCGGCCCGTCGCCTATGGCGAGGAGCGGCTGCGGGAGGCGCATAAGCAAGGCTTCGGCAAGGCGGTGGTGCCTCGCGACAACGCGCCGCGCCAAGCGCTTCCCGGAATCGAGGTCATCCCCGTCGGACGCGTATCGGACGCGCTCGCCGCGCTTGGGCAGTCAGGACGTCCCTCCGAGCGCGACCGCTGAGAAGCCGCACGGCTCACGCGGCCTTGGCGCTCGGGTCGACGCGCACGCGCACGGTCCGTACCGCGTTGTCCGCGATTTGCAGCACCTCGAAGAGGTAGTCGGCGACCTTGACGGTGGTACCGGGAGCGGGAATGGTCTCGAGCTGCTCGAGCAGCAGCCCATTGAGCGTCTTCGGGCCGCCGGTCGGCAGGTGCCACTGCATCGCCCGATTGAGCGCGCGGATGCTCGCACTCGCGTTCACGATGTACACGCCGGGCTTCTCGAGATGCACGTCCCTATGCGAGACGGTCGTCGGATCCGTCGTGAACTCGCCGACGATCTCCTCGAGGATGTCCTCGAGCGTCACCAGACCCTCGATGTCGCCGTACTCGTCGACGACATAGGCATGCCGGGTGCGGCTGCGCTGGAAGTTCGCGAGCTGAACGGCGAGGGGGGTGCGCTCCGGCACGAACTCGGGCGGACGGCTCTTCGCGATCTCGATCAGGCGCTCCCGCGTCAGCTCATCGCGCAGCAGCTCGTGCGCGAGGCGTTTCATGTGCAGGATGCCGATCAGCTGATCGAGCTCCCGGTCGTACAAGGGCAGCCGCGTGTGGGTGGTCTGGCGGAGCTTGTCCACGATGTCCTCCCAGCTTCTCGAGAGGTCTATGCCGTCGATCTCCTGTCGCGGGATCATGATGTCGTTCACCGTGACGTGGCCGAGATCGAGGATCGAGAGGAGCATCTGCCTGTGGCGGGCCGGCACGAGGGGACTCGCCTCGGCCACCACCGCGCGCAGCTCCTCCGCCCCGAGCGCGGCGCTGTTGCGAGTGATGCCCACGACCCCGAAGAGCCGCAGCACGCCGTACGCGGCATGCCTCGTGAGCCATAACACGGGCCGCGCGACGGAGACGAGCGCGCGATATACGTGCGCCGAGCGCAGAGCGACCGACTCGGCGTGCGTAGCCGCGAAGATCTTGGGCACGAGCTCGCCGAGCACGATCATGATGATCGACAGGGCGGCACCGGTCACCGCGAGCGCGAACTTCACTCCCGTGCGCTGCGCGATGAGGGTCGCCGCCTGCGAGGCGAAGACGCTCGCCGCGGCGAGAATCACGAGGTTGACCCCGAGCCAGTCGTCGGGCCGCTCGAGCAACCGCTCGAGCAGCCTGGCGGTGCCGTGGCCGAGCGTCGCGCGGTGGCGGATGCGGTATCGGTTGACCGACAGCATCGCGACTTCGGTGCCCGAGGAGAACGCGATCACCATGATGAGCGCGACGAGCAGCAGCACCAGGAGGAACGTGGGGGCGTCGTTCAAGGCTTGGGTCCTCGGAAAGCGGCGGACGGCGTCGATGGGGCCGACCTCTCTAGCATAGGGCCGAGTCGGCTTCCCGCGATAACCGCCCGCCCGGCACCCGTATAATGTGTCGATGTTCGACACCCTGACGCAGCGCTTCGCGCGCACCGTTCACAGCCTCCGCGGCCGCGGACGCATCACCGAGGAGAACGTCGCCGAGGTCCTGCGCGAGGTCCGGGTGGCGCTGCTCGAGGCCGACGTGGCGCTGCCGGTCATCAAGCGCTTTCTCGACGCGGTCAAGTCGCAGGCGCTCGGCGCCGACGTCGCAACCAGCCTCACCCCGGGTCAGGCGTTCATCGGAATCCTGCACAAGCAGCTGGTCGCTCTCATGGGTGGCGGGGGGCCCGGCTTCAGCCTGCGGGCGCAGCCGCCCCTGGTCGTGCTGCTCGCTGGGCTGCAGGGGGCTGGCAAGACGACGACCGCCGCGAAGCTCGCGCGCTGGCTCATCGAGCGGCAAGGCAAAAAGCGGGTGCTGCTCGTGAGCACGGACGTGCGCCGGCCGGCCGCGATCTTGCAGCTCGAGCGGCTCGCCGAGGCAGTGGGCGCCGAGTTCTTCGGCGCCGACCCGGCGACCCCTCCCGTCGAGATCACTCGCGCGGCGGTGCAGCAGGCCGAGCGAGGCGTCTTCGACGCGCTCATCGTGGATACGGCGGGGCGGCTGCACGTCGATGCGGAGCTGATGGACGAAGTGCGTCAAATCGACGCAGCCGCGGAGCCGGACGAGCGCCTGTTCGTCGTCGACGCCATGGCCGGACAGGATGCCGTCAATGCCGCGAGCGCTTTCGGCGCGGCGCTCGATCTGACCGGCGTCATTCTCACCAAGGCCGACGGGGATGCCCGCGGCGGCGCGGCGCTGTCGGTCCGCGAGATCACCGGGCGTCCGATCGTCTTCCTCGGGATGGGCGAGAAGACCGACGCCCTCGAGCTCTTCGATCCGGAGCGGATGGCGTCGCGCATTCTCGGAATGGGCGATGTGGTCGCGCTCGTCGAGCAGGTCCAGCGCCAGGTGGACACCGGCGAAGCCGAGCGCCTCGCGCGCAAGGTGGTCGCGGGAAAGGGGTTCGATCTGTCCGACCTGCGGGGCCAGCTCGAGCAGCTGCAGAAGATGGGAGGCATGACGGCGCTCATGGACAAGCTGCCGACCGCCGCCGCGAGACCGGGCGTCTCACCCGACCAGGGCGACCGGCAGATCCGCCGTCAGATCGCGATCATCAACTCGATGACCGCCGTGGAGCGCCGCCAGCCCGGGCTGCTCGACGGGTCGCGCCGCCGGCGCATCGCCCGCGGCGCGGGGGTGCAGGTGCAGGACGTGAACCGGCTGCTCAAGCAGTTCCAGGAGATGCAGCGGGTCATGAAGAGCATGAAGGGCGGGCGATTGCGCCAGATGATGGGCGCACTGCGGGGCAAGGTCCCACCGGGCTACCCGAGCCACTGATCCCGTGCAACGGCTCGGTGACCCGCCGGGGGTGCGACGGCCGCTCGAGATGGATAAATGCGGGCCCTTTGCGTAGAATCCGCGCTCTTTTTTTGGCCGGCAAATCGGCCGGGCAACGGAATCAGATCATGGTGACCATTCGCCTGTCGCGCCGCGGCGCGCGCAACCAGCCCTTCTACCATGTGGTCGTGACGGACAGCCGCAAGCGTCAGGGGGGTGCGAGCCTCGAGCAGGTGGGCTTCTTCAACCCCATCGCCCGGCGAAACGAGCCGAAGCTGAGACTCGACCTGCCACGGATCGACTACTGGGTGGGCCAAGGTGCCCAGCAGTCCGACCGCGTGCGCTCGCTCGTCCAGTCCTACCGCAAGCAGGCCGAGACCGCCTGAGCGCGCAGGACTGGGTCGAGCTCGGACGGGTCGCGGGCCCGTTCGGCGTGAAGGGCTGGGTCCGCGTGCGGTCCTTCACGGATCCCCCCGGGGGATTGCTCAGATACGGCTCTTGGAGCTTGAGGATGGGACTCGCGGACCGGTTCGAGCGGCGGCTGCTCGAGGGCCGAGTGCAGGGCAGGGGTCTAGTGGCTCGGCTCGAGGGCGTGGAGGACCGGACAGCGGCGGCGGCTCTCGCGGGAGCGGCGATAGAGGTCGCGCGCAGCGCGCTCCCGAGGCCCGGGAAGCGGCAGTTCTATCGGGTGGACCTGATCGGGCTCGCGGTACGCAACGAGCAAGGCGCGGAGCTCGGGACGGTGGCTCACTTCATCGACACTCCGGCGAATGCCGTGATGGTCGTGCAGGGTGACCGTGAGCGGTGGATACCGGCGACGCCTCGACACATCCGCAAGGTGGATCTGTCGGCAGGATGGGTCGCGGTCGATTGGCCGGCGGAGGAGGAGTAGCGTTCATGGCCCTGCGCGTCGAGGTCGTCACGCTGTTCCCGGATATGCTGCGGGGCGCGCTCGAGTTCGGCGTCGTCGGTCGCGCGATCGAGCGGGGACTCGCTGCGGTGGGAACCGAGAACCCTCGGGATCACACGAGCGATGCGCACCGGACCGTGGACGACCGGCCGTACGGCGGTGGACCGGGAATGGTGCTCAAGGCGCAGCCTCTGCTCGCCGCCATCCGGACGGCCCACGCGCGGCTGCCCGAGGGGAGCCCGCGGATCTGCCTCTCGGCGCAGGGGGAGAGGTTCGACCAGGGCCGGGCGCGGCAGCTCGCGGCGTTGCCGGGGTTCCTGCTGGTCGCGGGGCGG
>Ga0335075_10011579_pt1 | contig 13329 bp, 12 predicted proteins | sample Lox_Sample_24_FD_206723 | JGI IMG/M metagenome (GOLD analysis project Ga0335075, IMG submission 206723) | Soil microbial communities from Loxahatchee National Wildlife Refuge, Florida, United States - Lox_Sample_2.4 | ecosystem: Environmental > Terrestrial > Soil > Wetlands | place: USA...
GCGGCACTGCGCAGCTTGGTCCGGAGCCCTTTGGACAGCGACGATTTGGGGTCGTCCACGGCGGCCAGGATCGCCGCCAGCGAACCGTGCTGCGCCAGTAGCCTCGCGGCGGTTTTTTCGCCGATACTGGGCACACCCGGCAGCCCGTCGGACGGGTCGCCGCGCAGTAACGCGAACTCTGCGTAGCCGGCGCCGGCCCGATCGGCGGGCACGCCGTAGCGCTCGGCCACCTCGTCGGGACCCATCAGCGTCGCGTTGGCCAGACCGCGTCCGAGGTAGAGCACCCTGACGGGAACCGGATCGTCACCGACCACCTGTAGCAGGTCACGGTCGCCGCTGACGACGACGACGGGGTCACGTTGCTCACCGGCGGCCAGCGTGCCGATCACATCGTCGGCTTCGAAACCCGCCGCGCCGCCGGTGCAGAAGCCGAACGCGTCGAGAATCTCGCCGATCATCTCGACCTGCGGAGACAACTCGTCGGGCACTTCCTCAACATCGGGCTGCCCGTCTGGGTGTTCTTCCTCGACGCGATGTGCCTTGTACGACGGGATGCGATCCACCCGAAACTGCGGGCGCCAGTCCAGGTCGAGACACACCACCAGGCGGCCGGGGCGCTGGCGGGTGATCAGCATGGCCACCGAGTCCAAGAAGCCGCGGACCGCGTTCACCGGCCGGCCGTCGGGGGATGTGATCGAGGACGGGACGCCGAAGTAGGAGCGGAACCACATGCTGGCGCCGTCAAGCAGCAGCAGCGGCGCGGACATGCCCGCCATCCTGCCAGCGCCGATCCGGCTAGCCTGACAGCCATGGGTTCTCACCGGTTCGACGCAGACGTTTACCGACGCCGGATTGCGGCGGCGGTTGCCGCTACCGCCGACGCCGGTCTGGCTGGTTTGGTGATCACCCCCGGCTATGACTTGCGGTATCTGCTCGGCTCGCGGGCGCAGACGTTCGAGCGGCTGACGGCGCTGGTGTTGCCGGTTGCCGGTGAGCCGACCGTGGTGGTGCCGCGACTCGAGCTGGCCTCACTGAAACAGTCCGCGGTCGCGGATCTGGGTCTGGCCGTGCGGGATTGGGTCGACGGCGACGATCCTTATGAACTGGTCGCCGCAGCGATGGGCGGCGCACCTGCGGCGACCGCGGTCACCGATTCGATGCCCGCGCTGCACCTGCTGCCGTTGGCCGATGTGCTCGGCGTGCTGCCGGTGCTGGCCACCGGTGTGCTGCGGGGACTGCGGATGGTCAAGGACGCCTCCGAGATCGACGCGCTGCGTAAGGCCGGCGCGGCCATAGACCGGGTGCACTCCCGGGTGCCGGACTTCCTGGTGCCTGGCCGAACCGAAGCGGACGTCGCCGCGGACATTGCCGAAGCTATTGTCGCCGAAGGGCATTCAGAGGTGGCTTTCGTCATCGTGGGCTCGGGCCCGCATGGCGCCGACCCGCACCACAGCTACTCGGATCGCGAACTTCGGGTCGGTGACATCGTCGTCGTCGACATCGGCGGCGCGTATGAGCCTGGATACAACTCCGACTCGACGCGTACCTACAGCATTGGTGAGCCCAATGCCGAAGTAGCACAACAGTATTCAGTGCTGCAGCGAGCGCAGCGGGCGGCCGTCGAGGCGGTTCGTCCCGGCGTGACCGCCGAAGAGGTTGACGCCGCCGCGCGCGACGTGCTGGCCGAGGCCGGGCTCGCCGAATATTTCGTGCATCGCACCGGGCACGGCATCGGGTTGTCGGTGCACGAAGAGCCGTACATCGTCGCGGGCAATGATCTTCCGCTCGAAGCCGGCATGGCCTTCTCCGTCGAGCCCGGAATCTATTTCCCCGGCCGGTGGGGGGCGCGCATCGAAGACATCGTGGTGGTGAGCCAAGACGGTGCCCTTCCGGTCAACAATCGTCCGCACGAGCTGGTCGTCGTCCCGACCTAGGCTTCGCGTATTAGGCTCGTGCGATGACCGATCACGACCGCGCCGCCGCCCGCCGAGAGATCACCGACGCCTTCCTCACCGCGTTGGAACGTCGGCATGAAGTGCTGGACCTGATCGTCGAGGCCGACGACCGGTCGTCGGCGGTCGATGGCATCGTCGCGTTGCTCGGTACTTCACGGCTGGGTGCCGAGGCGGTGATCGGCATGTCGTTCGATCAACTGACCAAGGACTCGCGCAAGAAGATCGCCGCTGAGCTCGAAGACCTGAACAACCTTCTGAGCTTCACGTTCAAAGACCGACCCGCCAGCTCCGGTGACACGCTGGCGCTCCGTCCGTTCAAAGGTGCGTCAGACCGCGACATTTTTGCCGCGCGCACCGAGGACATCGGCACCCACGGCGATGGGTCGAGTGGTCCCGCCGGCGGACTCGACGACGAGATCCGATCGGCGCAGGAGCGGTTCGATGCTGAAGAGGCCGCGTGGTTCGTCGCCGTCGACGGCGACGAGAAAGTCGGCATGGTGTTCGGCGAGCTCGCCGGTCACGAGGTTCACGTCCGGATCTGGATCAGTCCCGAACATCGGCACCGCGGGTACGGCACCGCCGCGCTGGCTAAATCGCGACCGGAGCTGGCGGCTTACTTCCCGGCGGTGCCGCTGGTGATTCGCGCGCCCGGCGCCACCCTCGTCTAGCGAGCTACTCCGCTTTGCGGGTCAGCAGATCCGACGACCCCAGCACCCGCTCGATCTGCACCTCGATCACCACTCGTCGCGGGTTGACCCGCGGCGTGCGGTAACGCTGGGCATAGCGCAACTCCGCGTCCCGCACGGCGTCGACCGCGCCGTTGACGCTGGCCCGCCCCTCCAGCGACAGCCAGCGGGCCCCGTCGACCTGACTGAGCACCGCAACCCCGCCGCGTTCGGCGTTGACCGCCTTCTGCGAGCCGCCGGTGGTGATCACCCGCGCGATGTGGGTCTTGGGGTCGAAGGTGAAGCCGACCGCGACCACGTGCGGGGAATTGTCAGGACGCAGCGTGGTCAACATGGCGAGATGGCGCTCCGTGAGAAACGCCAGTGCGTCGTTGGTCAGCCGGGCGGTGGAATTCGCCATCACCGCCCACGCTAGCGCAGGTGATAATCGCAGCCGTGGATGACACGGGCGCTTCGGAGTCTAAGACGGTTTTGATCCTCGGCGGCCGCAGCGAGATCGGCATCGAACTCGCCCAGCGATTGGCGCCGGGGGCGACGGTGACACTCGCCGCACGCAACGCCGACCAGCTCACCGAGCAGGTCGCCGCCGTGCTGGCCGCCGGCGCAACAGCCGTGCACACCAGGGAGTTCGACGCCGACGACCTGGCCTCACACGGGCCGCTCGTCGCGTCGGTCATTGCCGATCACGGCCCGATCGACACCGCGGTGCTGGCTTTCGGGATCCTGGGCGACCAGGCCCGCGCCGAGGCCGACGCCGCGCACGCGCTGGCCGTCGTGCACACCGACTACGTCGCGCAGGTCAGCCTGCTCACCCATTTGGCGGCGGCGATGCGGCAGGCCGGGCGGGGATCGCTGGTGGTGTTCTCGTCGGTGGCCGGGGTGCGGGTGCGACGGGCCAATTACGTGTACGGGTCGGCGAAGGCGGGGTTGGACGGTTTCGCCAGCGGGCTGGCCGACGCGCTGCACGGCAGCGGGGTGCGGTTGTTGATCGCGCGGCCCGGATTCGTCATCGGGCGCATGACGCAGGGCATGGCGCCGGCTCCACTGCCCAGCACGCCGGAGCAGGTCGCGGCGGCCACCGCGCGAGCGCTGGCCAAGGGCCGGCGCACCGTCTGGATCCCGTGGGCGCTGCGACCGCTGTTCTTCGGGATGCGGCTGCTCCCGCAATTTGTGTGGCGCCGGATGCCGCGATGATCCGCAACAAGGCAGGAGGCACCTGATGACCGACGAATCCCTAGGCGTTGCCGCACGTTTGGGCGCGGCCTACCGTCGCGCTATCCACGCGCTGAACAACCTTGGCTGGCTGCCGAACCTGGTGTTGCGGCTGACGGTTGGATTCATGTTCTTCAGTGGGGCGGTGGACAAGTTCGCCGATCTCGGCAAATTCACCGCGATGTTTGTGGGTCTGGGTATTCCCGCCGCGCAGGTGGTCGCGCCGGTTACGGCATTCGTGGAACTTGTTGGTGGCGCGGCGTTGATGCTGGGCCTTGGAACGCGGCTGGTGTCGCTGGTATTGGCCGGGGATATGGCCGGCGCGTTGACCACGGACATCGGCCCGAATCTGGCGCAGAAGTATCCGGCGCTATGGGACTTCCTCAGCAATTTGTTTTATGCCCCGGAGTGGCTGCTGGTAGGCCTGCTGCTGTGGCTAGTGTGCGTCGGAGCCGGCAAGGCCAGCTTGGACGCGCTGATCGGTCAACGTTTGGTAGGTGTGAGGGGTTGAACCGCCTTGCGCCTCAACGTATCTCCGTTGGTACGCGATCGGTGGCCGGGGCGAGGCGGAGCATCCGGCGCACGATCCCCGGGTAGCGCCTGACCATCGCCGCCGCGGCGCGGTCTGAGCGGCGCATCGTCGCCCGGGGTCCGGGCGTTGGGGTTGACGCCAGTTTCGCTTCGGCCGATCCCGCCTGTGCGCCGTGGCGATTCACCGCCAACAGTTGCCAGGTCCCGGGCACGCCGCGCAGCTCGACGGCGCCCCGGTCCTCGAAGCCCATGCCCGAGCCGATGACCAGGTCACGCACGGTGCGGGAGACGAGGATTTCCCCGGCACCGGCGTGGCCGAGGATCCGCGCCGCGATGTGTACGGCGAGTCCGCCGATGTCGTTGTCCAGCAGTTCGCACTCGCCCGTGTGAATGCCGACTCGGATCTCGATGCCCATTGTCTCGGCATCAGCGCGCAAGGCCTCGGCGCAGCGGATGGCCTGCGTCGGGCCGTCGAACGTGGCGAGGTGACCGTCGCCGGTGCTCTTCACGACCGTGCCGCCGAATCGTGTGGTGAGTTCGGCGGTGATCTCACCGAAGCGGCGTAGCACCGCTCGCCACCGCTCGTCGCCCGCTGCCGCGGCACGTTGCGTCGACGCGACCATGTCGGTAAATAACACCGTGCGCAGCGCGCGATGGGATTGCGACGGCGCCGCATGGCTCCCGGTGAGGAATTCCTCGATCTCGGTCGCGATCGCATCGGGCTCGGTGAGCCAGGGTGAGTGGTCAGCGCCGTCGACCTCAAGCAGGCGCGCGCCGGGGATGTGGTCGGCCAGGTACCGGCCGCCTTGCACTGGCAAAAGGTCGGCGCGGGCGTGGATGACCAGCGTGGGCGCGCTGATCGTCGGCAGGATCGGCCGCACGTCGATCCGGAACATCGCTTCGACTGTCGCCCGCGCCATCCCTGGGCTGGCGCTCATGCGCTCCAACATTGCGAGCTGGCGTTTCGTCCCGACCGACGGGTTCAGAGCCTTGAGTGCCCCACCGCTGCCCCACGCCGAGCGGATGGCGCGGCCCCATTCTTGGAAGCGGGCGATCTGCTCGATCGACGGCGTGTAGTGCTCACCCAACTCGGTGACGATGCTCTCCCGCACCTCGGCCGCAGCGCGTTCCATGTCGTCCCACCCGGCGTAGCCGAAGTACGAGAAGGTGTCGGAGAGGATCAGTGCCCGTGTTCGCTCCGGCCGTCTTGCCGCGAAAGCCATGGCGGCCGGGCCGCCCTCGCTCACACCGAAAAGGACGGCCTTGTCGAAGCCGACGGCGTCCATGACTGCCTCGATCTCGGCCGCTCGATCATCGAGCGTGCGAACTTTCGGAACGGGATCGGACAGCCCGACCCCGGCCTTGTCGAACAGCAGGACACGACAGAACGTCGAAAGCCGCCCCATGAAGGCCTCGAATTCGGGGGAGGTCCAGTACAACTCGACATGGCTGGCGAACGAACCTGCGACGACGAGCCCGATCGGCCCGTCGCCGAACACCTGATACGCCAGGCTCAGGTCGCCACACTCGGCATATGACGTGTCCGCCACCGCATGAGCGTACTGCTGACTTGACGATCAGGACGTCCCGGCGCGGCGGGCATACGCCGCGCGCTTTTCGATGTCGACGTCGGTGGTGAAGACGGCACTGGTTCCCGCGGCCCGGCCCGTCGCTTCCGACCACCGCTGCGGCAGAAACCGCTGGACGGTCGCGGCCCGGCCGATCGAACGGGGAACGAACACACGCGCTTTCGGCTTAGTGATCACACCGGCGATGGCCCGGGCGACGTCGTCGGGCTCGGCGTTCTTGATGCCCTTGCCATGTCCGACTCCGGCGATCATCTCGGTATTAACCAGGGTCGGCAGAATAGCCGAGAAGTGCACGCCACGGCCGCGGTTTTCCAGGCGAACGCTGTCGGTATAGCCGAGCACGGCATGTTTTGTGGCGCAATAGGTTGCGATGCCCTCGACCGGCACAACACTGCCGAGTGACGCGATGTTGACGATGTGACCGTGGCCGCGCGGCAACATCCGCTGGGCGGCCAGCTTGGTGCCCAGGATCACGCCGTAGATGTTCACATCGAGCACCCGCTGAGTGACGGCGTCGGCCTCGTCCACCGCGCTCCCGACGGCGATGACGCCGGCGTTGTTCACCAACACGTCGACGGGCCCCAGTTGATCCTCGACATTGTCGAGAAAATCGGCGAAGGATCGCCGATCGGTCACGTCTAGTCGGCGGCCAACTTTGAGGCCCAACCGGCTGCCCGCCTCCCTGACGGCAGACCTGTCGATATCGCCAATCGCGACGACGGCGCCCAAATCTTGCAGGACCGTCGCGGTCGCCAGCCCGATGCCCCGCGCGCCGCCGGTGATGGCTATGACTCTGTTTGCAACAGATGCGCGTTTCATCGCTTGATGCTCCTTTGGTCCAGGCTAAAGCCTAGGCGCCCAACGGTGTACGGCAGTACCGCACGGTGCTGTCAGACTACTGCGGGCTGGTCGCCGACCCGGCCCAGCCGCCAGGTGCCATCGCCGTGCAAATGCAGCTGCTGCTTGTGGTGTTGCTCGACGGCGACGCGGTGGCTCACGCTGACCACGATGGTGTCCGGACACTCGCTGCGCAGCGTCTCATAAAGCGTGTACTCCAACTCCTCGTCGACCGCAGATGTGGCTTCGTCGAGGAACACCGCCCTGGGCTTGGCGAGCAGGATGCGGGCGAAAGCGACGCGTTGTTGCTCACCCGGTGATAGCACTTTGGCCCAGTCCTGGGTCTCATCGAGGCGCTCACTCAGGTGCCAAAGCGCGACCTTGTTCAGTGCGCGCCGAACCTCGGCGTCGGGAAACTCACCGGCCTCGGCCGGGTAGGACACCACCGCGCGTAGGTCGCCCAGCGGAACATAGGGCAGCTGGCACACAAACACTGTGTGGTACTCATGGTCGGCCGGGCGGCGCAGTGTTCCCGACGCGAATGGCCACAGCAGGGCCAGGCTGCGAAGCAGTGTGGTCTTGCCACTGCCCGAGCGGCCGGTGATGACCAGCCAGTCGCCCGGTTTCAGTCGTAGGTCCAACGGCTCGACGAGCTGATCCCCGAAGGGGGTGCGCACCTCAACGTCGACCAGCTCCATTGAGCCGTCGCGACTGGCCGCAACGGTCAGCTGGGGTAGTTCGCGGGACTTCTCGTTGGCGTCGACGAGCCCGTCAAGACGCAGGATCGACGCGCGGTAGCTCGCGAACTGGTCGTAGGTGTTGCGGAAGAACGACAGCGACTCTTGCATCGAAGCGAACGCTCGCGACGACTGCATCACGCCGCCGAAGGTGATCGCGCCAGCGAACAGCCGCGGCGCCTGGACTACGAACGGCAGCGGAATGATGGCCTGGCTCACGGTATGGTTCCATCCGAGAAAGCCCAAGTTACGACGCACATATCGGCGGTAGTTGGTGATAATCGCCGCGAACAAGCCGCTCAGCAGCGTCTCTTCGGCTCGCTGGCCGCGGTAAAAGCCGACGGCCTCGGCAGCGTCGCGCAGCCGTATCAACGCGTAGCGGAAAGCGGCGTTGAAGACCTCGTTGCGAAAGGACAGCCGGATCAGCGGGTGCCCGATCCAGATTGAGATCACGGTAGCCGCCAGCACGTAGCCGAACACGATCACGAACATCGCCTTCGGGATCGACACGCCGAAAAGCGTTAGCGTGCCGGACAGTTGCCAGAGGATGGCCGCGAACGAGATCATTGCGACGACGGATCCCAATGCGCCCAACACCAGCGTGTTGTGGGTGTGGAGGGACGGCTGGTTCGGCGACCTACCGGCGCCGGCGGTAAAGATATCGATGTCCTGCTGGATGCGCTGGTCGGGGTTGTCGATGGTGTGGTCGATGAAGCGTCCCCGGTAAAACGCCGCCCCCTGCAGCCAGTCGCCCGTGAGCCGGTGCGTCAGCCACACTCGCCAGCGGATGATGAACCGCTGCGTCAAGTAGACGTCGAGCACGAAGCGGAACACATTGACGGTCGCGATCACACAGAAAGTTGCGATTGCCATCCAGAATCCGTGTATTCCCGAGTTCCGTACTGCGGTCTGGCCGGCGGCGGTGCCCTCAAACGCGACCTGGAGGGAGGAGTACACGTCGTTGACGTAGTAGCTGAAAAGCACCTCGATGCGCACACCCGTCATGACTGAAAGCACCAGCACGACAAACAGTCCCCACACCGGCAGGCTCTGTCGGCCCTTGAAGTAGTCACCGGTGATTCGCCAGTATTGCCTTCCCCAGGTGGTGTAGCGCGCCAGTAGCGCCGCAACGATCAGCAGCGCCGCGCCGCTGATGGCGCCGGCCTTGAGTACCCATATCAAGGACCCGACGAATTCGTGATTCCAGGCAAGGGCTGGAGTGTGAGTAGCCAACGCAGAACTCCTGTCGCCGATGCTGATCTCTTGGCGAAGCTACCCGCAAGGGCGCGCTGGGCAGCCGGCAAGGTGAGCGGTGCGAGAACGGTTGGGCCGCGCCATAGTTAGACTGACGCGGTGGCCACCAGCTTCGCAGACGTCGCCAAGGCGCAGTACATCCTGCTGACCACGTTCACCAAAGACGGCCGACCCAAGCCGACTCCGGTCTGGGCCGCCTCCGACGGTGACCGCCTGCTGGTGATCAGCGAGGAGAAAGCGTGGAAGGTCAAGCGGATCCGCAACACGCCGCGGGTCACGCTGGCTGTCTGCGATATTCGCGGCCACCCGAAAAGCGAGGCCATCGAGGCGACGGCCACCATCCTCGACAAATCCCAGACCGATACCGTCTACGACGCGATCGGTCGGGAGTACGGGCTGATCGGTCGGGTGTTCAACCTTTTCAGCAAGCTGCGCGGCGGCAGGCAAAACAACGTCGGGCTGGAACTGCGGCCTGCGTAGACCTATGCCCCGTTTCGCAGGTGTTCGCCGAAGAACGTGAAGACCCGCGCCCACGCATCCTCGGTGGCGGCCTGGTTGTAACCGAATCCTGCGACGCGCAGCAGTGGCTGCGCGGGAAGCTTGTTGGCAAAGCTGTGCCCGACGCCCGGATAGGCCTTGACGTCGTTGGTGATGCCTTTTTGATCGAGTACCCGTTTCAGTTTCGTGGGCGCCCCGATGCCGAGCGGGTCACGGAGGCCGAGGCTGGCGACGACCGGGCACGCCCCGTCCAGCGTTTCACTTAGCTCGCGCGGCAGAGGAGTGCCGTAAAACGGTGCCGAGGCGCCAAAACCCTTGGGCGACATAATCAATGCGAACCCACCGCCCATGCAGAATCCCGCGATGCCGACGCGGCCGGTGCATTCCGGCCGGGCTTTCAGATGATCCCGGGCCGCCAACACGTCATCAAGCGCCCGCCCGCGCTTGGTGAGCAGTTCGCGCATGACCCGGGTGATGCACCGCGCCCTGCCGCCCCGCGCGAACATGTTCGGGGTCAGCGCGACGTACCCGGCCGCGGCGACATGGCTGTTGATCGACTGTTTATCCGGTCCGTAACCGATTGCGTCGTGGATCACCACCACGCCCGGCCAGGGCCCTTGGCCGTCGGGAATGTCGAGCAGCGCGTCGATCGGGCCATCCGGGGCGTCGATGTCGATTGTCGTCACGTCAGTCATCTAACCGTGCGGCAGCGGTCGGCGTCGGCGGAACTCCGGCGGCCACCCGCGACGTTGCCAACTCATGGTGTCGCGACTGTTCCTGGTCTACGTCCTCGTCGAAATCGCCGTGGTGGTGGCGCTGGCGTCGACGATCGGGCTGGGCTGGACCCTGTTGTTGCTGCTGGCGGCCTTTGTCGCCGGCTTGGCGTTGGCGGGTTCGCAGCTCAAGCGCCAGCTCGCCCGGCTGCGCTCCGGGCTGACCACGCAGCAGTCGCAGCTGGCCACCGACGGCGCGATGGTCGCGCTGGGGTCGGTGCTCGTGGTGGTTCCCGGCCTGGTCAGCAGCGCCGCGGGACTGCTCCTTCTGTTGCCGCCGACCCGGGCCGCCGCCCGTCCGCTGCTGACGGCAATGGCGGTTCGCGGCATGGGCCGGCGTGCGCCGTTGATCACCGTCACCACCGTCGGCGCCGATCGATACGCGTCGGCACCCCGGCCCCCGGGGGATTACATCGACGGCGAGGTCTTAGACGTCACTGACGTCACTGACGTCACAGACGCCTCAGCGGTGGATCCGCCCGCCCTGCCGCGCCGGCCCGAGTAGACCTATACAGCGTGACGCAGGTCTCCACGACGCTGTTGGTCCATGGCCGGATCCACAGCCCGACCCACCCCGATGCCACCGCGATGGCGGTCCGCGACGGTGTGGTGGCCTGGCTGGGCAGCGACGACGTAGGTCGCGGCCAATTCCCTGACGCCGAGGTCGTCGATCTCGACGGTGATTTCGTCGCGCCGGGCTTCGTCGACAGCCACATCCATCTCACCGCAACCGGTCTGAGCCTGACCGGGCTCGATTTGCGGGAGTCGACGTCGCGTAGGCATTGCCTGCAGATGGTCGCCGACTTCGCGGCGGCCCATCCCGGTCAGCCGGTGTGGGGTCACGGTTGGGACGAATCTGCGTGGCCGGACGACGCGGCGCCCAGCACCGCCGACCTCGACGCGGTGCTCGGCGGTCGGCCCGCCTACCTGGCCCGCGTCGATGTGCACTCGGCGCTGGCCTCGACCGGTCTGCGCGAGCTTGTACCCGGACTCGCCTCGGCGACCGGATTCGACGAACAGCGCCCCCTGGTCGCCGATGCCCATCACCTGGTCCGCGCCGCCGCCCGCGACCTGTTGACCGATGGCCAACGCACCGAAGCACGGGTGGCCGCGCTCGACGCCGCGGCCGCCAACGGAATCGTCGCGGTACACGAATGTGCTGGGCCCGAGATCGGCGGGCTGGACGACTGGCATGAGTTGCGGACCGTTGGCCATGGCGTCCAGGTGACCGGCTACTGGGGTGAGGCGGTGACCAGCGCGGCGCAGGCACGTGCGGTCATCGAAGACACCGGTGCGGCCGGGTTGGCCGGTGACCTCTTCGTCGACGGCGCCCTGGGTTCACGCACCGCCTGGCTGCATGAGCCCTATGCCGACGCCGCCGACCGGGCCGGAACCTGCTACTTGGATCCTGAGGCCATCACCGGCCACGTCAGAGCATGTACCGAGGCCGGCGTCACGGCGGGTTTTCACGTCATCGGCGACGCCGCCGTCTCGGCTGTTGTCGCCGCGTATGAGCGGGTGGTCGAAGAACTCGGCGTGGCCGCGGTGGCCCGCTGCGGCCACCGCTTGGAGCACCTCGAGATGGTCACTGCAGATCAGGCGTCCAAGCTGGGCACCTGGGGTGTTATGGCCAGCATGCAGCCCAATTTCGACGCACTCTGGGGCGGCCATGACGGCATGTATGCCCGCCGTCTCGGTGTCGCCCGGGCAGAGGTTCTCAACCCGTTTGCGCTGTTAGCATCCCAAGGCGTGGCCCTCGCGTTCGGATCCGACGCCCCGGTGACCGGCCTCGACCCCTGGGCGACTGTCCGGGCGGCCGCCAACCACCACATGCCCGGCAGTTCGGTTTCCGTGCGAGCGGCATTCGCCGCGGCGACTCGCGGCGGCTGGCGCGCCGGCGGCGTCGGTGACGGGCTCGCGGGCAGCTTGATCCCGGGTGCGCCCGCGTCTTACGCAATCTGGGATGTTGGCGACCCCACCGCGCTCGAAACCAGTGCGCCAAGCGACGCGATCCGGCGGTGGTCTACCGATCCACGGTCGAGGGTGCCCGCATTGCCGCGGCTGGGCCCGACCGATGCGTTGCCGCGCTGTCGGCAAACCGTGCACCGAGGCGCTGTCATCTATGGCTAAGGGCAGCAGCCGGTTCGACCGCTGGCGGCGGCCCGGGGAGGACACCGAAGTTATCCCGCCGGTCACGGACGACGACGAACACGACGGCGAAATTCCGTTTCAGCACGACGATCTCGACGATCACGACGCCGACGCCGAGTCAGAACACGCCGCCGACCTGGAGACCGACCTCGAGCCGAACGCCGACGACGATCAGCTGCCGAGCTTCGGTGAGCACGCCCGTGAGAGAGCGGCGCAGCTAGGCCGGCGACTGGTCGAGCTCAGCGCCGCGCTGCTGGTCCGGCTGGTCCACGAACTCCGCGTCCGGCTTCCGCAACTCGGTACAGCGCTGCGCCCGCGCCTGACCCGGCTCGGCGTCACAATCTTCGCCGGTCTGCTGCTGTACTCGAGCTATCCCAGGTTCAACTGGTGGTGGGCTGCCGTCATCGCGTTTGCGGCGCTGGCCTGGGTGCTGACCCGCCCGGCCACCACGCCGGTGGGCGGATTCGGCTACGGCTTGCTGTTCGGCCTGGTGTTCTACCTGCCGTTGATCCACTGGATCAGCATCCTCGTCGGCGCGATGCCCTTGGTGGCACTGGTGCTGGTGTGCTCGCTGTTTCCCGCCATCTTCGGCCTGTCGGCCGTCGTGGTGCGGCAGCTGCCCGGCTGGCCGATCTGGTTCGCCGTGTTGTGGGTGGCACAGGAGTGGTTGAAGTCGACGGTGCCATTCGGTGGATTCCCCTGGGGCGTGGTGGCCGCCGGCCAGACCGACGGCCCGTTTCTGCCGTTGGCCCGGCTGGGCGGCGTGCCGTTGCTTTCGCTGGCGATCGTGCTGGTCGGCTGCAGCGTCACCGCGATCACCCTGGAAATCGTGTCGTGGTTGCGGGCGTCGCGTCGGGCCGGGGCCGACTCGCCGCCTGCGGTGGTGCTGCCGGCAATCTGCATCTGCCTGGTGTTTTTCGCCACCGCCGCAATCTGGCCGCAGGTCCGCCATTCCGGCACCGGATCGGGCAACGAACCCATCGTGACCGCCGCGGTGGTCCAGGGCAACGTGCCACGGCTCGGTCTTGAATTCAACGCGCAGCGCCTCGCGGTGCTGGCCAACGATGTCCAGCAGACCCGCCGGCTGGCCGATGACGTGCGCGCTG
>Ga0335075_10011580_pt1 | contig 13328 bp, 11 predicted proteins | sample Lox_Sample_24_FD_206723 | JGI IMG/M metagenome (GOLD analysis project Ga0335075, IMG submission 206723) | Soil microbial communities from Loxahatchee National Wildlife Refuge, Florida, United States - Lox_Sample_2.4 | ecosystem: Environmental > Terrestrial > Soil > Wetlands | place: USA...
GCGCGTTCCTGCCGCGCTAGCCGAGCCCGCTGCGGAGCCCGAGCCGAAGAGCTGCGGCACGCCGGCGCCGCCCGGGGCACCTTCGGCGCCCGACCCGCCCGCAGCGCCCGGCATGCCCGCGCCGCCTGCGGGTCCGCCCGCACCCGCGCCGGGGAGAGCCGAGCCGGCGCTTGACGAGCCGCCACCCGGCGCGCCAGTGCCGCCGAAGCCGCCGCGCCCGCCCGGACCGCCGAGGCCGCCGCTGGCGGTCGCGGAGGCGGGGCCGCCTTCGGGGAAGGTGGCGCTGGTGGCGTGGCCGAGCGTGTCGAACGCCCACACGCCGGGGGCGAGCAGCAGCAGCGCAACGATCGCGCCGACGGCCGCCGTGCGCACGCGCCGCTCGGCGAACGCCGCCAGCGCGAACGCTGCGATCAGGCCGCACACGATCAGCACGGGCTTCAGCCACGTGAGCTGCCCCGGGTAGTCGCCCAGCACGACCAGCTCGGTGGCCACGCCGGCGGCGACCGCCAGCGGGCCGAAGACGTGCGCGCGCACGCGGCCGTGGATCAGCTGCGCGGCGCCGGCGCCGACGAGCGCGGCGGCGAACGGGGCGAGCAGCGACACGTAGTAGGGGTGGAAGATGCCGCTGGCGAAGCTGAACAGCACCGCGGTGGTGGCGAACGCGCCGCCCACCGCCAGCAGCCAGCCGCTGCGCGCGTCGCTGCGCCGCAGGCGGCTGGCGGCGAGGATGGCCACGGCGCTGACGAGCGCGAAGCCGAGCAGCCAGCCGGCCTGGCCGCCGAGCGCGGAGTTGAGCAGGCGCAGCGGCCCGCTGGCGCCGCCGAACACGCTGCCCCCGCCGCCGCCGGCCCCGCGCGGGCCGCCGGCCTGGCCGTCGACACGGCCAAGGCCGTTGTATTCGAAGATCAGGGAGAGGACGCGGTTGTCGCTGGTGCCGGAGATCCACGGGCGGTCGGCCGCGGGGGTCAGTTCCACGAGCAGCGGCCACGCGCCGCCCACGACCAGCATCGCCGCGCCGCCCGCGAGCAGCTGTCCCAGCGCGTGGAGACGGCCGCGCGCGGCGGGAGCGAGCCACAGCCACGCGAGCGCGATGCCGGGGACGACCACGAGCGCGACGAGCATCTTCGTCTCGAAGCCCAGGCCCACGCACACGCCCGCGGCCACCAGCCAGCGCGTGCCACGGCCGGACGGGGCGCGTTCGATCGCGCGCAGCGCGCACCACAGCGCGGCCACGCTGCACAGGATCAGCAGCGAGTCGGGGTTGTTGTGGCGCGAGATCGCCACGGTGATCGGCGTCAGCGCCAGCGCGAGCGCGGCCACGAAGCCGCCGAGGCGCCCGAAGCGCCGGCGCACGAGGTCGTACACGAGCGCCACGCTGGCCACGCCCATCAGCGCCTGCGGCACGAGGATGCTCAGCGGGTGGTAGCCGAACACGCGCACCGACAGCGCCTGCACCCACAGCGCCAGCGGCGGCTTGTCCACGGTCATCACGCCGCTGCGGTCCATCGACGCGTACAGGAAGTCGTGCCAGCTCGTGCTCATCGAGCGCACCGCCGCCGCGTAGTAGTCGTTGGCCCAGCCGTTGCGCGACAGGTCCCACAGGTTCAGCACGCCAGCCAGCGCCATCGCCGCCAGCAGCTCCGGGTGCGGCCGGCGCGCTGCCAGCGCGCGGGCGCGCGATCGCATCTTTACCGCCCAAGCGCTGCCCGCGGAAGCGGCCGGCGCCGCCGGGGAGGCGGCCGAGTGTGTCTGCCATGAATAGCTCATGGCGGCAGCATCGACGGCGCGCGTAGGGGCAGCCTTTGCGGAACGTCGGAGTTTTGTAAGGGGCCGGCGCGGCCGCTCTAGTCGATCAGGCGCCTGCCGAGCTGGCGAATCGCCAGGCGCCACATCAGCAGCGCGAAGGCGATCAGCACGGCGGCGTGCACGAGGTCGGGCATGCCCAGGCGCCCGAGCGAGGCGTCGCGCACGAGCTGCACGCAGTGGTACAGCGGGTTGACCTGCGCGACCGCGCGCACGCCCGCGGGCAGGCTGGAGATCGGGAAGAAGGTGCCGGCGACGAGGAACAGCGGTGTGAGCACGGCGCTGGTTATGTAGTTGAAGTTGTCGATCGTCTTGGCCACAGCCGCGACGGTCACGCCGAAGCCGGCGAAGCCGAAGCCGGTGACGAAGCCGATCGGCACGACCAGCAGCATCCCCGCTTCCGGTTGCACGCCGAACGCGATGCCCACGACCAGCGGCGCGAGGCCGTACACGCCCGCGCGCAGGGAGATCCACAGGATCTCCGCGGTGATCAGCTCTTCCACGTCCACCGGCGCGGCGAGCATCGCGTCGTACGTGCGCTGGAACTGCCAGCGGATGAACGTGTTGAACATGCCGGGGAACGCGGAGCTGAACAGCACGGCCGTGGCGACCACGCCGGTGGCCACGTACTGCACGTACGTGAGCCCGTCCACGCGCTTGAGCAGCACGCCCAGGCCGAGGCCGAACGCGAGCAGGTAGATCGTCGGCTGCACGATCGAGGAGAACGTCGTCGCCTTCCAGTAGCGCCCGAAGATCGCCACGTCGCGGCTCATCACGCCGGCCAGCGCAGCGGGTTCCAGCCGTCCCACGCGGCGTGTCGCCACGGCCGGCGCCACGGGCTGCGCGCCGGGTTGCCGCGCGAACGCACTCATCTATTCGATTTCCTCTCCGGTGAGCGCCACGAACGCGTCCTCCAGGTTCGCCGGGCGGCGCACGCCCTCGGGAGCCTGCCCGTTGAGCGTCTCCGCGCGCAGGATCGCCACCGCGGGGCCGCTGCGCCGGCTCGTCCACCCGCTGCTCGCCGCCAGCTCGCTGACCTGCGCCAGGCGCTCCGGCGGCCCGTACACCTCGAGCACCTGCTCGCCCGCGTGCGCCGCCACGAGTTCCGCAGGCGTGCCTTGCGCGATGATGCGCCCGGCGGACATCACCGCCACTGTGTCCGCCAGGCGCTCGGCCTCCTCGATGTAGTGGGTGCTCATCAGCACCGTCACGCCGCTCGCGCGCAGGTTGTCGATCAGCGACCACAGCTCCTGGCGGATCTGCGGGTCAAGGCCCACCGTGGGCTCGTCCAGCAGCACCAGCCGCGGGCGGTGGATCAGGCCGCGGGCGACCAGCAGCCTGCGGCGCATGCCGCCGGACAGCTCTTTGACGATCGTGTCCGCGCGCGGCACCAGGTTGGCGATCCGCAGCGCGCGCGTGACCGCCTGCGCCCGCTCAGCACGCGGCACGCGGTACAGGCGCGCGAACACCGTCAGGATCTGGCGGCAGGTCAGCTCCACGTCGAGGTTGTCCAGCTGCGGCACCACGCCCATCTCCAGGCGCGCCTGCTTGGATTCCCGCGGCAGCTCGTAGCCGAGCACCGCGATGCGGCCCTCGTCCGCGAGCGCCTGCGCCGTGAGCATGCGCATCGTCGTGGACTTGCCCGCGCCGTTGGGCCCGAGCAGCCCGAAGCACACGCCCGGTGCCACCTCCAGGTCCAGGCCGTCCACCGCCACGATCTCGGCGCCGGCGCCCGTGCCGGGGAAGCGCTTGACGACCCCCCGCATCGAGATCGCCGCCGCGTGCTGCGCTGCGCGCGCCTCCGCTTGCTCGGCCTCCTCTGGCTGCACCTCGGGCATCCGGACACTGTAGGTCGCTCGCCGGCATGGGCGGATGTCGATCGATTCGCGCCCGATCTGGGACGGCGGTCCATAGCCGCGCGACGCCGGCCGCGGCAACCTGGGCGCAGGCTGTTCGTATCGCGTCCCCAGCCGGCGGGAGAGGGTCATGCCAGACACAGCGCCCCAGATAGTCGCCCTCGGGGGAGGCGGCTTCTCGATGGAGAAGGACCCGCAGCTCGACGACTACGTGCTGTCCCTGACCCAATCGGACAGGCCACGCGTGTGCTTCCTGCCGACCGCCTCGGGCGACGCCGACCACTACGTGGTGCGCTTCTATCGCCGCTTCGCGTCCAGCTGCGAGGCGAGCCACGTGTCGCTCTTTCGCCGCGACCAGGGCACGCCCTCGGGCGGCCAGACGGGCGGCGTGGAGGACGATCTCGCCAGCCACCTGCTGGCGCAGGATTTGATTTATGTAGGGGGAGGCAACGTTGTGAGCATGCTCGGCGCGTGGCGGGCGCACGGCCTCGACACGATCCTGCGCAGGGCATGGCGTCGCGGCATCGTCCTGTGCGGGCCGTCCGCCGGCTCGCTGTGCTGGTTCGAGCAGGCGCTCAGCGCGTTCCACGGCGCGCCGCGCATGGTGCGCGGCCTGGGCCTGCTGCCGTACTCCAACTGCGTGCACTACGACGCCGAGCCCGCGCGCCGGGTCGAGTACCACCGCTTCGTCGCCGACGGCATGCGCCCCGGCTTCGCCGTCGAGGACGGGGTCGCGCTGCACTTCCGCGGCACGCGCCTGGAGCGCGTGGTGTGTTCGCGCGCGGACGGCGGCGCGTTCCTGATCGAGCCGTGCGAAGACGGCGTGCGCGAGACGCGCCTGGAGGCCATCTGCCTGGCCGCGCCCGCTGCCGGCCCGTGCCCCGCAGGGGCGCACCCCAAGCCGGAGGGTCCCCTTCGGGGGGATTACGTGAACGCGTGAGCGCTAGGCCGGTCGTCGAGCCGCACGAGCGCGCGATCTTCGCGATGGGCGGCGGCGGCTTCACGATGGAGCCCGCCAACCCGCTGCTGGACGACTTCGTGCTGTCGCTGGCCGATGTGGCGGAGCCGCGCGTGCTGTTCCTGCCGACCGCCTCCGGCGACACGACCGCGCAGATCAACGCGTTCAAGTCGCGCTTCGGCGGGCGCGCGTGCATCTCCGAGCAGCTGTCGCTGTTTCACCTGCGCAGCTCCACGCGCTCGCTCGCGGAGATCGTGCTGGAGCAGGACATCGTCTACGTGGGCGGCGGCTCCATGCGCAACCTGCTGGCGCTGTGGCGGGCGCACGAGCTGGACGAGCTGCTCGTGCAGGCGTGGCAGCGCGGCACCGTGCTCGCCGGGCTGAGCGCCGGCGCGATGTGCTGGTTCCAGGCGGGCGTCACGCGCTCCAGCGGGCCGCCAGAGCCGATCGACGGCCTCGGCGTGCTGCGGGGCTCGCTCACCGTGCACGCCGACGGCGAGCCCGAGCGCCTGCCCGTGTGGCTGGCGTGCGTGCAAGACGGCACGCTCCCCGGAGGCTGGGCGCTCGACGACGGCGTCGGCCTGCTGTTCCGCGGCGAGCGCCTGGAGCGCGTGGTCAGCTCGCGGCCGGGCGCGGGGGCGCAGCGCGCGGACGCGATCGCCGGGGAGCTGGTGCGCAGCCGGCTCGACGTGGAGCTGCTGGGCGACGGCCCGCGCGCGGCCCTGGGCGGCTTCGACGAGGCCGTGGAGGAGCTGCGACGGGTGAACCGCATGCGGCGCGGCAGCTCGCGCGGGCGCTGATCGCACAGGCGCGCGGCGGGTGGTGGGTGGCGCGCGGGACGCCCCTCGGGCGAGCTTCACTCGTACGAACGTCCAGTTTGGTGGAGATCCAGACAGATTGGGCACAGAATCGGCGACAGCACGAAAAGAACGACACGAATTGCCCGAAAAGGGCAGCCGGGTCGCCCCAACGGAACGACGCCAGATGCAGATCACACCGACAACCGCGCCTCAGCACTCCAATCTCGATCGCCTGCTGCGCTGCGTGTCCTCCGGCTATCTCGAGGAGGGTTGCTCGTGCAACGCGACGGTGCCGTGGAGCGTTGCCAGCGCCGCGTGGGCCAACGAGCTTGCGAGCAACGCGGAGCCGGCCGAAGACCGCTTCTTCCGCTTCGTCTGGCGCGGCGGCGTGTGGCTCGCGTACGGGCTGCGCGACGGAAACGTGCGCGGCGTGTACTGCCCGACGCACAGCGCCAGGCGGGCGGAGCGCTCCTACCTCCAGAACGTCGGCGTCGCCTGAGCGCAGCGGCTATGTGGCCACGCGCTCAAAGACCGCGGCGAGGCCCTGGCCGCCGCCGATACACATCGTCTCCAAGCCATAGCGCGCGTCGCGCCTGTGCATCTCACGCAAAAGCGTTGCGAGGATTCGCGCACCGGTCGCGCCGACGGGGTGGCCGAGGGAGATGCCCGACCCGTTCACGTTGACGCGCTCGAGGCCGTCGTGAAGCTGCCACTCGTGCAGCACCGCCAGCACCTGTGAGGCGAACGCCTCGTTGATCTCGATCAGGTCGATCTGCTCAAGCGTCAGCCCGGCGCGCTCGAGCGCCGCGCGCGTGGCCGGCACCGGACCGATGCCCATCGTCTCCGGCGCCACCCCCGCGACCGCCCACGAGACGAGCCTTGCCAACGGTCGCAGCCCCAGCTCCGCCGCGCGCTGCGGATGCGTGACCACGCACACCGCAGCGCCGTCGTTCTGGCCGCTGGAGTTGCCCGCGGTCACCGTCGCGTCGGGGTCGCTGCCGCCCATGATCGGACGCAGGCGACCGAGCGCCTCCAGCGTGGTGTCCGCACGCGGGTGCTCGTCGGTGTCCACCACCCCCTCGCCGCCCGCGCGGGCCGAGCCGGGGGTGGTCACGGGCACGATCTCCTGCGCGAACGCGCCGGTCTGTTGCGCGGCCACGGCGCGCTCGTGCGAACGCAGCGCCAGCGCGTCCTGCTGGTCCCTGGGGACGGCGTACTCGCGCCTGACGTTCTCCGCCGTCTCCAGCATCCCGCCGGCAACCGGGTGGTTGACGCCGCCGGCGCTCACGCGCGCTCGTTCCAGGCGATCCTCGAGCCTGATCGCGCCCGCCTTCACGCCCCAGCGCGGGCGCGTGGAGTAGAACTCGGCCTGGCTCATGCTGTCAACGCCGCCCGCCAGCACCAGCTCGGCGGCGCCCGTGCACACCTGCATGCAGCCGTACAGCACCGCCTGCAATCCCGAGCCGCAGCGCCGGTCGATCTGCAGCCCCGGCACCTGCACCGGCAGCCCCGCGTCCAAAGCGGCCACGCGCCCGATCGCCGGCGCCTCGCCGTTGGCGTAGCACTGCCCCATGATCACGTCGTCCACGTCCTCGCCGCTCAGGCCCGTGCGGGCGACCAGCTCGCGGATCACCGTGGAGGCCAGCGCGGCCGCGCTCACGTCGCGCAGCACGCCGCCGAAGCGCCCCACCGGGGTGCGCAGCGGCTCGCAGATCACTGCGTCTCTAGTTGTCATGTGCAGAACTGGTCATCGCTGGAGGGGTTTCGCGCCGAAACCCTACCTCGCGGCGCGCGCGACGGGCTGCCGCAAGCTTGAGCATTGGGTCCCATCGCGGTACGCAAGGAACAAACCAGGTCTAAAGTCGCCAATTCCGGCGATCGATCGACCCCCGTGTCGCGCATCATCGTGCACCGTCTGATGTCGCTCGTCGTCGCGCTGTCCATGGGTGGCGGCGCGGTCGTCGCGGGCGCCACGCTGATCCCCGGCAAGCCCAAGCCCCGCGCAACGACCATCGCCGCCCGCATCCAGCCGCCGATCCCGCTCGCGCCGCTGGCCGTCGAGCGCAGGCCCGCAAGGCACGAGACGACGCGAGGGGCCGGGCGCCGGCACCGGAGCAGCAGCGAGTCGCACGTCGCCGGGCTCCAGCGCACCCCTACCGGCAACGCTGCCGCCTCCCACAGCGAAGACGTCACCGCGCCCGCCGCACACGCCAACATCGGACCTCCTGACGCGCCCGCGTACACCCCGCCCCGCAGCGGAAGCAATCGGACCACCGGCCGCGCGCGAGCGCCGCACACGCGAGGCGATCTGCTTCGCAGCACCCTGCACGGCCACCGGGGCACGTCCGGACGCGAAGGCAAGCAAGGGCCGGAAGGTCCCGCCGGACCCGCCGGACCCAGCGGACCCGCTGGACCCGCCGGCGCCAAAGGCGAACCCGGGCCTCAGGGCGTGAAAGGCGAAACCGGCGCGGCTGGGCCGGAAGGCAAGGAAGGCAAAGGCGACGCAGAAGGCACAGAAGGGCCGCAGGGCGTCAAAGGCGAAACCGGCGCGGCGGGGCCCGAAGGCAAAGAAGGTAAACAAGGGCCTCAGGGTCTCAAAGGCGAAACGGGCGCGGCCGGGACGGAAGGTAAAGAAGGCAAAGAAGGTAAGGAAGGCAAGGAAGGCATAGAAGGCAAGGAAGGTAAAGAAGGTAAAGAAGGTAAAGAAGGACCTCAGGGCCTCAAAGGCGAAACCGGCGCAGCCGGGGCGGAAGGCAAAGAAGGGGCACCCGGCGCAGAAGGCAAAGAAGGCAAAGAAGGCCCGCAGGGCAAAGAAGGGAAAGCAGGGCCGGAAGGCAAGGAAGGGCCCTCCGGCCCGAAAGGCGAAGTCGGAGCAGAAGGGAAAGAAGGGAGACCCGGAGCCGAAGGCAAAGAAGGTAAAGAAGGCAAAGAAGGCAAAGCGGGGAGCGAAGGGAAAGAAGGGAAAGAAGGAAAAACGGCGGAATTCAAAGAATATCTCGAACCGAAGAAAGAACGGACGCTCGGAACGGAATATGAAGTCTCGAAGCAGACCCAGGTGTCCGTCCTGTTCGACCGCGAAGCAACCACGGAAACCACCCTCGCGATATTCGTCGGCACGACCGGCAGCATGACCGAAGTCTTGAGCTACACCTTCAAATCGAACACGGCAGGAGAAACCCGCTTCTACACGTTCATCGTCCCGGCGAGCAAAAAGTGGAAGATCACCGCGGGGGGCGGCAAATTGCTCACCACCTACCTGCAATGACGACCCGGCTGACGATGGGGACGGCTCGTCGCTGCACCCGCACGGCGCTCGCGGTGCTCGCGACGGCGTGCCTGGCCGCCTGTGGATCGAGCGTGGCGAGCCGGATGAGCCAGGGCACCCTGAGCGTCGCTCGAGTCGAGCGCGCGATCACGACCTCGGCGCTCGCAGAGCACGGCGTGCACGCGGCGGTGACGTGTCCCGGCGACGTTCCGGAGAAGGCTGCGTACGCCTTCACATGCACGGCCAAGCTGAGCGTCGGAAGCTACCCGGTGACGGTGACCGAGACGAACGGGCACGGTCATGTGCGCTACGACGGCACAGAGCCCTTGGCGGCACTGGACATCTCGAAGGTCGAGCATGCGATAGTGGCGTCGGTCGCGCAGCAGCGCCGCCTTCGCGCGAGCGTGAGCTGCCCGGGGGAAGTCCTCCAGCAGGCCGGGCTGGTGTTCGACTGCACCGCGACGATCGCCGGCAGGCGAGGCCTGTACCGGTTCGCGGTGACGGAGACCGACGACCAAGGGCACGTCGCATACGTGGGCGTTTGATCGCGCCCGCCCGGCCCGCGATGGTCTAGCGTTATGCTCGGCATCCCGATCAAGGAGGGGTGGCAGAGCGGTTGAATGCGGCGGTCTCGAAAACCGTTTCGGGGGAGATTCCTCCGACGAGGGTTCGAATCCCTCCCCCTCCGCCAGTTTCACGAAGTACGAACTATCGCTAGCAGCAAAGGGCTTTGGGGAGTCTCGGCTCTCTGGAGCCCTTGCTGCGGCCTGGGTCTTGATGGCCTCAGCCTCAGCCAGCACGTCCGCAGCCAGGTTGTCGGCTAGGAGCAGGGCGTAAGGTTCGGTCAGCTCGGCGCCAGTGATCTTCACGACCGTCTGGCCAGTGGCCTCATCCCATTCAGGCATGACGTAGAGTTTCCGAAAGAACGCCTGGTTGTAGCCGCGTTTGAGCTGCTTGGAGCCGGCCTGGTAGACCCCGGCGACATCCTCGGCCAACTCCAGAGCGATGCGCAGGTGCTCGGCATTGAGACTGAGGGCTCTCTCGGTTTCAGCCAGTGAGGCGTGCGCCGCGTCGAGTTCATCGTCCAGGACAGCTTGCTTGCGCTTGAAGACGCTGGCCGAGATGGACTTCTCGCTGAAGCGCATATCGACCAGGGCGTCCTGCTTAGCTTCCAGCGCCCGGATGAGCCGGGTCTTGGCCTCACGCACCTGGATCACGGCCTGCTGGCTGACAGCCACCAGGGCTTCGATCGCCTCGGTACGGCGTTGGACTTGCTCGGCCGTGAGCTGGACAGGCCGCTCGGCGTAGTAGCGCTGGATAGCCCGCTCGATCAGCTCGGGGTTGATGTTGGTGCGCATCGTGCAGCTTGTGCCTCTGACGCGCCCGACGCAGAAGTAGTAGGCGTAGCGCTTGCCGGTGCAGCTTCGGCTCAGGCCGTAGACCAGCCGCCGGCCGCACTCACCGCAGAACAGGAGCCACGTAGGTAGTGGCGGTGTTTCTGTGGGCGCTCGCCGGCCACGCGCTTTTCATCGATCCGGGTCTGCACGATGTCGAAGGTCGCTTGATCAATCAGTGCGGGGTGGCGTCCCTCGAAGACCTGGGCATCCGGCGTGCCACGCTTGTAGATCAGTTGGCCGGTGTAGTAGGGGTTGCGGAGCATGCGCTGCCAGGCGGCAACGCCAACCTTGCCGGCCGGGTAGCGCTTGGTGGGCAGGCTGCGCAACCCGAGGCGGAATAGTTCGTTCGAGAGCTGCGAGAGGGAGTACTCGCCCGTGGCGTAGAGCTGAAGCCGTGGGTGATGAAATGGTGCCGGTCAGGATCGAGCACGGGCGCGCTGACCTGCCGACCATCGGGCAACGTCTCAATGCCCGAGATGTAGCCCAAGCGCCGACTACCGTAGCTGCCGCCCGCCTTCGCCCGCTGGTACAGACCGCCGCGCACATTGCGGCCGGTCTTCATGGACTCGTACTGGTTGGTGACGGCCATCATGCCCTCCATCCAGAAGGACTCCGGCGTGTCGTCGCCGACCATCGGCTCAGTGATCGAGATCAGGCGCGCACCGGCCTGGCGCACCAGCTCGTGGGTGCGGAAGTGGTCTTGGATGTTACGCGCCCAACGGTTGAGCGCCCACACGATGACGTAATCCACGCGGGTCGAGGCGTGTTCATTGCGGCGCTTCAACTCATCGAGCATCGCCAGGAAGCCGGTGCGCTTGTGCAGATCGACGTAGGCGCTCTTGCCGGGGTCGCTGAACTCGGCGGCGGTCTCGGCATCAAGCTGGAGCGCCTTGTCGGCGGCGGCCTCCCGCTGCGCGTCAATCGACAGGCCATCGGCGCTATAGCCGGTGTTCACCTGACTATCGGATGACACGCGCAGGTAGACAAACGCCCGCTTAATGCTCGCCGTTATGGTGGACGCTTCGGTAGTTGCTAATGCTGTCATTTGACTCTTTTCCTATTCATGGTCTTACTGTTGTTAATTTCACATTATATACTCTGTGTTATACGAGCGCAAGCATGAGGGGGAGCGCGTCATCGAACTGCTGCACCGCGAACAGCTCGGCCGCTTCGACTGGCAGCCGCTCGACGCTTGCCCTGATCGCCGGCCCGCGCCTCCGGCTGGTCGTGAGCCACAGCACCAGCGGGAAGACGCCGTGTGCGGCCTGCTCTCGGCCGCTCTGGTAGTAGGCCAGATAGGCGGCGAGCTGGCGCTCGATGGCGCGGCTGCCCTCGGTGCCTCGGTCGATCTCGATGAAGTAGCGGTATTCGTAGTCCTCGGCGGCCAGCCGGACGTAGCTGTCGGGCTTGAGCACGAGTGGCTGACTGCCATAGCCGTCATAGCGACGGTGACACGACGGCTCAGCAGTCAGCTCCAGCAGCTCGAAGCGCTGGGTGCGGTCGGCTTCGATGAGCCGGGTGTGCAGCTCAGCGACGAGCAGGGTGTGACGCACGAACAGCGTCCCCGGTAGACGCGACCGCCGCCTGGGCGCCCCGGGCAGCAGGTCCCGTGCCATCGCCAGGCGTTGACCGGCCAGCCCGAGGTAGTAGACCGAACCAGCCGAACCGGCCCGTACGCCGCCGACGCGACGCGGCAGCCGGGCCAGCACGTCGAGACGGCTGAGGCGCAGCAGGGCGCGGCGGGCAGCCCGAGCCTTCGCGCTCGCATCACCCATACCGTCAAAGCACAGGCGGGTGAGCTGCGCGCCGCTGACGAAGCGCAGGGACGCGACGTAGTGGAGCACCTTCAGGTCACGCCGCGTCAGCGTGGCCTCCAGCTCGCCGAGCGCGGCGCTCGTCAGGTAGCGACGGCTCATTGGTCGCTCACTTTGGTGCATCTAGTCAGTGGCAGATTGAGGGAAACGGGCTGGTGGATACGGCGGTTTTGCCGCGTCCGACTCCACGCGACCGGACGGCCGAGCGGCGCGGGGTTCACGTCGGCCTCCGACGCCGCCCGACCGGAGCCGGCGGGCGCCGTGGCGCCACGGTGGCCCGCAGGCGAGCCTCGACATCGGCTCGGGGCCGGGCATAGCCCGCCCGGGACGCGGCACGGACACGCTCGGCGCTGCCGATTGACGGCGGTGGGCTGGGGGTCATCAGGGTGACGGGGCGAGCCGTGCGGCCGTCCTCGAGCGCCACTTGGGCGGCGATCGAGTAAGCGTCCAGGGCTTGCAGATCGCTGGCTGTGAGCGCCGGGGTGAATATGCGCTCCAGCACTTTCGCGTCGCTGGCGCTGAGCGCAAACACCGCCTTAGAGCGGGCGTTGGCCAGGATGACCTCGCGCAGCTCGCGGTCGAGCTGGTCGAGGTTCTGATGCGCCACGGTCAGGCTCAACCCGTACTTGCGGCCTTGGGCGAACATCTCATCCCAGGGGATGGGGGCGGCGGTGAAGTCCTGTACCTCATCGACGTAGAGCCCGAACGGCTGACGCTCGCTCGGCGGCAAGCGGGCACGTTCGGCGGTTGCCTGCCAAAGCGAAGTGAGGATGAGACAGCCCAGGAGCTGCGCCGTCTCACTCCCCAGCAGGCCCTTCGGCAAATAGACCAGCAGCACCTTGCGTTCCGCCAGCAGGCCCGGCATGGTGATGGCAGGCGCGGCCTGCCCGACGATGGCGCGGATCGCGGGGCGGGCGGTGAACTGGCGCACCTTGTTCAGCAAGGGCGCGATCACGGTGGCCTGCTCGCGCGTCGGTAGGTGTTCATACCAGCGCCAATCGAGTTCGAGGCCCAGCGGGTCGTCCAGGTGGGCGATCCGGGCGCGGCGAAAGGCTGGATCGAGAAACAGTCGCGGCAGGTCGAGCAAGGTGGAGCCTTGGCGGCGGGTCAGGGTGAGCAGGCCCATGTGGGCGAGCTGGCCGGTACGTGGCCCCCAATACGCCTTCCAAAGTCGCTGAAACAGCTCGCCGAGCTGGTCGGCGATGAGTGACGGCTCGCTCTGACTGGCAAACGGGTTGAAGCCAACAGCATGCGTGGCGTCGAGGGGATCGAGCAGGATGACGTCGCCGGCGCGGTCGGGCGGGATCAGGTCGAGCAGGTCTTGCACCAGATCGCCGTTCGTCTCGATGACGGCCAGGCCCCGGCCGGCGCGCAGGTCATCGACCACCAGGCTCTTGATGAGCGAGGTCTTACCCGTCCCGGTCGGGCCGAGGAT
>Ga0335075_10011581_pt1 | contig 13328 bp, 8 predicted proteins | sample Lox_Sample_24_FD_206723 | JGI IMG/M metagenome (GOLD analysis project Ga0335075, IMG submission 206723) | Soil microbial communities from Loxahatchee National Wildlife Refuge, Florida, United States - Lox_Sample_2.4 | ecosystem: Environmental > Terrestrial > Soil > Wetlands | place: USA: Florida...
ACGGCTGGACCGACGACCCGGCGGTCGGGATCGCCTGCCTGGCAGTCGGAGTCGTGCTGGTGTGGCAGGGCCAGCCGGATGAGGCCGAGCCGTGGATCGAGCGTGCCGAGCGTACCCTCACAGCCGAAAGCCAGCCCGCGGCCGTCCTGGCGGTCCGCGTCATTCGCGGGACGCTTGAGCTGGAGCGAGGCCGTAACGCCGCGGCGCTGGCCGCTCTCGAGGCTGGCGAGCCGCTGTCCGCGCGGTTCGCCGGGCCGAACTACTTCGTCGCCAGGAACCGGGCATTGCGGATCCATTCCCTGATGCGCCTCGGCCAGGTCGAGCGTGCCGAGGAATTCCTGGCCAGCCTCGGCGAACAGGACCGTGAGCGCGGCGAGCTCCGCGTCGCCGCCGCGTCGCTGCGACTTGCCGCCGGCGACCCGAAGGCCGCGATCGCCGAGGCCACGCTGGTTCGGGAGAGCCATTTCCCGGACTACTGGGGATTCTGGCGGGCCAGGGCCGACGTAATCGAGGCGATCGCCAGGGACACACTCGGCGATCCGGATGCGGCCGACGCCGCCATCGAGCACGCGCTCGACCTGTCCGAGCGCAGCGGCGACCTGACCCCGTTCCTGCTGTATCCCGTTTCAGGCCTGCTGGAGCGTCATGCCACGCACCGCACCGCCCACGCCGCCCTCGTCGCCGAGATCCGCGGCCTGCTGCCCGGGACCCAGGTCGAGGCGCGGCACGGGGCGTCGCCGCCGCCCCGGCCCGAGCCGTTGCTCGAGCCGCTGAGCGACGGCGAGGTCCGCGTGCTGCGCTACCTGCCGACCAACCTGACCACGCCGGAGATCGCCCGCGAGCTGTCGGTCTCCCCGAACACGGTCAAGACCCACATCCGGCACCTGTACGCCAAGTTCGGCACGCACCACCGCGCCGAGGCCGTCGAGCTCGCCCGCGCCCTCGGCCTGCTCGCCCCCTCCAGGACGGGCGCGGCCAGCCGCTAGTCGCGTCAGGCGGCGCCTCGTTCATCGATGGGCCGCCGGCGGAGGTCCGGGCGCAGCAGCGCCGGTGGGCGGTAGGCCATGTCGAGCTGGCCGACGTCGGTGCCGGGCGGGACGATCTTGTCGATCTGGTCGAGGATGTCGTCGGTGAGCGTGACGTCGGCGCCGGCGAGCAGGTCGTCGAGTTGCTCCATCGTGCGCGGCCCGCTGATGGCGCTGGTCACGCCGGGGTGGGCGACCGTGAACGCCATCGCGAGGTGTGTCATCGGCAGGCCCGCCTGTTCCGCGAGCGGGATGATCTGCTCGACGATGTCGAGCCGGCGCTCGTCGCGCATGTGGCTGAACATGGCGGTGCGGCGGAGGTCGCCCTGCTGGCCCTTGCGGACGCGCCCGGTGAGCAGTCCCTGCGCGAGCGGGCTCCACACCAGGATGCCCATGCCGTAGCGCTGGGCGACGGGCAGCACTTCTGCCTCGATGCCGCGGTTGAGGATCGAGTAGGGCGGCTGCTCGGTGCGGAACCGTTCCAGACCGCGCTGTTCGGCCACCCACTGGGCTTCCACCATGTCGGACGCGGGCATCGTGGACGTCCCGATCGCGCGGACCTTGCCGCTGTGGATCAGGTCCGAGAGCGCGGACAGCGTCTCCTCGACGTCGGTCTCCGGGTCGGGCCGGTGAATCTGGTACAGGTCGATGTAGTCGGTCCGCAGCCGGCGCAGAGAGTCCTCGACCGCGGTTACGAGCCAGCGTCGCGAGGCGCCCTGCCGGTTGGGGTCGTCAACTCCCTCGATAGCGCTCCCCGCGCGCAGCCTGCCCCTCGCCTTGGTGGCGAGCACCACGCTGTCGCGGCGGCCGGCGAGTGCCTTGCCGACGATCTCCTCGGACTCCCCGTTCGAGTAGACGTCGGCGGTCTCAACGAAGTTGATCCCCGCGTCCAGTGCTTTGCGGATGATGCGGACCGAGTCGTCATGATCGGGGTTGCCGATGGCGCCGAACATCATCGCGCCGAGCGCGTAGGCGCTGACCTGGATGCCGGTCCTGCCGAGAGTGCGGTACCGCATGCTGTTTCTCCTCACAGTGCGGACGTTGTCTGGTGATCACAGCCTCGCGGCCGGCTGGGTGAACGACGATCGCCTCATCCGTGTGATTTCGCGTCGGCGCGGGCCCAGGGGAAGTCAGCTCGTGGCGTCCTGCCTGGGATTTGTTTGGTTTTGGCAGGGCCCGGGATGCGATGATGGTCATCGTGGATCCTGCGGGTCGTCCGGGTGCGGTGGCGACGGCGGTCGTGTCGCGTCCGGCGCTCCTGGAGCGGCTCTCGGGTCCGGCGCGGGTGACGGTCGTGTCGGCGCCGGCGGGCAGCGGCAAGACGGTGCTGCTGCGGTCCTGGCTGGGCCAGGACGGGCTGGACGGACGGGCGGCGTGGGTGCCGGCCGGGCACGGGGAGCGGGACCCGCAGCAGTTCTGGGCGCTGGTGGCCGGGGCGTTGCGCCGGACCCCGGCGGGGGCCGGGCTGGTGCAGGGGGTGTCGGCGGCGCCCGACCTGGACGCGTGGGCGCTGGTAGAGCGGCTGCTGGCGGACCTGGCGCCGCTGGAGGACCGGCTGTGGCTGGTGATCGACGACGTGCACGAACTCGACCCGGAGGCGTCGCGGCAGCTCGAGCTGCTAGTGATGCGCGCCCCACCGCGGCTGCGGTTCGTGCTGGCGGCCCGGCACGACGTGCGTCTTGGGCTGCACCGGCTGCGGCTGGACGGCGAGCTGGCCGAGATCCGCGCCGATGACCTGAAGTTCACCCTGGACGATGCCGGGCAGCTGCTGGCGGCCGCCGGGGTCGAGCTGCCCGGCCCGGCGCTGGCGGCGCTGCACGGGCGGACCGAGGGCTGGGCGGCCGGGCTGCGGCTGGCGGCGCTGGCGCTGGCCGGGCACCCGGACCCGGCCCGGCTCGCCGCCGAGTTCTCCGGCACCGAGCGGACCGTGGCGGAGTACCTGCTGGCCGAGGTGCTGGACCGGCAGCCCGAACCGGTGCGGCGGCTGCTGCTGCGCACCAGCATCCTGGAGCGGGTGAACGGGGAGCTGGCCAGGCTGCTGACCGGCGACAAGGGCGGGGAGCGGATCCTGCAGGACCTGGAACAGGCCGGCGCGTTCGTGGTGTCGCTGGACGCCGAGCGGTCCTGGTTCCGCTATCACCAGATGTTCGCCGGCCTGCTGCTGCTGGAGCTGCGGCGCACCGCGCCGGGTGAGGTGGCCGGGCTGCACGCCGCCGCCTCCGGGTGGTTCGCCGGGCACGGGTACCCGGCCGAGGCGATCCGCCACGCCCAGGCCGCCTGCGACTGGGACGCCGCCGCCCGGCTGCTGGCCGACCACTGGCCCGGGCTTCACCTGGACGGGCAGGACGCCACCATCCACGAGCTGCTCGCCGGGTTCCCCGCCGGCCTGTTGCCGGCGGACGCCGAGCTCGCCGTGGTGGCTGCGGCCGATGAGCTGGCGCAAGGATCGCTGGAGGCGGCCGCACGGTATCTGGCCCTCGCCGCGCGGCGATCGGAAAGCGTGCCCGAGGCCAGGCGCGGCCCGCTGCGGCTGCTGTCCGGCGTTGTCAGCCTGCTGCTGGAAAGCCAGCGCGGCAACCTGCCCGGCGTGGCCGGACAAGCCCAGCGGCTGGCGGCAGCGACTGGGGACGGGGACGCGGCACCGCCCGGCCTGACCGAGGACCTGCGTGCCCTGGCCCTGATCAGCCTCGGCAGCACCGAGTACTGGGCTGCCGCACTCGATGACGCGGCGCGGCACCTGGAAAGCGGCGTCGCGCTGGCCCGCCGGGCCGGGCGGCCTTACCTGGAGTTCACCGGCCTCGCCTACCGGGCGGCGCTCGCGATCCATCAATCGTTCACACGGGCGGCCGAGCTCGGCCGGGAGGCCGCTGAGCTGGCCGAGCGACACGGCTGGAGCGATGACCCGGCCTTCGGCGTAGCCTGCCGGGTAGTCGCGACCGGGCTGATCTGGCAGGCAAGGCTGGAGGAGGCTGAGCGCTGGCTGCAGAGCGCCGAACGCACGGTCAGGGCCGAAGCTCAGCCTGCTATGTCGTCCGCGACTCGTTTTGTCCGCGGGTGTCTTGAGATGGTGCGAAATCGCGACTCCGCGGCGCTGGCCGCATTGCAGGCCGCCGAGCTGCTGGCACGGCGGCTCGCTACTCCGCACTTCCTCATCCCCCGGATGCGGGCATTCCTGCTGCTGGCCCTGGTGCGCCTCGGCCAGACCGGGCAAGCCGGGCAGTTCCTGGACGGGCTCAGCGACGCCGACCGCGAGCACGGCGAGATCCGCATCGGCGAGGCGGCGCTGCGGCTGGCCACCGGCGACCCGCACGGCGCGACCGCCACGCTCGCCCCGGTCCTGGCCGGCTCGGCCACGGTGGTCTGGCGCTACGAGGTGGTGCACGCGTACGTGCTGGACGCGATCGCCCGGGATGCGATCGGCGACTCCGGTGCCGCCGACCGCGCTCTGGAACGCGCGCTGGATCGGACTGAGCCGGACGGCCAGCTGCTGCCTTTCCTGCTGCATCCCGCGCCGAGCCTGCTCGACCGCCACGCGAGGCACCACACCGCGCACGCGGCCCTGCTCGCCGAGATCCAGGACCTGCTCTCCGGAACACAGCCCTCGCCCCCCGCCAGGCCGCAGCCGCTGCACGAGTCGCTCAGCGAAAGCGAGATCCGCGTGCTGCGCTACCTGCCGACCAACCTGAACGTGCCGGAGATCGCCCGCGAGCTGTACGTCTCGGTCAACACCGTCAAGACCCACGTCCGCAACCTGTACGCCAAGCTCGGCACTCACAACCGGGGCGAGGCCGTCGAGCGCGCCCGCTCCCTCGGCCTGCTCGCCCCCACCGGCACGGGCCGCGCCAGCCGCTTCGACCGTACCGCGGCCAACCTCACGTAAACGCCGGCGGCGGGCGGCGGACCTCGATCAGCGTTTCGTGCCGGCGCGCGCCCAGCGGCAGCTGGCTCGCCGTGTCCTGCCTGGGATTTGTTTGGTTTTGCGGGGGCTCGGGATGCATGATGGCGATCGTGGATCTCGCGGGCAGTCCGGGTGCGGTGGCGACGGCGGTCGTGTCGCGTCCGGCGCTCCTGGAGCGGCTGGGGGGCCCGGCGCGGGTGACGGTCGTGGCGGCGCCGGCGGGCAGCGGGAAGACGGTGCTGCTGCGGTCCTGGCTCGGCCAGGGCGGGCTGGCCGGGCAGGCGGCGTGGGTGCCTGCCGGGCACGGGGAGCGGGACCCGCAGCGGTTCTGGGTGTCGGTGGCCGACGCGCTGCGCCAGACCTCCGCTGGCGCGGAACTGGTGCGGACGGCGTCGGCGGCGCCCGACCTGGACGCGTGGGGCCTGGTGGAGCGGCTGCTGACGGACCTGGCGCCGCTAGACGACCAGCTGTGGCTGGTCATCGACGACGTGCACGAACTCGACCCGGAAGCGCTGCGGCAGCTCGAGCTGCTGGTACTGCGGGCCCCGCCGCGGCTGCGGTTCGTGCTGGCCGCCCGGCACGACGTGCGGCTCGGGCTGCACCGGCTGCGGCTGGAGGGCGAGCTAGCCGAGATCCGCGCGGGCGACTTGAGGTTCACCCTGGCCGAGGCCGGGCAGCTGCTGGCGAGCGCCGGGGCCGGACTCCCGGATCCGGTGCTGCGGCTGCTGTGGGAGCGGACCGAAGGCTGGGCGGCGGGACTCCGGCTGGCGGCGCTCGCGCTGGCCGGGCACCCGGACCCGGCCCGGTTCGCGGCCGAGTTCTCCGGCACCGATCGGACCGTGGCCGACTACCTGCTGGCCGAGGTGCTGGACCGGCAGCCCGAGCAGGTACGACGGCTGCTGCTGCGCACCAGCGTGCTGGACCGGGTCAACGGGGACCTGGCCAGGCTGCTGACCGGGGACGAGGGCGGAGAGCGGGTGTTGCAGGACCTGGAGCAGGCGGGTTCTTTCGTGATATCGCTAGGCACCAACAGGTCCTGGTTCCGCTATCACCAGATGTTCGCCGGCCTGCTGCAGCTGGAGCTGCGGCGCACGATGCCGGGCGAGGTGGCCGGGCTGCACTCCGCGGCCGCCGAGTGGCTGGCCACCCACGGATTCGGCGTGGAGGCGATCCGCCACGCCCAGGCGGCCGAGGACTGGGACCAGGCAGCCCGCATGCTCGCCGACCACTGGCCCGGCCTTTACCTGGACGGGCAGGCCGCCACCATCCACGAGCTGCTCGCCGGGTTCCCCGCCGGCCTGGTGTCATCCGATGCCGGGCTCGCCGCGGTGGCCGCGGCCGGCCAGCTCGCGCAAGGATCGCTGGCGGCGGCGGAACGGTACCTCCACCTGGGCGGCCGGGCATCGGCCTCGCTACCCGAGGCCCGGCGCGGTCAGCCGCGGCTGCTGCTGGAAGTTGTCAGCCTGCTGCTGGCGGGCCAGCGCGGGAACCTGCCGGGAGTCGCCGAAGAAGTGCAGCGACTGGCGGCAACGGCCGGGGACACGGACGCGGTGCCGCCCGGCCTCACCGAGGACCTGCGTGCCCTGGCGCTGATCAGCCTGGGCAGCGCCGAGTTCTGGGCGGCCGGGGAAGACGCGGGGCGATACCTGCAGGCTGGTCTTACCGTAGCCCGCCGGATCCACCGGCCCTATCTCGAGTTCATCGGCCTTGCCCACCAGTCGGCGGCCGATTTCTACGAGTCGTTCGAGCGTTCCGCCGAGACCGCGAAAGCGGCGGTCGAGCTTGGCCGGCTGAATGGCTGGACCAACGAGCCGGCTTTCGGCGTGGCCTGCATGCTAGTCGGGGGCGTGCTGGTTTTCCGGGGACAGCTGGACGAGGCCGAGCAGTGGGTCCAGCGGGCCGAGCGCACCCTCAGAGCCGAGACTCATCCCGTGCTGGGGCTCAGTATCCGCACCCTCCGCGGGGATCTGGAGCTGGCGCGGGGGCAGCACAGTGAAGCGCTGGGCGCCTTCCAGGCCGCCGAGCGGCTGGCTGAGCAGTTCGTCGCGCCGCACCATACCGTCCACGGGCCACAGGCACTGATGGTGCACGCCCTGATCCGCCTCGGTGAGACCGACCGGGCCGGCCAAGTCCTGGCCGGTCTCAGCGAGCAGGACCGCGAAAACGCGGAGATCCGCATCGCCACCGCGGCCCTGCTGCTCGCCCAGGGGGACCCGCGCGCCGCGCACGTCGCGCTGGCCCCGGTCCTAGACGATCCCGATCCCGTCTACTGGCGAGTCTGGCTGGCCCTGGCGTACGTACTGGAGGCAGCCGCCCGGGAAGCGCTCGGCGAGCAGGCCGCGGCCGGCACCGCCCTTGAGCGCGCGCTGGATCTCGCCGAGCCGGACGGCGCGGTGCTGGCGTTCCTGATGTACCCCGCGCCGGGCCTGCTCGACCGCCACGCACGGCACCACACCGCGCACGCGGCCCTGCTCGCCGAGATCCTCGACCGGCTTTCCGGAACCCGGCCCGCGCCTCCCGCCAGGCCGCGGCCGCTGCTCGAGGCGCTCAGCGAAAGCGAGCTTCGGGTGCTGCGCTACCTGCCGACCAACCTGAACACGCCGGAAATCGCCCGCGAGCTGTTCGTCTCGCCGAACACCGTCAAGACCCACATCCGCAACCTGTACGCGAAGCTCGGCACCCACGGCCGGACCGAGGCCGTCGAGCGCGCCCGCTCCCTCGGCCTGCTCGCCCCCTCCGGCGCTCGTGGCGGCAGCCGCCGCGAGCGCGACACGGCTCACCTCACGTAACGCCAGCGGCAGGCGATGGACGTCGATGAGCTCAAGGCCGAGCGCCTCCACCTCGGCCAGCACGCCGTACAGCGCCGCCTGATCGGCCAGCACGCCGGTCAGCACGGTGACGCCGCCGTCCACCCGGGCCTGGAGGGCGGGGAACGCGGAGCAGACCGTCTCGCCCAGTTGGCCGCGGACCCGGATCTGGTACCGCTGCGGCCAGGGCTCGCGCTGCGGGGCCATCACCGATGGTCCAGCGGTGTGGCCGCGGCGCGCACGGTCGTGGGAACGCCGCAGGTGATGAGCTTGATGATGATCCTCCTCGTCGGTTTCCAGGCTCGGGACAACGCGGGTAAAGGGCGATCGCGTCGCTGACGTGCGCTGGCCTCACGGCACGATCACGAGCGGCACCGGGCAGTGGCGCGCGAGGGCGACCGCGACCGAGCCGAGAACGCGATGGCTGCCACGGGAGGAGCTGCCAACCACGATCGCCACGCCGTCGCCCGGACGGGCATCGCGGACGGCGGAGGCCGCCGCGGTCAGTTCCCCGGCGATGAGGCCCTCGCGCCGCTGGAACTCCCACGTGACCCCCCGGCCGTCCAGCTGCGCGGCGGCCGAGGCGCGCAACTCCTTCTCGATCTCGCCGAAATCGGCTTCCACCTCGGTGAGAGCATCGGCCGACAGCATGTCCACGCTCGGCACGTGGGCGACGTAGACGACGTCGATGCTGCCGTGCCTGCCCCGCAGCAGAGTGACCGCCGCGTCTAGTGCCCGGGTGGCGGGCGGAGAACCGTCGTACCCGGTCACCAGGTGCAGGCTTGTGGCGGGAAGCGCATCGGCGCCTCCCGGTGGCTGGCTATCCGCGCTATCTGTCATGTCAGCGAGCCTCGCCGCGGACTGGATGAGCGGCAATCACCCTGTCGAGGTGATTCCCGCCGTGTCCGGGGTCGTGGCTGGCTGGCCCCGCGACTGGATCCGGGTGCGGCCGGTGTGGTCGTACCAGAGCGTGGCGGCGGCGCCGATGACGAGCCCGACGGCCAGCCCGATGGTGATGAGGACCAGGCCCCGGTCCAGGCCAGCGTCTCCTATGCCGTTGAAGTAGAGGATCGCCCGGGTGCCGCCGAGGATCTGGCGCAGCGGTTCGAAGTCGGCGAAGAACTGGTAGACGCCGGGTACCGCCTGCAGGGGGATGGTCCCGCCCGAGGAGGCGAGCGAGACGTAGACGAAGACGAGGAGCCCGACCAGCTGGCCGAGCGTGCCGAGGGCGGCGGTGAGGGCGAGGGTGCCGATCGCGATCGTGGCCGCGGCGTAGCTGCCGAACAACCACAGCTCGAATAGGTGCGGGGCGTCCATGCCCAAGAGCCCGGCGGCGACCGCGAGCATGACCGCGACCAGGATCGGCGCGGTGACCGCCGCGATCGCCCACTTGGCGAGCAGGGTGTGCCAGCGGGTGATCTGCTGCGGGGGCCGCAGCCGCCACACGGGACCGATTTCGGTGATCGCGTAGCCGATGATCGAGTCGAAGGCGGAGTTGATGAGGATGGCGCCGATGAACCCGCACAAGACCACGAACAGCGCGATGAAGAAGGGAGTCTGGCCGAGGCCGGCATTGGCGGGAAGCGGCCGGTACGAGGCGGAGACCAGGCCGACCGGATTGGCGAGCAAGGCGCGGGCGGGCGCGTACGCCGTGACTGCCGGGCTGGCGGCGTGGACGAGCCGGGTACCGAGCTGAACGGACAGTGCCGCTACCGCCGGCTGCAGCACGCCGGTGGCGAGGCTGACCCCGAGCGAGCCGGCCCGCACGTTCGTCAGCAGCGTGAGCACCGGCAGCGCCGGTGCCTGGCCGGGCGGGTAGGCGGCGCCGCCCAGGGCGGTGACGTCGGCGCTGAAGTGCGGCGGGATGATCAGCGTGGCGTACGCGCCGTCGCTGTCCATCGACTGCTCGGCGCCGCTGAGAGTGGTCACGGTGAACGCCAGCCGGTCCGAGATGGCGGGAGTGCTGAGGAGCTTGCCGGTGATCTCGCTGCCCAGGTCGACCGGCCCGGCCTGCGTGCGCACCGCGGCGTCCTCGTTCACGATCATGACCGGCAGCCCGCGCAGGTGAGACGTCGGGTTGACGATGACGCCGAGGTAGACGACTGTGATCAGCGCGAACAGCACGGCGCCGATCACGACGGGGCTGAGCCACACCCCGGGCTGGGACAGCATCGTGCCGGCCGTGACGCGAGGGGGGACAGGTCCGCGGCCGGCCGGAGGTTCCTGGTCCTGATGGACTGGTCTGGTTTCGCTGGGCATGGTCGCGGTCTCCCTCCGCGGCGACGCTTACCTTTCGCCTGACTCCATGCTCGGGACGGTCGGGGTGAGCGGCAATCGTCTCGTCAGGGTGATTTGGCCGGCCTCCCGTGCGGGCTTGAGGAGGGGTTGCGGAGCCACCACGGGTCCGTTCGGGATCATTCATGAATTTTCCGAACGGACGCGCGGTGACTCTCGCTACGGAAGTGATGCTGCGGCGTCCGGTCAGGCGTCGCGGGTCATCATCCGCCACGCTCCGATCGCGGACCAGCCGACGATCCAGCCGGCGATCACCGAGATCATCGCCCAGGTCGGCATCGGCGGTATGCGCGCCGCCCCCTGCCCGCCGAACACCACGTTTCCGATGCCGCCGACGTCCGTCGACGCCACCAGCCACAGGGGGCGGAGCTGGTCCATGGCGACGCCGAAGTCGAGCCGCTGGCCGTCAAGGAAGTAGGGAATCGCGACGGTGGCCAGGATCGGGGTCACGATGAGCTCGAACCCGAGGAGCAGGATGCTCGACACCGCCCGCTGCCCGGTCAGCGAGCCCAGGCCGAGCCCGACCAGGTACCCGATCCCGACCTCGAGCTCGACCCAGAGCCCGACCTTCGCCATCTCGTTGACCGGCGGGTTGAACTGGCTGACCTCGTTCTTGAGGTAGTCGGTGTAGTCGGTGGCGGTGCCGCTGCCGCTGACTGAGCGTGGTCCGATGAGGTCGACAGCGGGCTGGAACGCCTCCGCCGCCTGCCGCGGATGCTGCCGGGTCCAGGCCTGCAGCTGGGCCTGGCCGAGGTACGGCGGGATCGTGACATTCGCGTTCATCGTGACCGATGTCGGCTGCGGCTCGCTTTCGTAGCTCGTGACCAGGCAGAGCATCGTGAAGGCCAGCGCGACGGCGGGGAGCAGGATCGCCAGGCCGGCTGGGATGCGCGCCAGGTACAGGGCCAGGCGCGACCGGCCGGTGATCACGAGGTGGCGGAACATGCCGTCGTTCAGGTCCGACGTCCCGGCGGTCGCGCCCACCACGATCGCGATGATCAACCCCAGTCCGGCCTGCAGGCTGGCCATGGTGGCGAACTGGCCGGGGTACCCGGCCGGCCCGTAGTGGGCCGGGTCGAACAGGTGAAACGCCAGCCGCAAGCCCAGGATCAGGACCGTCGGGCCGAGGGTCACCACCCCGGCGACGATCATGAGGCCGCGGCGCTTGCGGAGTTCCAGGTGCCTGGTGGCGATGAGCGGCCAGGTCGGCAGCGCGGCGGCGAGCCGCCGCGCTATCGGGGTCCGGCCGGGCTGCGCCGGCGATCGCCGTTCGGGCAGCAGCGGCTCGGCCGCGGGGGCGGTGCTGGTCATGGCCTCTCTCCCAGCCGGGTGGTGACGGACAGGAACCAGTCCTCCAGCGAGGCGCGGACCTCCTGGAGGCCGTAGACGGAAATCCCGGCGGCCACCAGCCGCCGGTTGATGTCGGCGACCAGCTCCCGCGAGGCACCGGCCGGCAGGGTGACGGTCAGCCCGTCGCCGGCGACGGAGGTGCCCGCGGCGATCCCCGCCTCGTCGATCACGCGCGCGGCGCTGGCCGGGTCGGCGCAGTCCACCTGCACTGACCCGGTACCCGCGCCGCGGATCAGCTCATCGATCGAGCCCTGGCGGACGATCCGACCGCGGTCCACGATCGCCACCGCGTCGCAGGTGCGCTGCACCTCGTCCAGCAGGTGCGAGGACAGCACCACGGTCCGCCCTTCGTCGGCCAGGCTGGCGATCATCACCCGCATCTCGTGCATCCCGGCGGGGTCGAGCCCGTTCATCGGCTCGTCGAGGATCAGCAGCTCCGGGTCGCCGAGCAGGCTGCAGGCCACGCCGAGGCGCTGGCGCATGCCCATCGAGTACGAGGCGACCTTGTCCCCGGCGCGCTGCGTCAGGCCGACCCGCGCCAGCGACGAGTCGATCCGCCCGCTGGCGTCGCCGCCCCTGGCCGCGGCCAGCAGGCGGAGGTTGTCCCGCCCGGTCAGGTGCGGGTGGAACCGGGGCTCGTCGACGATCGCGCCGACCCGGGCCAGCGCCTGCTTGCGCTCGACCGGGACGGGGAACCCGAGCAGCGACATCGTGCCGCCGTCGGCGTGGGTCAGCCCCAGCAGGGTGCGGATCAGGGTGGTCTTGCCCGCTCCGTTCGGCCCCAGGCAGCCGAAGGCGGACCCGCGCGGGACGCGCAGTTCCACGCCGTCGACCGCCACTTTCGCCCCGAACCGCTTGGTCAGGCCGGAGGCTTCCACCGCCCATCCGCCGGCCGGGCGCTCGAAGGAGACGGCGGCGCGGGGCCTGCGGGCCGGCGCGACCGCTGTGGCGCCGGGCGGCTCGGACTGCGCTGCTGCTGCGGGTGCTGCCGCTGTGGGTGCTGCTGCTGCGGGTGCTGCTGCTGTGGGTGCTGCCGCTGCCGGTGGCTCGGGCGGCGGTTCCGGCGGCGGCTCCTGCCTGCCCCATTGATCGTCGTGCGGCGCGGCGTCCCGGCGGCGAAGGCGCGTCACGCCGAAGTACAGCGCGCCGATCACGAGGACCAGGACAATGAGCTCCCCGCCGTTGTGCAGGCCCGCGCCGCCCGCCGGTCCGCCAAGGGCGACCGGCCACCGGGCCGGGCCGGTCGCGTTCTGCGCGTCGATGACGTTCATGGCAGACAATCGTCACCGGCCGGCGGCCGGCCGTCATCGTGCGCGAGCATCACCATCCCTGTCATTCCTCCGAATGACAGGGACCGGCTCAGCGGGCGCTCAGCGCCCCGTCCCGCCGGGGAATGCCCAGCTTCTTGCTGTTATCCGCGACGTGAGGGCGCGCGGAGACCGGGACGCTGGCCGCAGCGTGCCCGGTTTTTCATGATCGCGAAAGAAAAGTATGCGTATAGGAGATTTTTCTTTCGTGATCATGAAGATGAGCTCCGCGAGCGCCAACTTGACCACCCTGAGCTGAACAGCAGTGCCCTATGGCGGTCTAAGTATCCACACGCATGCCCGGGCAGCCGCTTCTTGCTGTTATCGGGGATTCGGGTTTGCGGATCCAGGGCCGAGGAGGTGGCGAGCCTCTAACGGGTGACTATTCCTGATTCGTAGGCGAGGATCGCGAGCTGGGTTCGGTCGCGCGCGCCTAGCTTGGTCAGCAGCCTGCTCACGTGGGTCTTGGCCGTGGGCACTGTTATGTGCAGGGTGGCGGCCAGCTCGGCGTTGGACAGACCGCGGGCGACGAGCTCAAGTACCTCCCGCTCGCGTTCGGTGAGCTCGTCCAGGCCCCACGGCGTCTTGGCCGTCGCCCGGGTGCGGTCAGCGAAGTGCGCGATGAGCCGCCGCGTCACGCTCGGCG
>Ga0335075_10011582_pt1 | contig 13328 bp, 10 predicted proteins | sample Lox_Sample_24_FD_206723 | JGI IMG/M metagenome (GOLD analysis project Ga0335075, IMG submission 206723) | Soil microbial communities from Loxahatchee National Wildlife Refuge, Florida, United States - Lox_Sample_2.4 | ecosystem: Environmental > Terrestrial > Soil > Wetlands | place: USA...
GCATCGCCACAGCCTCCTTGCAACCAGGGATCGGGAAAAACCCAAGGTAGCAAAGGGCTGTGGCTTGCGCCTATTTGAACCGTATTGCGGCTAAACGAATCACTTCCCGGCGGCCGTCCAGTGCGTGATTTGCTCGGCCGTCATACCGCCGCGCGGCGGCAGGCGCGGATCCTCGTAGCCCCAGTGCTCCGTATCGTTGAGATACTGGATGCGCGACAGCAGCGTCCCTTGACAAATCCTCTCCACGGTCTCGCCGCAGCCCATCTCGCCGCACCACCGTTTCAGCAAGCCCTCGACGACGGCCGCGGGAATGCGCTCGCGTTCAGCGGGATAGACGAAGCCGAACAGAATGAGATGGCCGAGCAGCAGCTGCCAGTGGGGACCGAATCGCCGCAGCAAACGCTGCCAGTCGAGCTCCGGGCCGCAGGCGCGCAACAGGTGATTGATGTCCGCGCCGTCGAAGCGCTCGCGTTCCATGATGTAGGCTTTTTGCCAGATCAGCTCTTCCGCGGGACAGAGCAGAGCGCCGCCTGGCTCCATGGCAACGGCATGCGCGAACCATTCGTCATCCACCGTGCAGAGGCCGTTGCCCGATGAGAAAATCACATCGACCAGATCATCGCCGGAGAAAGCCTTGCCCAGCCAGTGCGAGAAGGTCATTTCCGTGCGATAGCCGGCGTGCCGGAGCACGTCGAGGGCGCGCGGCGCATCCGCCGGCCGCACGAACAGGTCGAGATCCTTGGTGTGGCGGATGATCCCCGTATAGTGAGCGAGGGCGTAGGCGCCGCCGAGAAGGTAGGGGACCTTCGCTTCGGACAAGACGCGAAGGGCATGCAAATAAAAACGGCTGGTACATGGCTCCATCTCATCGAAGACGTTCGGTACCGTAGGCATGAGAATAGCTCGTGGGAAAGGGCGTCCTTCGTTCTCTGTTCGCAGCGGGCGTCGAGCGCTCGCGGTAGAGTAGGAAGAGCAAATGGGATGCCGGAGGCACGAGAGCTGCTCAGAGGGGGCGCAGGCATGACGAAGAAAGACGAGCTGCCCAAATCGGAGTCGGTGCTGCGCATCGCGGCAGCGGCCGACCTGCACTGCACGAAGAACTCGGTGGGGCAGCTGTCGCCGCTCTTGGCGCGCATGGCCGAGGCGGCGGACATTCTCCTTCTGGGCGGCGACCTGACGGATTTCGGGCTGCCGGAGGAAGCCCACGTTCTTGTCCGCGAGCTGAGCGCCGTCAAGGTGCCGATCGTGGCCGTGCTCGGCAATCACGATTTCGAGTCCGGCAAGCAGGGTGAGATTCACAAAATCCTGACCGATGCCGGCGTGCGTATGCTGGACGGCGACGCCTGCGAGATCAAGGGCATCGGCTTCGCCGGCGTGAAGGGCTTCGCCGGCGGCTTCGGCCGGGCCACGCTCGGCGCCTGGGGCGAGGACATCATCAAACATTTCGTGCAGGAAGCAATCAACGAGACGATGAAGCTGGAATCGGCGCTGGCCCGGCTGCGCATGCCGCAGCGCATCGCTGTGCTGCACTATGCGCCGATCCAGGCGACCGTCGAGGGCGAGCCGCCGGAGATCTTCGCGTTTCTGGGCTGCGGCCGTCTCGCCGAGCCGCTAGAGCGCTACGGCGTGACGGCGGTGTTCCACGGCCACGCCCATCGCGGCACCCATGAGGGCAAGACCAGCAGCGGCATTCCCGTCTACAACGTGTCGCTGCCGCTGATGAAGCGCCACTGTCCCGATCGTCCGCTGTGCCGGATTTTGGAGATACCTGTTGGCGCCATCAAGGAAGAAACCGCGGCCGGCAAGGCTGGCGGCGCGCCATGAGTCATGAGAATTGAGCTAGACACAGCCGCAATGAGCCGGTATCCCCCGTCGCCAGCCCAATCCTCTCGCTGGGAGGTCGATTCATGGCCTCGATCCGTTGGCTCTGCGTGGCGACATCCCTATTCCTGCTGTCCTCGCTCGCCGCCGCCGAGGATTTCGCTCGTCAGGGGCAACAGGCGCTGGACGACAATAATCCCAATCAGGCCATCGCCTGTTTCAGCAAGGCCATCCAGGCCAACCCCAAAGACGCCGCGAGCTGCCGCGGACGCGGCGACGCCTATCTCCAGCTCGGCAAGTTCGATCCGGCCCTCGCCGATTTGAACGAAGCGCTTCGTCTCAATCCCAAGGATGCAGCCGCTCTGGCATTGCATGCCCGGTTATGGCTGATGACCGGCCGCAACCGCGAGGCGGTTGCGGAGGCGACGGCCAGTCTCCAGCTCGACGCGAAGAACGCCGGTGCCTACGGCACGCGCGGCCTGGCTTACGATCGCCTGGGCGCTTTTCCGCACGCCGTCGCCGATTACACGGCATCGATCCGCCTTCATCCGACGGCCCTCAAGTATTCGCTGCGTGGGCGCTGCTACGAGATGCTGCGCCAGCACGAGCGGGCCGTCGCCGATTTCAAGGAAGCCGCTCGTCTGGACGCGAGATCGAAAGATCCGCAAGGGCAGCCACGGCGGAATTGAGCTGGACCGCGCCAACAACAAGAGCTATTTCCTCCTCTCAGCCCAATCACTTCGTTTGCGAGGTCGGCTCATGACGTCGATTCGCTCGGTTTGCCTGGTTGCCTTGGCAATGCTGTTGTCGGTTTACGTCGTTACCTTGGAGATACTGTTGCCCGAACCGGCAAGCGTCGTAATGGTTCGCCGCCAAGTCCGTGAGGCGCTGGACAAGAAAAGGTACGCCAAGAGCCTCGCCGCCTTCACGAAAGCCATCGACACCAATCCGAAAAATGCCGCACGTTACTGCGAACGCGCCTATGCTTATATGGAAAAGCAGCAGTATGACAAAGCACTACCCGATCTCAACGAAGCAATCCGGTTGGAACCAAAGAATGCATGGGCGTATACCCTACGCGGATATGTCTACTTGTGTAAGGGCGAAGACAACAAGGCCAAGTCGGATCTGACCCAGGCGATTCGTCTGGATGGGAAACAGGATGCTGCCTACGCGAATCGCGCTTCTGTTTACTATTCGTCGGGGGAATACGATAAGGCTCTCGCTGATTTGGGAGAGGCCATTCGACTCACTCCGAAAAAGGCTGATTATTTCGTATACCGGAGCCATATATATATGGAGAGAGGCGATCTCAAGAAAGCTGTCTCCGATGCGAAGAGTGCCCTACATCTTAGGGCAAAAAAAGTTGAAGTCAGCGCAATATTGGCTATCGGTCATATTATGGTAGAGGATTACGACCGGGCGCTCGCCGATTGCGACGAGATGATTCGACAGAACGCGAAAAATCCAAATGTCTACCAGCTCCGCGGATTTGTATATGCAATCAAGGGGGAGGAAGAGAAAATGCTCGCTAATTTCACGGATGCAATTCGCCAATGTCCAACAGATCCATGGTTCTTCAACAACCGCGGAATGTGCCACATGGTGAAAGGCGAGTGGCCCGATGCGTTGGCGGATTTCACCGAAGCCATCCGTCTTGATCCTCGTGACGGCATTGCCCACGCCAACCGGAGAATGTTGTATGATTTGTTGGGAGAGTACGATAAGGCCGACGCCGAACGAGTGGAGACGAAACGCTTAACCTGCGCCCCAAGCACCAACGAGCACGCGGCCCCTAAATGGGTTCTCACAGATGCTTATCGCGATGCCGCATGGAACGCCAAGAATCTCAAGAAGAGAGTGTTAGACAAGGTCGTCGCGGAATGCACCGATGCGATCAGGCGGAACCCGCGCAATGCCAAAGCGTATACTCGGCGCGGCCGGGCTTATCTTGACGGCGATAAAAATGAGCAAGCCATCGAGGATATGACCGAGGCCATCCGGCTCGACCCGAAAAACTTCCGCGCCTATGATTTCCGAGCTACCGCTTACTATGACAAGAGAGAATCAGAACGCGCCCTCACCGATTTCTCTGAGGCGATTCGGCTTCGGCCCGATCATGCTTTCGCTTACCACAGGAGAGGTGTCATCTACCTGGAGAAGTGCACTTACAAACGAGCGATCAAAGACTTCACCAAGGCGATTCAATACGATCCCAGTGACATGAGCAACTTTTACCACCGAGCATGGGCGTGTTTCTTTCGACGCGCCTTCGATCGATCCATCGCGGACTGCGATGCTGCGATCCGCTTGGACCCCCAGAACGCTGCTGCTTACACTTTGCGCGGTCGATGTCATCTGCATAAAGGCCAGCAGGACCAGGCGTGGGCGGACTTCCGAGAAGCGCTCCGATATGATCCGCTGGAACCGACGGCCCGAAACAATCTAACTTTAGTTCGCCAGGTGGCGGAGTTCCACGAAGCAGTGAAACGCGACGCGAAATCGGCAGTGTCGCCCTCGGAGAACACCTTGGATGAAGCGCCGACAAGTAAGAGGGAGCAAGACAGCTCGAGACCGACACCCTCGCCGACTCCGGAAAGCCTTCTGGAATCAGGGACGCGAGACACTGGCCTGGACTTCCTTCATCAATTCATGAACCTTGACAACGATTTTCTCTTCAATTCCCGGTCCCCATCTTCCGGGCATGCCGTAGGCGATCATTGACGTATCGCCCTCGTAGCCGCCTTCCTTGAGCACGCACGGCGAGGGAATGTGATCCATCACGTCGTCGGCGTAGCCGGCGATCCTCAGCGGACAAACCCAGGCATTGCTACGAGATGCTGTGCCAGCACGAGCGAGCCCTCGCCGATTTCAAGGAAGCCGCTCGCCTACAAGTCACATCGAAAGATCCACAAGGACAGCCGCGGCGGAATTGAACTGGACCGCCCCGACAGAAAGAGCTATTGCTTCCGTTCAGCCCAAGCACTTCGTTTGCGAGGACGGCTCAATGACATCGATTCGCTCGGTTTGCCTGGTTGCCTTGGCGATGCTGCTACCTGCACTGACGCGCGGCGAGAATTATGCTCGTCAGGGTCGGGAGGCGCTGGAAAAGGAAAAGTACGATAAGGCCATTGCCGCCTTCACGAAAGCCATCAAGGCCGATCCCAAGGATGCCGCGAGTTACTGCGGACGCGCCGGTGCTTACGTGGAACACAAGCAGTACGACAAAGCGCTATCCGATCTTAACGAAGCGATTCGGTTGAAACCGAAGAATGCGGCAACTTATTCCAGACGTGGCTGCGTTTACGGTCTGAAGAAGGAATACACCAAGGCCGTCTCCGATTTGAACGAGGCAATTCGTTTAGATGGGAAAGGGGCAGGAGACTACGAGAACCGCGCTCATGCTTACTATTTGCTGGGTGAAATCGAGAAAGCTACTGCTGATTTGACGGAAGCGATCCGGCTCTCTCCGGACAATCCCGATCTCTACATTCATCGCGGTAGAAGATATGCCGAGCAAGGAAAGTTCGACAAAGTGATCGCCGATGCGAAGAAGGCCCTCCGTCTCGATCCGAAAAACATCGATGCCTATCATCTGTTGGCTGGCATCCACATCATGAAAGAGGATTACGACCGGGAGATCGCCGATAGCGAAAAGTTAATTCACCTCGACGCAAAGAATCCCCTGGGTTATCTTCTCCGCGGCGTGGCTCATTTTATGAAAGAAGAACAAGATCAGTCTCTCGCCGACTTTAATGAGGCCATCCACCTTTGTTCAACTGATGCGAATGCCTTTAACTTACGCGGCAACGTCTACGCTCAACAAGGCAAGTGGAGCGAAGCATTGGTAGATTTCAACGAAGCCATCCGACTGAATCCTCAAGACTCCTGTTATCATATCAATCGTAGTCAACTGTATGATTTGTTGGGAGAGTACGACAAAGCCGACGCGGATCGAGCCAACGCGAAGCGTCTCAAATTCAGCTCAATCCTTTGGGAACGAGCGCGGCATGAATGGATTATGACGGGTAGTTGCAGCGCATTCCGCGTCTTCTCTTGGAAGGGAGCCATCCGAAAAATGATCGCGGAATGCGATGAGGCCATCGGTCGGAATCCGCGCGATGTCAAAGCCTACATGCGGCGCGGTTGGGGGCGGCTCCACCAAGAGAAGAACGACAGAGCCATCGCTGATCTCTCCAAGGCCATCCGGCTCGACCCGAAGAACTTCCGCCTCTACAGCTTCCGAGCTTGCGCTTATCACAACAAGGGAGAATCGGATCTCGCCTTGGCCGACTGGAACAATGCAATTCAGCTAAATCCAAAAAACCCCGATCTGGTCATTTATCGGGGCAGTAGATATGCCGAGCGCGGCGATCTCGACAAGGCCATCGCCGACGCCAAGAAAGCACTACGGTTTGACGCGAAAAACGTGGATGCCTATCAACTGTTGGCCGGAACTCACCTAAAGAAAAAAGAGTATGAGCAGGCGATTCTCGATTGCAGCGAAATCATCCACCTGGATGCGATGAATTCTCAGGCTTACGACATCCGCGGTACTGCTTCTTGGATGAAGGGAGACCGAGATCGAGCGCTTGCCGATCTGACAGATGCCATCCGCCTTTGCCCAACTAATGCAAGCAGTTTTAACACGCGCAGCGGTATGCACATTCTGAACGGCGAATGGAAACAAGGGATGGAGGACATTAATGAGGCAATCCGCCTTGCTTCGCGGGACGACAACTATTGCATTTTTCAAAGACAACTATACCTCAACCGCAGCCTATTCTATGATTTAGTAGGAGAGTACGATAAGGCCTATTCGGATCGATGCGAAGCCAACCGCCTCAAATGCACCCCAAGCGTCCGGAAACAATCCAGCCCACACGGGACGCCGATTGATGCGTACATCGGACCCATGACCCTTAGGGTAGAGGAAGTCTATCGCAAGGTTATCGCGGAATGCACCAAGGCGATCCGGCAGAATCCAAGCGATGCCAAAGCGTACACGCGGCGCGGTTGGGTCCGCCTCGCGGAGCTGAAGAACGACCAAGCCATCGCCGATCTCACCGAGGCCATCCGACTCGATCCGAACAACTTCCGTCTCTACGGGTTCCGAGCTTGTGCTTATCACAATAAGGGAAATGGCGACCGTGCCTTCACCGACTTCGCCAAGGCGATTCAGCTGCGTCCCGATCATGCTTTTGCTTATCAATGGCGGGGCGTTTGCTACCTGGATAAGCGCGATTACAAACACGCCATTGAGGACTTCACCGAGGCGATTCACATCGATGCGAACGATAGGGACAGCTTGTTCCAACGGGCACACGCCTATTACGAGCAAAAAGAATTCGATCAAACTATCGCGGACCTGGACTCCCTGATCCGCCTGGGAGCCAAATCCGCTAAAGCTTACGCTATTCGTGGCGTATGTCATTTGTACAAGAGGGATCGGGATCGGGATCGAGCATTCGACGACTTTACGAAAGCCCTGCTTCTCGACCCAAACTGCGCCGTTGCTTATGACGGTCGCGCGAGCATTTATACCGACGAGGGCCAATACGAGAAGGCTATTTCGTCTTATACCGATGCTATTCGTTGTGAGCCGAATTGGGCCCGCTATTACGTCAATCGCGGATGGGTCTATGGTAACTCAGGACAGTACGACAAGGCCGTCACGGATTGCAACAAAGCCATCCATCTCGATTCTCTCATACCGCGTGCTTACCTCATTCGAGGCTCATCTTATCTGCGGATGCAGGAATACAACAAAGCCATCGCCGATTTGAGCGAAGCCGTGCGTCTCGATCCATCCGATCGAGATGCCCATCGGGAGCTGAAGTACGCCCGTCAGGCGGCAAAAGACGGCGCGAGCGGGAACAAATCCTCGAACGAGAAGATCGATCCCTTCAAGGATGTGCCCTCGATCTTGGTAATTCCTTCACCAGCTCCCCCACCTTCGCAATAATCTTCTCCTCGATCTCCGGTCCCCACTTGGCAGGCATCCCGTAGGGGATCATTGATGTATCGCCCTCGTAGCCGCCTTCCTTGAGCACGCGCAGCGACGGAATGTAGGCCATCACGTCGTTGGCGTAGCCGGCGATCCACAGCGGACGATCGCGGCCCAGCTCGCGCTGCAAGCGCAGATCGTAATCGACCACCACCTCGCCGCCCAGCGCGATCCACGTCAGCTCGCCGAGACGCCACGCCTGCACCGGATAATAACGATAGTGATCGTCGATTTTGCCGCCGCTGTCGAGCAGCTTCAGGAATTTCTCCGCGCGGTTGCGGAGACTGTGCGACTTGCTGCGGCGGTCGGCCTCCCACTTGGCGCGGCCGGGCAGCTTGTCGAACGGCAGCGCGATGGTGGCGTAGTTGGCGGCGCTACCGCCGGCGATCAGCGTCAGACGGCCGGCCAGCGTGTCCTCGACGGCGACGGCCAGCTCGCGGCCATACTTCTGGCACAGCTCGACCTTGCTGCGCGGCAGCGGATTGGCGTCGCCGCCGCAGCCCATCCAGAACATCGCCGTCGCGCCGGGGTGCCGCTCCTCGACATACTTCTGCGCGAAGCCGGCGTAATCGCCGCACCATTTGTAAAACTGCATCGTCGTATTGTGGCAGGCGTAGCCGAAGATGACGGCGCGGAGCTTGCCGTCCGCCGCGTCAATTCGTAGCACCGGCACACCATGATCGACCGGGCCTTCCGGGTTGGCGGCATTCTCGATGCCCTTCGCCGTCGGCTTGCGGCGATTGACGGCGAACCGCGCCGTGCCCTTGCCGAACGACAGCCGCGCCGGTTTCAGATCGTCGAGAGCGCGGACAATCACGTCGATCATCCAGCCCTTGACCTTGTCGGTGTAGGGAGCGATCTTCTTGGCCTCTTCGGGCGGTATGGCGTACATGGTGCGCAGCCTATCATCGATAACGGGACCGCAGTGGGTGTGCGAGACGGTGAGCATCAGCCGTTCGCGCGGCAGCTTCTTGCGTTTGCGCACCTCCTCGGCGACCGGCACGGACAGCGAGCGCGGAATGCCGACGAGATCGCTGGTCAGCAGCACGAGCCGGCCGCCGTGCGGATCTTCCAGCGCCAGCGCCTTGACGTACAGCTCGGTGAGCTTGCTCTCGGCGGGCTTGTTGCGGGCGCCGTAGCCGGCCATCCACATCGGCTGGTCCGGCGTGATGGCCTGCACGGCCAGGCCGGCTTTCCACTCGCCCGCTTTCGGCTCGGCCGCCGCCACGGACGCGGACAGCGAGAGAGCAAGGAGCGCCAGCAGCACGCTGAGGATACGCATGATAATAAATTCCCGTAAAATGGGTTGACAACTCTCTGTCCGCGACCCACATTTTTCGTTAGCAGAGAGCAATCTCCTTTGCCCATCCCCTTTTGGGCAGCTCTTCGTGCGCATCTTCCCAAGACGGTAAGCGGCCGCGCCTTCTACGAGAATACTCTCCCCTCGTGAAAGCATTGAACCAAAGAAGAGGTAGGAGATTCCCTGCTCAACACTGTCCGTTGCCGAAAGGCTCCGCAATGCTTTTTTCATTTCCGATACCGTGGCTCCATTCCCCGCGTCGTCTCTTGAAGGGTAGGAACGCGCTTTCAACCCCGCGCCCTTCGCTGGAAGAATTGGAATCACGCTTGGTTCCTTCCGTGACGCCCTTGCCGACTTCGCCGACACCGCCACCCGCTTCTCTGCCTGTCACCTTAGGCGGCACAATTTCGCTTGTGGTTGACAATGGTGTTTTTACTGATTCCTCCCCGGCTGGCATCCAGCTCAAGCTGACTGGTACAACTGCTTCGGGCCAACAGGTGACGATGACGACCTCCACCGGTTCCAGCGGGGATTACAGCTTCTCCGTGCCGGCCGGTACGTACACCATCACAGAAACCCCGCCTTCCCTATTCGGCTTGTGGTCGGGAGAGCCCCAATCCGCTTCTTGTATCCCTATTGCCGGCACCCTCGGTGGAACGTGCGGCTTCAACGGTATCCAAAACATCGTGGTGCCGTCCACCAATGCTTCCGTCTTCGGAGACAATTACGACTTCGATAACATGGCCACGGATGCGTACTCGCCGTCCTCCCCCCCATATTTTTTATAACCGTGAACCGAATGAGCTGCCAGCCCGCAGCGCCCCGAGTGCGTGCGTTCTCGGGGCGCTGACGCGACCCCGCTCGCCCTACTTCGCTTGCAGCAGCGCTTGATACGCCTCATGTACCTCATCGGTATAACAGACGACGGCGACGCGTTCCACTTCTTTGTTGCTTTCCAGGAAGCGTTTGATTTCCGTCAGGGCGATGGCGGCGGCGCGATCGATGGGGAAGCCGTAGGCGCCGCAGCTGATGGCGGGAAAAGCGATCGAGCGCAGGCCATGCTCCTCCAGGCGGCGGAAACAGCTGCGATAACACTGCGCCAGCAGCTTCTCCTCGCCGCCGTCCCAGACGGGTCCGACGGTGTGAATGACGTGCTTCGCGGGGAGACGATAGCCGCGTGTGATCCTGGCCTCGCCCGTGGGACAGCCGCCGAGCGTGCGGCACTCTTGCAGCAGCTCCGGTCCGGCGGCGCGATGAATGGCGCCATCGACGCCGCCGCCGCCCAGCAGCGACGTGTTGGCGGCATTGACGACGGCATCGACGGATTCGCGTGTGATGTCGCCCTGGCGGACGGCGAATCGAGGATCGGTAATCATGGTTGTTCCTCCTGGCAAGATCAGGGTTTGACCGAGCGCCGAGCCAGGCGTTGCAGCGCGGCCTTGGCTTCCTGCGTCAGCCAAGCGTTCGTGTCGCCGCGCGACCAGAGGGTGAGCAGGTCGCGAGCGGCCGGCGAGCCGATGCCTTCCAGGACTTGCACCCCACGGATCGTGCGGACATTCTCGCCGGTGAGACGTCTCATTTCAGGATTGTCGAGAATCTGTTCGAGACGCCGCCGTGTTTCCAGGGACACACGCTCCTTGCTAGCCCGGCACAAGAACAAGCGCGCTTCGCCGCCGCGACGCATCAAGTCCTGACTGGCCTTCTCGCGGACGGCGAAGTCGTCGTCATCCAGCTTGTCGATTAAGATCGCTTTCCGTTCTTGGGTCCGGCGCGGGCCGGGACGCGTTCCCCTGCCTCGGAACGAGCCAGCCTCATCCTACATCGGCGGCCCGGAGGCTGCCAGAAGTAAAACATGCGACGGCGCGGCGTGGACATCGCTATCGGTTGAAGCCGGTCTCGCCGCGCCATAGACTCCGCATGAAGAGACGCCTCGCCATTCACAGGAGAAAGGAACGATTCCATGTGGCCGCGAATGCTTCGCCTCCTGCCCGTGATCCTGATTGTCATCTCCTCGCTGGGACATCCGCAAAGTTGTCGGGCCGACGCAGCCGACAAACGCGTCGCGCCGCATCCGCTCGATCCACTGAGCCGGGAAGAAATCGCGGCGGCGACGACCGTGCTCAAGGATGCCGGCAAGGTCGCCGATTCCACGCGCTTCGTGCTGCTCCATCTCCACGAGCCGCCCAAGGAAAAGGTGCTCGCCTATCGGCCGGGACAGACGTTGCCGCGCCAGGCCTTCGTCGTCCTCTACGACTGGGACAGCAACACCACCAGCGAGGCCGTCGTCGATGTGGCCGCCAAAAAGCTGCTGTCATGGAAGAACGTGCCCAAACGCCAGCCCGCCTTCTTGCCCGAGGACGATCATCCAAAAACCGCCGCCATTCTCCGCGCCGACCCAAGCTGGCGCGAGGCCATGACGAAACGCGGCATCAAGGACATCGATAAAATCGACATCCGCGGCTGGCCCGTCGGTCCCTACGCCGACGGCAGCCGAGACGGTCATCGACGAACCTTTGCCACCATGTTCGCCCGCGAGTATGGCCCCATCGAGGATCTGTTCGTACACGTGGACCTGACGGCAAAGAAGATCGTCAAGCTGGAGGATAGGGGCGTTGACGAGCTGCGGCGAAAGCGCGGCGACTTCGTTCCCCTGGACGAGGGCGACCAGGGCGAGGGACCGGAAGGCCCGTCGAGCCAGCCGCCGCCCCGCGACGCGCGCTATCAGGTTGACGGCAACGAGGTGCGCTGGGGACACTGGCGCTTTCGCTTCGGCCTGCATGCCCGCTCCGGGCTGGTCCTGCACACGGTCGGCTACGAGGACGGCGGCAAGGTGCGGCCGATCCTTTATCGCGGCTGTCTGTCCGAGATGGTTGTTCCCTATGGCGATCCGAATTGGATTTTTTGGTGTCCGTTCGACGCCGGCGAGTACGGCATGGGCGTCTTCGCGAAATCGCCGTTGAATTACGGCCTCGATGCGCCGAAGGACGCGGCCTATTTCAGCGCCTGGCTGCACGACCGCAAGGGCAAACCTGTGGAAGTGCCGCGCGCCGTCGCTCTGTACGAGCGCGACGGCGGCGTGCTGTGGCGGCATGGCCGCAGCTCCCGGAGGGCGCGGCAGCTGGTGCTGACTTCCTTCGTTCGCGTCGAGGAGTACGATTACGGCTTCAACTGGATCTTTCACGAGGACGGCGTTCTGGAAGTAAAAGTGTTGTTGACCGGCCGTATGAACGTCAAGATGGTCGAGCGCGCGGAGGACGAGGAGGGACACGACGGCCGACTCGCTTTCGGCCGATTGGTCGAGCCGCGCCTGGAAGCACCGAATCATCAGCATTTTTTCAATTTCCGCCTCGATCTCGACGTGGACGGCGCGGAGCGCAACAGCGTGATGGAGATGAACGTCGAGCCGTTGCCGCAAGGGCCGGACAATCCACTGGGCAACGCCTTCGTGATGAAGGCGACGCCGCTGCGTGGCGAACGTGAGGCCCGACGTCGGATGAAGCTGAGCAGCAATCGCAAATGGATGATCGCCAACACCTGCGCCAGCAATGCGCTCGGCCAGCCGACCGGCTACGTGCTGATTCCCGGCGAGAACAGTGTGCCGCACGCCGCCAAGAAATCGTTCGCGCGCCGGCACGCCAGCTTCATCAATCATCATTTGTGGGTGACGCCGTATCGAGCCGAAGAGCAGTACGCGGCCGGCGATTACGTCAACGACGGCCTGCCCGGCGAGGGCTTGCCGAAGTGGACCAGCGCCAATCGAGCGATCGAAGATACGGACGTGGTGGTCTGGTACACGCTAGGCGTGACGCACATCCCGCGACCGGAGGAATGGCCGCTGATGCCGGTGCATCGCGCCGGATTCAAGCTGGTGCCGGCGGGGTTCTTCGCGCGCAATCCGGCGATGAAAAGAGCGACGGCGAAATAACGTTTGTTGTGCAAAGCCGCTTGTGGCTTAGTGGTCCATTCGGCAAATAACTGTAGGGTTGGGTCTGTGGGCGCAGACTCAACCCGCCGTTGCCCTGCTGGCGGGTGCTGAAGCCATTCGGGCTGTCTCTCGCCTCGCCAAGCGCTGCAGATGTAACGATGGATGTCAAGTCCGTCCCTCGTGATGACGGCCGGTAAGAACGGTTCCGCACTTCTTCCCGGCGCGCACCCCGGACGGCTCCGACAACGAAACGGATGTTAGTATTCCGATGTGTG
>Ga0335075_10011583_pt1 | contig 13328 bp, 14 predicted proteins | sample Lox_Sample_24_FD_206723 | JGI IMG/M metagenome (GOLD analysis project Ga0335075, IMG submission 206723) | Soil microbial communities from Loxahatchee National Wildlife Refuge, Florida, United States - Lox_Sample_2.4 | ecosystem: Environmental > Terrestrial > Soil > Wetlands | place: USA...
GCTCCTCGTTTTTGCGAACGATTTGTGCATTTCGTGAACTGGAGGCTGCGCGCTTTGCGGGAATCTGTCAATGATTTGTGAATGGCAAAACAGCGGCTTACATTTCTGTAAACCACTGTTTCTGAAAGATATTCTGTAGGTTCTGGGTCAGCGCTTCGAGAACTGGAAGCTGCGGCGGGCCTTCGGCTTGCCGTATTTCTTGCGCTCGACGGCACGCGGGTCGCGGGTGAGGAAGCCGCCCGGCTTCAGCGCCGTGCGCAGCGTGGGCTCATAGGCGACGAGCGCGCGGCTGATGCCGTGACGCACCGCACCGGCCTGACCGGAGAGACCGCCGCCCTTGACGGTGACGATGACGTCGAACTGGCCGTCGCGGTTCGCCGCGATCAGCGGCTGGCGCAGGATCATGCGCAGCACCGGACGCGCGAAGTACACCTTCTCATCGCGGTCGTTGATGATGATCTGGCCGCGGCCGGGCTTGATCCACACGCGGGCGACCGCGTCCTTGCGGCGGCCGGTGGCATAGGCGCGGCCCTTGGAGTCGCGCTTCGCCGTGCCCTGCTCCGCCGGCTGGCCTTCAGCGCCCTGCGGCTTGGCCTTGATCAGCGTCGATTTCAGATCGCCAAAGCTCTTGGTTTCTTCCGCCATGATCAGGCTGCCTTCGTCTTGTAGTTGTTGTTCTTGGGATTCATCTTCGCGATATCAAGCGTCTCGGGCTGCTGCGCCTCGTGCGGATGCTCCGTACCCGGATAAACGCGCAGGTTCGAGAGCTGGCGGCGGCCGAGGGGACCGCGCGGGAGCATGCGCTCTACGGCCTTCTCCACCACGCGCTCCGGGAACTTGCCGTTCAGGATCGCGCCTGCGGTGCGCTCCTTGATGCCGCCGATATAGCCGGTGTGGTGATAATAGACTTTCTTCTTCAGCTTATCGCCGGTGAGAAGCACCTTGGCTGCATTGACGACGATGACGTTGTCACCGCAATCCATATGCGCCGTGAAAGTCGGCTTGTGCTTGCCGCGCAGACGCAGGGCAATGATCGAGGCGAGACGGCCGACGACAAGCCCTTCGGCGTCGATCAGGATCCATTTCTTCTCGATCTCGGTCGGCTTTGCCGAGTAGGTTTTCATAAGCATATCTCCATGACCCGGCGGCGAAGCGCCGGAAGGCGCGCGATGTACCGGCCCAATGCGGAATGGTCAAGGACAATGGCCGGAAAATCGTGCATAATCAGGCAGATTTCGATAGTGGTATTATAATACCGCATAGAAAGGCAAGATTTTGGCGGACAAAAAGACAGCGGGCGATATCCGCGTCGGCATCGGCGGCTGGACCTATGAGCCGTGGCGCGGCGGCATGTTCTATCCCAAGGGCCACGCCCAGGCGCGCGAACTCGAATACGCCAGCAGCAGGGTCACAAGCATCGAGATCAACGGCACCTTCTACGGCTCGCAGAAGCCGGCAAGCTTCATCAAATGGTTCGAGGAAACGCCGGACAATTTCGTCTTCTCGATGAAGGCTCCGCGCTTCGCGGTGAACCGCCGCGTGCTCGCTGAAGCGGGCCCGTCGATCGAGAAGTTCTTCACCAGCGGCGTGCATCACCTCAAGCAAAAGCTCGGCCCGATCCTCTGGCAGTTCGCGCCGCATAAGAAATTTGAGCCCGACGATTTCACGAAATTCCTCGACCTGCTTCCGAAAACTGTCGAAGGCTTGAAGCTGCGCCACGCCATCGAGGTTCGCAACGAGAGTTTCCTGGTGCCGGAGTTCATGGCGCTGCTGCGCAAGCACAACGCCGCCATCGTCTACGCGCATCACGACGAATATGCCGAGGCCGCCGATGTGACCGCCGACTTCGTCTATGCGCGTCTGCAATCTACCGCCGCGAAAGTCGAGACCGGCTACACCACCGCCGATCTCAAGAAATGGAAAGCGCGCGCCGAAGACTGGGCACAGGGCAAATCGCCGAAGGACCTGCCCGTGATCGCCAAAGCGCCGAAGCCCGTAAAGACTGACGTCTTTATGTACTTCATCTCCGGTGCCAAGGAGCGCAATCCCGCTGCCGCGCAGGCGCTGATCAAGGAACTGCGCAAGTAGCGGTTCCGCTTTCGACTCTCTATATAGACGCCATGAACGCCCCCACCTCCGAACCGCTGGTTCTCTCGTCGCGCGACGGCCACGTGCTGAAGCTGACGCTCAATCGCCCGAGCGCACGCAATGCATTGAGCGAAGGCCTGATGGCCGCGCTGCAGAACGCGCTCGACGCGGCGGCGAAAGACGACTCGCGTGTGATCGTGCTCGCCGCGGAAGGCCCCGCCTTCTGCTCCGGCCACGACCTCAAAGAGATGACCGCGCACCGCAAGGAAGCAGACGCCGGCAAGGCCGCGTTCGCCGCGATCTTCGCGCAATGCTCCAAACTGATGCAGACCATCGTGCGGCATCCCAAGCCGATCATCGCACAGGTGCAGGGCATCGCGACCGCCGCCGGCTGCCAGCTCGTTGCGAGCTGCGATCTCGCCGTTGCCTCCGCCAACGCGCGGTTCGCGACGCCGGGCGTGAACATTGGCCTGTTCTGCTCGACGCCGATGGTCGCCCTCTCCCGCAACGTCTCGCGCAAGCACGCGATGGAGATGCTGCTGACTGGTGAAATGATCAGCGCGAACCAGGCCTATCACATGGGTCTCGTCAATCGCGTGGTCACGCACGAGACGCTCGAAGCCGAAACCATGGCGCTGGCACAGCAGATCGCCTCCAAGCCGCGCACGACCGTGAAGATCGGCAAGGAAGCGTTCTACAACCAGCTCGAAATGCCGCTGAGCGACGCTTATGACTACGCGTCGAAGGTCATGACCGAGAACATGCTCCACGCCGAAGCCAACGAAGGCATCTGCGCCTTCGTCGAAAAGCGCGATCCGAAATGGCCGGAATAATGTCCACCTATACCGACGATTACATCAAGAGCATTCTGCGTTCGACCAAGGTGATTGCCATGGTTGGCGCGAGCGGCAATGAGATGCGGCCGTCTTTCTTCGCGATGAAGTATCTTCTCGCGAAGGGGTTCATCATTCATCCAATCAATCCGGGCATGGTGGGCAAGGATATCCTTGGCCAGATGGTCTACGCGTCGCTGAAAGATGTGCCTGCGCCGGTCGATATGGTGGACATCTTCCGCACTGCCGATGTCGCGCCGGCGATCGTGCGCGAAGCGCTCGCGGAAAAAGACCGCCTCGGCATCAAGACGATCTGGATGCAGCTCGGCGTCGTGAGCGAGGAAGCGGCGAAGCTTGCCGCCGACGCCGGGCTCAATGTCGTCATGGATCGCTGCCCCAAGATAGAATGGGGCCGGATGTCGGGCGAGATCGGCTGGCTCGGCGTCAGCCGCAACGTCATCGACAACCGCAAACCGCTTTTGTTCGGCAAGGGCGGAAGCCTGAAGCGTTGACATAAAACTCTACTATATTAGTAGTATATCATTCCAAAACGGAGACAGAGCGATGAGCGAATACGGCTTCAACACGCTGAGCGTTCACGCGGGCGCGCAGCCCGACCCCGCCACCGGCGCGCGCGCGACGCCGATCTATCAGACGACCGCGTATGTGTTCGAGGATGCTGATCACGCCGCGGCGCTGTTCAACCTCCAGGTCTTCGGCAACATCTATTCGCGCATCATGAATCCGACAAACTCGGTTCTTGAGGAGCGCGTCGCGGCGCTCGAAGGCGCACGTGCCGCGCTCGCCGTCGCATCGGGCCATGCGGCGCAGCTCATCGCGTTCCATCCACTGATGAACCCCGGCGATCACTTCGTCGCCGCGCGCCAGCTCTATGGCGGCTCGATCACGCAGTTCAAGCATTCCTTCGCCAAGTTCGACTGGCATGTGAGCTTCGCCGATTGCCAGAAGCCGGACACGTTCAAGGCCGCACTCACCGACAAGACCAAAGCGCTCTATGTCGAGAGCATCGCGAATCCCGGCGGCATCATCACCGACCTCGAACCCATCGCGAAGATCGCACATGACGCGGGCGTGCCGCTGATCGTCGACAACACGATGGCGACGCCTTATCTCATCAAGCCGATCGAGTGGGGCGCGGACATCGTTCTGCATTCCGCGACCAAGTTCCTCGGCGGTCACGGCAACTCGATGGGCGGCGTCATCGTCGACAGCGGCAAATTCAATTGGGGCGGCGGCAAATTCCCGACGCTCTCGGAGCCCTGCCCGTCCTATCACGGCATGAAGATCTGGGAGACATTCGGCGATATGGCCTATGCCATCGCCTGCCGCGTGCTCTCGCTCCGCGATCTCGGCCCGGCGCTGTCACCGATGAACGCGTTCCTGATTCTCACCGGTTGCGAGACGTTGCCGTTGCGCATGGAACGTCACTGCGCAAACGCACTCACCGTCGCAAAGTGGCTGAAGGCGCATCCGAAGGTCGCGTGGGTGAACTATGCGGGCCTCGAAGGCGACGCGAGCTATGGCCTGCACAAGACCTATTGCCCCAAAGGCGCGGGCAGCATCTTCACCTTCGGCGTGAAGGGCGGCTATGAAGCCGGCAAGGCGCTGGTCAACAGCGTGAAGCTGTTCAGCCATCTCGCCAACATCGGCGACACCCGCAGCCTGATCATCCATCCCGCCTCGACGACACACCGCCAGCTCGAATCCGAGCAGCGCGCCGCCGCCGGCGCAGGTGACGACGTCGTGCGCCTCTCGATCGGCATCGAAAGCGTCGAAGACATCATCGCCGATCTGGATCAGGCTCTGGGTACGTAACGCAGTTCGAACGCCTGCCACACCGTCGCGCAAAACAGCAGCGCGGCGGTGAGTTGGTGGAGCGCGGAGAGACCGAGCGGCGCTTGCCATAGCAGCGTCCAGATACCTAAGCCGACCTGGAATATGACCAAGCTGCCGACAAGGCTTGCCGCGTCAATGGCGTGTTTGCCAAGGCGTGCGCGATGCACGAGGCCGGTCATCGCAATTGCAGCGATGAAGACGATGTAGGCACCGATGCGGTGATCGAATTGGGCTAGGCCCGCGTCTTCAAAGAAGCTCGTGCCAGTGACGTTCACTTCCGGAAACACGTGACCATCCATCGACGGCCAGGTGTTGTAGATCAGGCCGGCGTGTAATCCGGCAACCAGTGCGCCGAGTAGCATCTGCATATAGACGAGCCCAACAAGAACCAACGATCCGCGGCGCAGCGATTTTGGAATTGCGCGATCTGATGGCTGCGAACGCAAATATTCGAGCGCGGTCCATAAGATCGCGCCGAGCAAGATAATCGCGACGCCGAGATGGATCGCGAGGCGGTATTGCGATACGGAGACGCGCGTCTCCAATCCGCTCTGCACCATCCACCAGCCGACGAATCCCTGTAGCCCGCCGAGCGCAAATAGCAACAGCATGCGCGGCCGCTCTTTGCGCGCAATCGCGCCGGTCCACGCAAACAAAACGAACGGCACGAAGAACACGAAGCCGAGCAATCGCCCGAGTAAGCGGTGCGTCCACTCCCACCAGAAGATTCCCTTGAACCCTTCCAGCGTCATGCTGTGGTTTTCGAGACGGTATTGCGGGATCTGCTGGTACTTCGCGAAAGCATCGTGCCACTGCGCATCGTTCAGCGGCGGGATCGCGCCCATGATCGGATCCCATTGCGTGATCGACAGGCCCGAGCCGGTCAGACGCGTCAGACCGCCAAGCGTCACCATGCAAATGATGATCGCCGCGACCGCGAGCAGCCAGACACCCACCGCCTTTCGCGAGCGCCAGAAACCGAGAGAACCCGTTGCCGTCATAGCGTTTTGATAGCCTTTCGCCCCGCGGCTCGTCCAATCCCGCGCATCGCCATCTTGTCGCGGCGGAGCTGCAGACGCATGCTCTATCGATGCCTTTTGGGGAGGCCGCAATGAAAGCGTTGAGCGCCATTCTCGTCGTCCTTTTTACCGCCAGCACAGCCATAGCCGCGGGCATGCAAGGCATGAAGATGCCGGATGCCGCCGACGGCGATGTCATGACCATGAAGATGACCCTGCCGCCGATGCCTGCGATTTACGCAGGGCAGCCGGAGAAGCAGGGTGCGCCATTGTTCGATGGCTATGGCGATCACACCCACAAAATCACGACCTCTAATCCCAAGACGCAGGCCTATTTCGATCAGGGGGTGCGCCTGCTATTCGCATTCAATCACGCGGAGGCGATCCGCTCGTTCCGCGAAGGCGCGCGGCTCGATCCCGATTGCGCCATGTGCTGGTGGGGCGTCGCTTTCGCGCTTGGCCCCAATATCAACCTTCCGATGCAACCCGATGCCGTCGCGCCAGCCTGGGCCGCGCTTGAGATGGCGCGATCACTCGAACCCAAAGCGTCCAAGGAAGAGGCGGCATGGATCGAAGCGCTCGCCGCACGTTACGCGGAGGCCCCGCCGCAGGATCGTCATCCGCTCGACGAAGCGTTCGCCAGCGCCATGGGCAAGGTCTGGGACGACTATCCCGACGACCTCGAAGCCGGCGTCTTCTACAGCGAAGCGATGATGGACACGCAGCCCTGGGATTACTGGCAGGCCGATGGCAAGACGCCGAGGAGCCACGGTGGCGAAATCGTGGACACGTTGGAAAGCATTCTCAAGAAGGAGCCGCTGCACCCCGGCGCGCTGCATCTTTATATCCATGCTGTCGAAGCCTCGACCACGCCAGAGCGCGCAGAAGCCGCTGCCGACAAGCTTGAACCGCTGATGCCGGCCGCCGGCCACATCGTGCACATGCCATCGCACATCTATTTTCGCGTCGGGCGGTATGAAGACGCCGTGAAAGTCAACTCGCTCGCAGCGTTGAAGGACGAAGCCTACATTGCGGCATGCAAGGCACAGGGCTTCTATCCCCTCGCCTATTACTCCCACAACATCCACTTCCTTTGGACATCGTCGGAGATGATGGGCCGCTACAAAGCCGCGAAGGACGCGGCGCTGCGCGTGATCAAAGTCTCTGACGCCGGAATGCCTATGGCAGCGGGCCTTCCACCCGTGCAACTCTATCGGTTCGTGCCTGTCGTCACCGATCTCCGCTTTGGAAGATGGGACGCGGTGTTGAAAGCTAAGATGCCGCCGGCCGATCTGAAACTGACGACAGCGATCTATCTCTATGCGCGCGGCTTCGCTTACGCGAACAACCACGACTTCAAGCACGCGACCGCGGAACGCGCAAAGCTCGCCAAAATGATCGCGAACAGAGAGTTCGCCGCGATCGACACGTTCGGAACGCCTGGCACGCAAATGGCAGAACTCGGTGTCACACTGGTTGACGGCGAAGTTGCGCGCCTGAAAGGCGATCTGCCCAAGGCACTCGCTGCGTTCAAGCAGGCGAACGATCTGTATGAGGCCATCCCGTATACGGAGCCCGACTACTGGCATGAGCCCGTCAGCCACATCTATGGCGCGGCGCTGCTGCAGGCGCACAGACCCGCTGAAGCCGAAGCGGTCTATCGTCACAGCCTGGAGGATCACCGCATCGATGGCTGGGCCTTGTTCGGTCTTGAGCAGGCGTTGAAGGCCCAGCACAAGACCGCCGAGGCGAAGACCGTGCAGGCCGAGTTTGACAAGGCGTGGTCGATGGCCGATGTGAAGCTCGCGTCCTCGCGCTTCTAGGGGTTCATGTCTCCACGCATCAAAAAGCTCATCGGCACGTTCGTGATGCTGATCTGGTTGCCCATTTACGCGCTCGTCGCGATGGGCGTCGGCGTGCACATCCTGCCGCACGCTCCGTGGTACCTGTCGCTGCTCTATTATGCGCTCGCGGGCACGCTGTGGATCGTTCCGATCGGGCTGATGCTGCCCTGGATGTACCGCGAGCCGCGCTGATCCTGAATTGCGGAACTTTTGCTTTCTTTGGCCGTTTTCCGCCTTGAGGGATGTATGTCTTCAAAAGTCTGCCACAGCATGGGCTTCATGAATCCGGGTATTTGCGCACGCGAATTTCTCCGCGACGCCACCAGAGAGCAGCACGCATTGCTGGATGCCGTGGCGTCCGGCATGCGCCTGGACACGGCAGCCGGCTATGCGCACTTTCTGGCGACGCAGGCCTCGGTTCTGATCCCGCTGGAACGGTCGCTGGAGAAGAGCGGGATTGGACGTCTGCTCCCCGACTGGGCGGAACGCCGCCGCACAGCCGCCATGCAATCGGATCTGTCCGACCTGCACGTGACGACCACTTGCGCCACTGCCCCGATGTTCGAGTCGGAGGCATCGCTGTTGGGCGCGGCCTATGTCCTTGAAGGATCCCGGCTTGGCGCGCGCATGGTCCTCAAGCAGATCGGCAGGAATACCGCGACACGCTTTCTCCGTCACGGGGAAGGAAGCCGCCTGTGGCAGAGTTTTCTCGAGATACTTGAGGCAAACGACGGGGTGCGCCGTGACCCTGAAAATGCGACTGGCGCCGCGCGTCGGGTATTTTCCCTCTTTATTGACGCGATGGCGCCGCGCGAACTAGTGGCCGCAGAATGAACGCGCCTGTCGATCTCACCAATTGCGATCGCGAGCCGATCCATCTTCTGGGCAATGTCCAGCCATTCGGCTTCCTGCTCGGTGTTTCGAAGGACTGGACGATCGTTCACGCGTCGGAGAACACCGAGCGTTATCTCGGTGCGCCGGCGAGCGAATTGCTCGGAAAACTGTTGACCACGGCGTTGTCGCCGGATGCCATCCACACCATACGCGGACGCCTTCAGTTGCTGTCCGGGCCGGATGCGGTCGAGCGTGTCTTCCGCTGCAAGCTGACAGAGACGGGCGGCGAGTTCGACATCGCCGTCCACAAGACGCCGCAGGCGATCTTCATCGAAGCCGAGCCGAGCGGCCCGCGCGAGGAGATCGACCCGATCTCACAGGTCCGCACGATGCTGATGCGCGTGCAGGCGGCGCCAGCCTTTGACAAGTTTTGTAACGAAGCAGCGCGACAGCTGCGCGCGCTGATCGGTTTCGATCGGGTGATGATCTATCGCTTCGACCAGGACGACGCCGGCGAAGTGATCGCGGAGTCGGTGAAGCCGGACCTCGTGAAGTTTCTCGGCCTTCACTATCCGGCTTCCGACATCCCGAAGCAGGCCCGCATCCTCTACACACGCAACCTGCTGCGCATTATTCCGGACATCCATTCCGTGCCGTCCCGCATCGCCTCGGACGCAAGCACGGGCGGCGAGCCCGTCGATCTGTCGATGAGCATGCTGCGCTCGGTGTCGCCGATCCACATCGAATATCTGAACAATATGGGGGTCGGGGCATCGCTGTCGGTCTCAATCCTGCGCAACGGCAAGCTTTGGGGCTTGTTCGCCTGCCATCATATGGGCCCGCTGCATGTGACCTATGAGCGCCGCAGCGCGGCGGAATTGTTCGGACAGATGTTCGCACTGCTTCTGGAAAGCCGCGAGCGTGAGATGGACAGCGGGCTGGAGAGCCGCGCCCAGGAAAACCAGACCAAACTCGTCAATATGCTGGCTGGCCAGCAATTCACCGTCTCCAACCTCGCGCAACAACTCGCCGGCTTCACGAACGTCATACCGTTCGACGGTGTTGCGGTCGTGCTCAACGGCCAGGTCTCGCTCGAAGGGACGACGCCGACACGCGAGGAAACGCTTGGCCTCGTCAATACGCTGATCGCGCAGGGCGACACACGCATCTTCTCCACGCACGCCCTGCCCCAGTTCTGCAATGCCGCGCGCGGTTATATGCAACGGGCATGCGGCATGCTTGCGATCCCCGTATCGCGCAACCCGCGCGACTATGTGCTGTTCTTCCGCAAGGAGTTCGCGCGCACCGTGCAGTGGGGCGGTGATCCGACGAAACCCGCGCATTACGGGCCGAACGGCTCGCGCCTGACACCGCGCAAGAGCTTCGAGGCATGGACGGAAACTGTCCGCGGCCAGTGCAAGCCGTGGACCGCGCTCGACCTCCGCCTCTGCGAAGGCCTGCGCATGACGTTGCTCGAAGTCGTACTGCGCCTGACGGAAATGGCAGCAGTCGAACGAAAAGCGTCGAACGAGCGGCAGGAACTCCTCATCGCGGAACTCAATCACCGTGTCCGCAACATCCTGGGCCTCATTCGCGGCCTCATAAGCCAGGGTCGCGAGAACGCGACGAGTATCGAGGACTTCGCATCGGTGATCGGCGGCCGTGTTCAGGCTCTGGCACGTGCGCACGATCAGATCACCATCGACAACTGGGGGCCGGCACCGCTGCGCACGCTGTTCACCGCGGAGACTGCCGCCTATCTGAACGCCAAGGCCGATCGCGTCATTCTCGACGGACCAGACGTCCTGCTCGATCCGCGCGCGTTCTCCACGCTCGCACTTGTCACACATGAGCTCCTCACCAACTCCGCAAAGTACGGCGCGCTTGCCGACAGCGTTGGGCGCGTAAACGTGCGCTGGGGTTTCGGCGAGAACGGACAGCTTCGCATCCGCTGGCAGGAAGAAGGCGGCCCTCCGGTACAGGCGCCGAAGCGGCGCGGCTTCGGCTCCACGGTCATCGAGCGCTCGATCCCCTTTGACCTCAATGGTGAGGCGCGCGTGCAATATGAACTCGCCGGCGTGAGGGCCGAGTTCACAATTCCCGCAAGCTTCGTGAAGAAGCCGCAGGGGCCGCTTGTACCGGAGCATCATGAAGCCACCCGCACAAGAGTCGATCTCAAGCTCAGCGGTCGTGCGTTGATCGTCGAAGACAATATGATCATCGCGCTCGATGCCGAAACCACGCTGGAAGGTCTCGGCGCCACCAGCGTCGATGTCGCGCCAAGCGTGAGCGAAGCCTTGCGCATTATCGAGCGCGCAAAGCCGGATTTTGCAATCCTCGACGTCAACCTCGGCAGCGAGTCCAGCTTCCCGATCGCCGATCGCCTTATGGCGATGGGCGTGCCGATCGTCTTCGCGACTGGCTATGGCAAGAACATAGACTTCCCGGAACGCTTTGCCTCGGTTCCGGTCGTCAGCAAGCCGTACAACGAAGAGTCGCTGACGCCGAAGATCGGCGAGGCGCTTGCGGCGCGGACGTCCGAACCGCGCTAGTTCAGAGTCAAAGCGTGCCCGTCGACTGGCTTGCCGGGCTGCAGGCCCAGGAGCGACATCACCGTCGGATGGATATCGATCATGTTCAGCCGCTTGATCTCATGCGGCGCAACGCCGGATCCCCACGCATAGAAGATGCCGTGCATCTGGACGATGTTCGGATCGTATCCGTGCGTGGCCTTCAGCACATCGGTCGGCGGCGTGAACGTGACCGGCCAGATGTGATTGATACCGAGCCATTCGGCCCATTTTGGAAACTCTTCCGGTCCCACCACCCAATAAGGCGGCTTCGCCACCAACAGCACATCGCCCGCGCGCGGACCATTGCCCAGATGCGCGTACGCCGGATAGTGGCCTTTCTTGTAGACGTCGAAGGCATAAGAGTAGCCACTCAGCGCCTTGACCACGCGGTCCGCGCTCTCGCCCTTGTCGAGATAGAAGAACGTCGTTGCGCCATCCGTCGCCTGTTTGGCATGGATGTCGTACATGTTCATCAAGCGGCCGATATTGATCAGCGGGCCGATGTCCATCATGCCGTGATCGGTGCCGACGACGAGCGTCCCTTCGCGGCCCGCAGGCATCGACTTGATTGCTGCCATAAGCTTGCCGACGATGGCATCGGTCTGGCGCACGGCTGCCTGTGTCTTCGCGCCGGTCACGCCATTGAAATGCGCGACATGGTCCGGAATGTCGAAATACAGCGCGATCAGGCGTGGATGGTTCGGGCCATTGTCGTGCAGGAGCTTGATAGCCTTCGACACGATCACATCGTTCGACTCGCGTTTCTCCCACGGCACATTGTCGTTGGCATAGGTCGAAAGCCGGCCGCGCTTGGTCGACCAGCGGCCGACCCAGTTGAACACCGCGGTCTTCACGCCCTGACGCTCCGCAGCCTCCCACATCGCCTCGCAGCCCGTGTGCCAGTCCGCGTCGCCTTCCTTCGCGCCATGACTGAACAGGCCCTTCTCAGGATCGTAGAAGATGTTCGACATGATGCCGTGATGCTCCGGCCAGCATCCGGTTTCAAAGGTCGTGTGGTTGATCAGCGAGATCGTCGGGAACGCCGGCACCAGATGCCGCGACCAAGCCCCTTCGCGTTTCATGCGATCGAAATTCGGCGTCGGCTTCGCAGCGTCGAGCTCTGCCGGCGCGAACCCATCGAACAGCACGACCACTACTGTTCGCTCCGGCGTTGACGGTGCAGGCGCCGATGCGCCAAGCCAAAGCAACGCGAGCGCAGCCGCCGCAACATTCCAGAACCGCATCATCCCCTCCGCCCAAGCCTCAGGGATGATACTGGAAAACGCGCTCCAGCGGGACGCCGAACACCGCGGCAATTCGAAACGCCGCCTCAAGGGAGGGCGAGTATTTGCCCTGCTCAATGGCGTTCACCGTCTGGCGCGTGACACCGATCTTTTCGGCAAGTTGCTGTTGCGTCATCTCATTGTGCTCGAAGCGCAGCCTGCGGATATCGTTGCGGATCTGCTCCCCGCTCATCACGCGCCCCGGCGATAGAGCACGATCTGCGTCACGATCCTGAACATCTCGGACAGGACCAGCACGAAGAACAGCAGATTGATAACCAGAAACTCCTTCACGCCAAAGAAGATGACGCCAATTGTGAGGACGACACCCGACGCGAGCACATAGCCGGATGCGCTGCTGGCCTTGAGCGCGATCAGCTTTTCGCGCTCGTCCGTTGGCGCCTGTGCATCGCGCGGCGACAAAACCGCGATGACCACCGTGAATACGATCGTCACCAGGACGAACATCACCACGGACTGGGCAAAAAGCCCAAGAAACGGCGTTCCATCGGTGTCTCCGCGCATCAAGGCCGCGCCGACCTTCGCGAAGTAAAATCCGTAGATTCCCAGATAGGCGAGCAGGGATATCCAGGCACTCTTTTCCCGAAAAGGCATGAAATCTCCGTGTCTGTAATTCTAGACGTAATGTATTGTATGCTTTACATAGAGTCAAGAATGAGAGACACCAAGATTTTACCCCCTGAATTGCAGGATCAGTGCGCGCCGGCGGCCGTTACGTACATCTTGTGTTCCTTATAAGCGATGTACACATGCAGCTTGCTGAGCACGTTCATGCCGAGCGTGAAGTCCTCACTTTCCAGCTTCGTGCCATAGACAGGATCGTCGCGGGATTTCTCGGAATGCTCCATCCGAAACGCTTTTTCTTCCAGGTCGGGCAAAATATCGACTTGCGGGTTCTGTACAGCCAGACCACCGAGTGCCAGCGAAGTGAACTGTTTGCGATAAACCGGAAATTGGTCTGAGAAATATGGCGCCT
>Ga0335075_10011585_pt1 | contig 13327 bp, 11 predicted proteins | sample Lox_Sample_24_FD_206723 | JGI IMG/M metagenome (GOLD analysis project Ga0335075, IMG submission 206723) | Soil microbial communities from Loxahatchee National Wildlife Refuge, Florida, United States - Lox_Sample_2.4 | ecosystem: Environmental > Terrestrial > Soil > Wetlands | place: USA...
CGCGATTGAGCAGGGGGGAGCAGCTGAAGCGGCGATCGATGGCGTCAACGAAACGATTGATAGCATGACCAACACCGTGGAAATTCTCATTGCGGACTAGTTTCCTGGAGGAGAAATGGCTATAGAACAGTAACACATCGACGATATCTTTATATACCTGCGAGGGAGAGATTTTAGAGGTCCAAACTGTGAATTTGTCTCGCGACGGCGTGCGTCTCTCGACCCAGGGACTGACATTAGATTCCTTGAGGGCTTTGGGCCCAAAGCGGTCACAATACAACACATAGTTCTAACAAAAAACTTAACGACGGCATCCTCTTCCCACGGGGTGAGGTACCGTTAGCTTTGGGTCTTCTCTTCTATCGAGCGTCGTACCTGACTGGCTCTGTCCATGTTAGCTTACTGTGGTGATGATGATGAAGATGGGAAGGGAACGAGTGAGAGGCATATTCTTTCTTGAAAGAACTTTCCCCTTAGCACTCCGAAATTCGAAGAGACTCCCACAGTCGCGATTGAGCAGGGGGGAACAGCTGAAGGGGAGATCGATGGCGTCAACGAAACGATCGACAGCATGACCAACGCCGCGGTAGTTCTCGTTGCAGACTGGTTTCCTGAGGAGAAATGGCTGTAGAACAGTGACACATCGACCATATCTTTATAGACTTGCGAGGGAGAGACTTCAGAGGTATAAACCATGAATTCGTCTCGCGACGGGGTGCGTCTCTCGACCCACATTCTCCGGCACAAAGTTCCTTTCCGATTACCTCAAACCAGTGCGTAATCTTATCATAGATGTTGTTCTCGTGACGATTCCAGTTTATCGCCCTGACTCTTCTCGGTTTGAGTGCTGGATGGCGTTTCTGGAAGGCCCGAGGCCAGATTTTGCCTACTGAAGGCTAGCGAAGGTAGAAACTTTATCCGCACAGGATATCCGAGATCAGACATTCGTAACAAAAACTTAACGAGGGCTTTCTCTTCCGACGGGGGTTGCGCCTTTTCCTCTTTCGAGGATCGTCCGTGTGCACGACACCATACGGTAGAGTGAGGGACATCGCCCCGTTCTGCTAGGGCAGCTCTAGGCACAAAGCTGGCACGTAGCTGCCCATGGAAATTTCTAGAAGAGAGAGTTGCTTTCAATACAGCGTCATGCGAGCCCGCTAAATCCTCACGCCAAAGACACGTGGCGTTTTGTGTACCCTTCGCACGGCTGAACTCCCGGCATGCTGGTTTCCGAGTGCTCCGTGTCGTCAAAGCTTGGAGCCATATTCTTTCTTGATAGAACCTTCGTACCATGGCTCCGAATTTCGCAGACAGGCCGATAGTCGTGATGGAGCAGGGGCACAGCCAAAGTGCTTCTCGATGCCGTGAACGGAACGATCGATAGCATGACCAAGACCGCCGTATTTTTCGCTGCAGCCTGAGTTCTGGTGGAGAAGTGTCTGAACAACTTGACCATAACTTCATGGACTCACGAGGGAAGACTTTGAGATGCTTGAACGATGGATTCTGTTCGGTATGGCGCCATGCAAGGACGGACGTTAAGTCACTTCGCGACAATAGGTTAAGGCAATAAGGTTTCAATCAATACGAGTAAGCCCCGCCTCATTGCACAGTACTTGTTCGATGTGCATGGTTCCCAAGCCCTCAGGGAGTTACTTGCAGACTCTTTCTCTTACATCCAACTTCGTCCAACCACTGCCCGCAACAGCTGCTTCTACCGAAAGTTCTCGGAATATTACGACCTCCCTGTACTCTTTGATTGGCACTCCTCAATGTTTCGGAAAATTTTTTTTTGAAATCTTAAGCCGTGTTAGCTGGCGTATGGCCGCTATATATGCCGGCGTTGTTCTAGCATACATGTACCTAGTCCCGCTAGATCCACTGAGCTGGCCGTGCCAGCTCGTGGCCTAGCAAGGTGTGGTCTATCTTCACCATGTCGTCGCAGCTGGTGTGCTCCCGCCGCTAAGAATTTGTATGGTTTTGTTAGGAGTGCACGGACGGCGCTAGCCCACCGGCTGCGACGACGTAAGGGCCGATGTCTTGGACTAGGTTGGCTCTGCATACACGCTATTGGAAGGAGCAGAATTACTTGTAAGATGATGTCATTAGCTGTCTGCATGCAGGGCTGTGCATAATCGATAAAACGGGACGAGCGGAAAGTGAACCACTAATAATGCGAGAGTGGAGTGATAGAGTACGAGGAATCGCAGATTCGTGGTCAAGCAAACGTTGAGATCTTCAAACGGGGCAGTGTTCACGCGCAAGCGTTTATGGGGCGTTGATTAATTACCCTTCAGTTCATAAGGATATTTAATACAGGATAATTAAACGTCGATCTGTTCGAGTTCCAAGGCGCTTTAAGTGTGTTGATGAGAAAACTTAATACCACCCGAAATGGAGGATATGAAGCACTTCAACGCTCGCTATGCACGTGGTTGCTTGCTAGTATATGAATCTCAACAGTATGTCACGAACAGCTCCGAGCGATTGTATTTATCGTATTATCATCTACAGTGATGCAAAGCTCAATACCATCGTATTAATTTAACCCAGCTTTCTTAATTTCAACCCCCTCATTAATCGTATACAGGCGAACACGGCCCAGCACCCCGCACGTTTTCCTACCTAAACGGGTTAGGCTGGTTATTTGACGACATGGCATGCGCCAAATGCTTCCATCCGTCGACCACAAAGTCGCTGACCATGCTGAGGATGACCTAACTCTGCCACACACCGACCGTCGTGAATACGTGCAGAGTCAGGACATTGGGTTGTCACAAACCGGAGCGGGCACACTACGGTCACAGGGGGCTACATTCACGGGTTTAAACCCATCAATGATGGGTTTAAGTCCGTCATTGATGGGTTTAAACCCGTAAATGTAGACCTTTGTGACCGTAGTGGCATCTCGAGTATATGCCCCTGAGTCTTGTTTCCAGTCCTTTCGAGGTCACACGATTGACTATGGGACTCAAGGATAGAAAATCTTCGTTTACCAGGTTGGTATCGTCGATCACTTTATCCTGGTCTCCCGGAAGAATCTTGGGCAGTTACGATGGCTTCATTTTCCCTACCGTATTCGGCCGCCTCCTCACTGCACTCAATATTGGGACGGCATTGACTTGCGTCGTTCCCATCACCCGATCACGGCTCTAGTTCGAAATGGGCGGTAAATGCTGCAATATCTCCCGGTTGGTCGCCTTCATTCGTTTCTTCAGTCAGCAGGTCTCGATAGAGAGACGATACTTCGAAGTGCTTCTCTCGTTCTGTTAATTGCTCAAGACACAATCATGAAGAATCTCTTATCGTCCCTAATCTTGCTTCCACACTTTGCTTTCATAGCATCAGCAGCATGGCGTCCAGCCGTAGTAGCTCGCTGGCAGTCCACCAGCACTTCTCCAACCCAGACCTACTGTGAAACGCAGACCGTAACCGTCACCTCTTATCAACAGGAGGTCCAGACTCAGACCGTGACGAAGACTCAAGAGCAGTATCAAACCAAGACCGTGACGCAGACGAAGACGACTACCCAACAGGAGGTCCAGACAGTCACGACAACTCAGCAAGAAGTTCAAACTCAAACGGTGACGAAGACCCAGAAGCAGGTCTATACGCAGACGACCACCCAACAGGAGGTGCAGACTATTACTCAAACTCAGACTCAGGAGCAAACGCAAACTGTAACGACTACCCAACAGGAGATCCAGACAACTACAGTGACCCAGGCGCCTTCTACCGTGACCCAGACCACCACACAGGAACAGGTTCAGACAGTCACTCAGACAATCAAGAAGAAAGAAACGCAGACAGTAACAACTACCCAACAAGAGGTGCAGACGACTACAGTGACCCAGGCTCCATCCACCGTCACCCAGACTACCACCCAAGAACAGATTCAGACGGTCACTAAGACGATCAAAAAGAAGGAAACGCAGACAGTAACAACCACTCAAGAGGAGATCCAGACGACTACAGTGACCCAAGCTCCTTCGACGGTGACCCAGACAACTACTCAACAGGAAGTGGAAACTATCTATGTCACCAAAATCAAAAAGAAAGTAGTGACCATCTTCGTGACGCAGACAACGACCCAACAAGAAGTCGAAACCATCACACAGACCCAAGCTCCTTCGACGGTTACCCAGACCACTACTCAACAGGAAGTGCAAACCATATATGTTACCACAATTCAAGAAGAGGAGCAGACCATCACCATAACTCAAGCTCCTTCCACGGTAACCATCACGACGAGCCAAGAGGAGGTCGAAACGATCTATGTCACCGAAACTCCAGAGGAGGTGCAAACGACTTCGTCCACCTGCGTTATCCAACAGATCAAGGATGGTCAGGTGCAATACGTGCCATGCAGCACCATCTCTAATACCACCTACGTCACTCCAAGTTCCCCGACCACGTCTGCGCTTGCACAATTCACCGGTGCTGCAGTCGCTCTTCAACCAGACGTTGGCGGTTTCCTGGGTCTCGCCGCAGCTGTTGGCTACCTTTTGGGGTGAACAAAAATGTCAATGTCAATGTCCAAAATGAATGATTCATGAGTGTATCTAATTTCATGAGCTTCAGGTAGCACGGTAATAATTCAAGAGCTGCATGCTCATAGTTCAGTTTAATACAGCAGATGCTCAAGTCAAAAAGGAAATGAAGTTTAGTGAGATGAATTTTCGGGTAACTGTTTTGCGTCTCATGTTCCATTAAGCCCTTAAAGCAATACCTTCTTCACTGGAACTACATCACCAACGGATTGTGATGACAAACTCTAAAATGATGGTCACCATCACCAACCCGTGATGATGGGAAATCATTTAAAATCAAAAGCTATTGGCAATGTCTCGAATCTCTCAAGACCCATACTCGTAAAGTGCCATAGACACTGTTGGCCTTGCGGCGAAGGAGCACACCGGAATGATGAATCGTTTGGGGATTCACTCCTTGGCCGTTTGCATTAAACGTCGGACTGCGTCTACCTCTAAGTAGACGATGCCCTGCCCACCTATAACCCAGCGGCCCCTCCCCCCAAACGCAAAGTAGTCTGCACTGTGGCGGAGTTTTCAAAACAGATAGAGCCGTACAACAACACCAGCGCGACTCGTCTCTCCACTCAAGAACTAATAGAGTACGCTTCACAACGCGTCGTTCAGAGCTTTATCTCGTGGCTTCATGAGCCGCAACCGCAGCCAATTTCTGAAATCCCGACCCGTTCCTTCCATGATCTACAATATAAATAATGGTGTCGAAATTCTGGATCCTTTAGAAGGAGAACATCATGTCAGCATTTAGAAAGTTCAAGAATCAGAGTGGCAAGTCCTTACCCTATATATTTAGGAGGGCCCCGGGACCCTCTATGAAATAAGATTAAAGGAAATAAAATATTACAATAAATTCGGATCTCGAACATCTGATCCTCTCCCACTCATTGTCTCTATCTACTACGTAATCCGAAAAAGCTTACTACTCCAGACGCATGCCCGACAACAAGAAGGTTTCCTCTTAATGCTGAACATCCCCCTCGGTAGTCATGAGGCAACCAAAGAAGATTCTGACCATCTCGAGTTATCCATTCACCGCTAAGGAAGATATGATCTGACGGCTTCTGTGAAAGTAACCGTAAGGAAGAAGAGGAGCTAGGAGGGATAGCAAGAATTCCTCTATCAGTCTCTAAGCGCTCACTATCGCTAGGGAAACGTAAACTCGAGATGATAGTCTGTGGCTCGAGCTTCTTCACCTGCTCTCCTGTCGCTGCGTCCCAGAGCCTGACCGTGCTGTCCCATGACGCCGACGCCAGCTGCTTGCCGTCAGAAGAGAAGGCGACCGCGTTGACATAGTGGATGTGCCCTTCGAGCTTCTTCACCTGCTCTCCCGTCGCTGCGTCCCAGAACCTGACCGTCCTGTCGTATGACGCCGACGCCAGCTGCTTGCCGTCAGGAGAGAAGGCGACCGCGTTGACGTAGTGGCGATGCCCTTCGAGCTTCTTCACCTGCTCTCCCGTCGCTGCGTCCCAGAACCTGACCGTCCTGTCGTATGACGCCGACGCCAGCTGCTTGCCGTCAGGAGAGAAGACGACCGCGTTGACCAAGTGGCTGTGCCCTTCGAGTTTCTTCACCTGCTCTCCCGCCGTTACGTCCCAGAGCCTGACTGTCCTGTCGCCCGACGCCGATGCCAGCTGCTTGCCGTCAGGAGAGAAGGCGACCGCGTTGACGTAGTCGCTGTGCCCTTCGAGCTTCTTCACCTGCTCTCCCGTCGCTGCGTCCCAGAACCTGACCGTCCTGTCCCATGACGCCGACGCAAGCTGCTTGCCGTCAGGAGAGAAGGCGATCGCGTTGACGTAGTGGCTATGCCCTTCGAGCTTCTTCACCTGCTCTCCCGTCGCTGCGTCCCAGAACCTGACCGTCCTGTCCCATGACGCCGACGCCAGCTGCTTGCCGTCAGGAGAGAAGGCGATCGCGTTGACCGAGTCGCTGTGCCCTTCGAGCTTCTTCACCTGCTCTCCCGTCACTGCATCCCAGAACCTGACTGTCCTGTCGTATGACGCCGACGCCAGCTGCTTGCCGTCAGGAGAGAAGGCGACCGCGTTGACCTCTGCGTTAACCGAGTGGCTGTGCCCTTCGAGCCTCTTCACCTGCTCTCCCGTCGCTGCATCCCAGAGCCTGACCGTCCTATCCCATGACGCCGACGCAAGCTGCTTGCCGTCAGGAGAGAAGGCGATCGCGTTGACCGAGTCGCTGTGCCCTTCGAGCTTCTTCACCTGCTCTCCCGTCGCTACATCCCAGAGCCTGACCGTCCTGTCGTAAGATGCCGACGCCAGTTGCTTACCGTCAGGAGAGAAGGCGACCGCGTTGACCGATTCGCTGTGCCCTTCGAGCTTCTTCACCTGCTCTCCCGTCGCTGCGTCCCAGAGCCTGACCGTCCTGTCCCATGACGCCGACGCCAGCTGCTTGCCGTCAGGAGAGAAGGTGACCGCGTTGACCGTGCGGCTGTGCCCTTCGAGCTTCTGTAACTCCGCACTCCAAGATTTCGGGGTTTTTGGCAATCTAAAAATCCACTTAGGGACGCGGTCCTGGAATACAGTCCTAACGATACTTGTCTCTGGGCTGAAAATAATAGCAGAAGAGTAGAGCTGAAGCGGTACCTGATCGGCTATCCATCGATTCTGCAGGAGAAAGCGCCTTGCATCGTAAAGAAAGCGTGATACTTCGGACCCTTTATTTTTCTAACGCATTATATAAGTATTGGAAAAGTAGTGTGAGAGGCAGAATAACTTACGTCTGCAAGCGAGCGCAAAGTATCAATCAGGCTGATACAGTCAGATATTTTCCCTATAAGGCTTAGGGCCTCAAGCCAATGTAAGAAGTGTTCGCGGAGGAAAGTGTCGACCACGTCTCCCTCAAATATGTGTCTGCCGCTCTGCTCTAAATGATGCACCCAGTAACGACAAGAGTATTGAATATCTGCTGGTAGGCACTCATCTATATCCCTAATATTGATATCTCTTCGTAGTATCCCGGAGAACTCTAGAGAACAAACGTTTTCTTTAAGGCACGTGGACAATAGCTCGAGACACCTTGTCGTAATCATGCCATGAGTCTTCTTCTCGTCGACCCAAAACCAGAACCCACTTTTATCCTTCTTGCTAGGATCGACAAGGAACTCGCGGAACGAGAGGTGTAGCAATCGCACGGGCGAGTTTGGATCGGAGGGAACGCTGAGAACGGAATGTAGGTAATGTAGGCTGCCATTCACGTCTTCTTTAGATATACCGAGAAGTCTTGCAAGCGAAGATGTAGGTAGGGGATCCGCGAGAACGACAATAGAGCCTATGATTTTCGTAAATTCTCGGCCTAGCTCCTCGATCTCAGATCCTGAACGGCCGGCCTCCAATTGTTTTAAAACAGGAAGATAAGTTCGATCTAGCGCCTGTCTAGTAGTCCGGTATTCTAAAACGGTAGCAAGTCGTTTCTTTGGGTTCCACTTCCACCTATCACCGACAAACCGACAGATGGTTGCTGCGAAAATAAATAGGGGAACTGCCATTTTGGTTAATGCTTGGATACTCTCGTCGCCCGGCCAATCTAAGGAAAGCATGGACTCTGGGAAACACGCGAAGTTGTAATCGGATTTGATTTTAGCAAATTCGTCCTTCAGAAAAGCCGATATGTCATGTTCAATCATAGCTGGGGGGATATCTTGAAGTACTATGTCTTTATGCGCGTCCGGGGACATATTATTGAAACCCAAACGAATTGGGAGCTCTGGTCGGCTAGTCAAAAAGACTCGTATATGCACTGTCGTTAATTCTCGCATCTTCGCGAGAAGGTGGAGAATTTCCCTGATGCTCTGGTCTCTGTCACATTCGTCTAATGCATCAATCACCAAAACTAATAGAGATGTGGAAGCCTGGTCAAGCCGTGAGAGAGGCTGGAAGACAAGCCTCTCGAACTGTTCTTTTAGTGGCTTTGCTGCAATCTCGGGTTGTTCGTCGATCGCACATCTGATGTGAGGGATTAGCTCAGGTATCCTCCATATGAGTTGAGCAGTGATGGTGGTGAAAAACCTAGTGGCATTTCCACGCTCACCCTCACCCCTCTTGAAGAAGAAGCTGGCCCCTAGCTGGCCGCCATCGGCGAAAGACTGTGCAACTGTCCGAGAGATTGTCGACTTCCCCGTGCCGGCCATGCCATTCAGCCAGAATATGCATTTTCCCTGGGGGTCTTTGACCCATTCCCTGATTTGGTGCAGGAGGTCTATTCGCGTGTCTGGATGACATCTCGTATTGAGCTCGTCTGTATAGGAATCGAATGCCGCGCCTTGAGCAGAAGGTATTTTCTCGAGATCTATCTGCTGGCCGATGTCCAAGATCAGCCTCCTAGATTGCCAGGACTATTAGCCCAATCATTTATCACTATGATTAGACAGCCTATAGACCTACGTCTGATCGACTTGAAGGGCTAGAGAAATAGTTGCGTTGCAATTCTCGAGATCCCTGATAATTTTATCCACCTCCTTGCTTTCAAATGGCCACTTTAAAGCGCGAACTCCAAAACGACTCATGGCTTTGCGTTTTTTTCCTGGATCCAGTCTTTTATCTACGGCCTTCAGCTGCCTGCAGCAGCGGAGGACCGCCTGTTCTAGCTTCTGTGACATTGAGAGCTTTCTACCCCGAGGGCCGTCGATTAGCTGTTGAACATCTTTAGCCACCTCTTCAAGCTCCTTGACCTTGGTTTGCAAGCGTGTAATATCCTTTTTGGCATCTTTAACGGCGATAGAGTAATCGAGACAGATTGAGGCAATCTTGGCCGAGAGCTGGACAACGGCGATAATGTTTGCTGCTACACCGAGCCCTTCCATTTGAGGATCCTAGAATGTGGAGTTGTACACTTCCGTAGTTGAAATAATACCCCTTACCTGTAGCTAGACTGTTGTTGTGAAGGAGTTATAGATGATCAATTGGTACGCAGGCAGCTATCCTACATCGCTGCTGACCGGAACGATCGGCCAAATTGGCCTACCACAAGCACCGCCGGGAGTCGGCAAAACACCACGAAATCTTGCAGAATTAGAGGCTCAGTTTGTAGCGGTACAGCCATCTTAAGCGTGGTTCAAAGTCCCCGCCCTTATCAAAAGCTTGTTAAGGGCTGCCAAATGGCTATGCTTCAGGCTGTGCTATTGGCTGACGAAAATATCAAACTACGGGCAACTAACGCAAAACAAAAGGCAAAGAAGAAGGGCAGATCAAAGCAGATTGCTAAGGGAGGGGCTTTATCAATTATACAGGGACGAGATCGCATAAGGGCGCCTGTTGTGCCTGTTGAAGTGCAAAATCCGCAGGAGCCGGAGCCACAGGTGGAGACAGATCGGCGCGGTTTACCAAGTTGTTGGAAATGCTATGCATATGATCAGCTGACGCGCCCAAATGACTAAATTTCAATGCAAACACCTTATTTTGATATGAAATCACTTTGTTGTTGTGATATTATCCTATGGATGCGCTAGGCGCCAGCAACCACGGATTACTCGTATACTTACGCCGAGCCACGAAATAAGTTCTGCCTCCCCTTCAGACTTCCATAGTATCTTCATCCCAGTCTCATCTTATCAACATGTCGGGCGCTAATACAGAATTCGAAGCTGTGGAGAAAGCTATCAACGATGCTCTTCTGGCTGGTAGGTAACCCGACAACCTTCTGCCTGAACCAACACACTCAGCCAATCAGTAAATGGAGGCCCAGACGACTTTCTTGCCTTTATAATGTCCAAAACCAATGACGTCGAGGGATTCCTCAAATGGTTGAAGTCCCACCCGGTACCTCCGTCACCGAAGCTCAGCGGCGGTGATGCTCTCGCGAGGCTGCAGTCAACTGAGTTTTCCAACTTGGCCTCTGTCATAGCGCTGTGCGATGCAATACAAAGCTGCGACCCAATTCCGCTGGTCCAAGACAAGCGAAGACAATATGTCGTCGTCCCCGTTTCCCGGCCCTGACCACCCTCGGCAGCATGACTAGCGACCCGAATCCAGTACCCATAGGTACCAAGCTCACCATCCACCCGGCATTCTACATGTTAACACAGGCGAAGCTCGCCCCACCCCCGCCTAAGTCGCGACCGGCCATTCCGAAGTTCGTCTACCCGCTCGGAGTCTTGCTCCAGCGCGACATCCGCCCGGCCAGCGAGCTGACGCTCGCGGAGCGCGCCACGCTGGACGACTGCCCTTTCGAGGAGACTAACTACGCGTCATCGTGGACATTATCTCTGCCGATCACCCAGTCTGGCTGGTCTACAACCGTAACCCGTACGATGCAATGGCCGGTGAGCCCGTCGCGGCCAACCCAATTAAAATGCCCGCCGTCTTCCCCGCCGTCGGGGCCGCGAACTTCGACACCGCGCAGGTAGTCGCTAAGCTCAAAGCCTGGAGTGTCAACCCGCCGCTCCCGACCCTCACCGTCGACGGTGTGGATGAATGATCTCGCCAAGGCTCTCCCTACCGTAACAGGTGCAGTAGCAGCGGCAGCTTAAGGTTACCTCCCTAGCTGACGTGAATGACTCTGAGACCCAAACAAGTGGGACACTGAACACCACCCCCCGTCCTTATGCGATAACAAGTGCTAACGCCTGCGCGCAAACACGCAGGTGTTGTGCTCTGTGCCGTGCCGTACCTTCATCTCTGTCAGGGGCTGGAACGGCGAACCATTCTATTGCCTATGTACGTCAAGGATAAGCTAAAGAGAGAAGAAGAAGAAGTGAGGAGGCTCAGTTTATATACACGGTCGGAGTTGCCACCGCTGACCAATAGCGGCTGCTGCCTAGCTCCAGCGGTTACTGGCAGTTTCCAGTGGCCTCTTTGCCGTCATAGCCCGAGGCTCAGACCAGGCGAAAGGCAAGGGCTTCTAGCCCGTGACACTCCAGCCCTGTGACATCGGAGTCTTTGGCCCACTGAAGGCTACATATCGCGAACAGGTTGAACGATTGTATCGAGGAGGTGCATCCTGAAATATTCGGGAGATAAGTTGATTAATTGTCATAGAACTATTTGAGGGGAAGCCCAGATTATATAGACGCATGTCATTCGCCACGGCATCATGCGGAAGTCCAGGTGACCGACATACCCAGATTTCAACAGTGCAAATACAGTTGGCAAGCAGCATTTTACATCTCTTTATAGCCGTGCACGTGAATAGGCGCTCACCTCTCGAAACATCAAGTTCGGCTGGTCAAAGACAGGTCTGTATCCATTCAGCCCAGACAGAGTACTCAGAGATATCCAGAAGCAACTAGCCGAACTGTACGTTCCGAACCATAAGGTGAAGGTGGAGTCTTGTCCACGAGGCACAGTGCTGCAAACGTCAGTAACGTCGGAGGCTCTCACGTCGCTGCGAAGCCGAATCGAACATGACGCTCACGTACTTGATGGCCCAAGCAAACACTGCCTGCAAAAGCTGGCCAATGCCGCCGAAAAAGCCTTCGCTGAACGCGCCCTCCTAGATGAGAACCGGCTCTTGTTCGAGCAGAATAACGAAAGAAATTGTCGCCAATTGACTAGGTCAACAATAGTCGATAAGGCGAAAGTGATAAGCTATGAGGACATTGTGGAGGCACAAGCGAAGTGTGACGCGAAAGAAGCTGTCCCTGTGAAAGGAAAACGTGGTCCGAAGCGCAAAAGCTCTACACCAGTGCAAAAGGACACGGAAGAGTGAAGTGGAAGTTGCTAAGTGTGAAGTTGAAGCACTGGGCTGGGGAATTACTGCTCTGTTCTGAAATTTTGATGGTCATTTAATATCTATAGTGTTTTCATTGCGAGATGTCTGCGAAAGGTACATAGGAGAATACAAGAGTGCTCCGTTTCTACTTACATATGCTCTACCTATAGAAGGATTCGTCCATTTTCTGGAGTTATATATACTTTCAGCCCCTTTACGCTCCTCTTCCCGCTTGTATCCGTCGTTTTGCTATATTGAGCGCCGTCCTATCGTCGCGATACACCGGTAGTGACTCGGCTACGTGGTCTACAGTTTCCAATTAGCCAACAGTTCACCAATTCCTACGTCACGTTCCCTCTGCTTGCCGGCGTCGTGAGGCCATATGCATTTCCAGACTTTGACTGCGCTGCGAGTCTCTCGCGTAGCAAGTGGCCGACCCGGTGGAGATAGGAGTGGTGGCATAGCGCTACTCACCACCAAGGCCTCGGCTAAGACCTAAGCATAGCAAATCCTTTAAGTTACTAATCTAGCTATTTTGAGGATTCTCGAAGCTTCGACGTGACAAGTTACCCGACTATATATTCAAGCTCACCCCGCACCCCTCTATGAAATAGAGATATTAAAAGATATTAAGTTAGAGAATCTATTTTGCGCTTCCGGCAATGGAGACTATTCTCGACGTTGAAGCTGCACATCCATACCTTTCCAGATCCAACGCCGATGCCTACCGTCTTCTTCGATACGGCCGAACATGACGGCCGATATTCTGAGGGTAGCCACACGAGGTTCTCCGAGTTATATGTTATCCAAACCCCATCTGAACTTAACCCCCCGCCTTGATACCGTGGATCTTGGGGCTTCGTTACATTCAGGATCATATATAAAGCTGATGACGCATTAATAGCAATGGTACCGATTTCGGTATGAAGACATGAGCCGGCGGCATCGAACGATATGTTGGAGAGTGCCTTCCTAATAGCGAGCGTCTGGAGGCACTTGCCACTGCTCGCATCCCAGATCTTGACTGTCCGATCCCACGACGCCGACGCGAGCCGGGTCGAGTCACGTGTGAAGGCCACCGAGTTGACCCAACTGCTATGGCCCTCGAGCGTCTGGAGGCA
>Ga0335075_10011586_pt1 | contig 13326 bp, 10 predicted proteins | sample Lox_Sample_24_FD_206723 | JGI IMG/M metagenome (GOLD analysis project Ga0335075, IMG submission 206723) | Soil microbial communities from Loxahatchee National Wildlife Refuge, Florida, United States - Lox_Sample_2.4 | ecosystem: Environmental > Terrestrial > Soil > Wetlands | place: USA...
AGCTCATCATGAAGCAGGGCACCGTCTACAAGAACGAGCTGTGATTCAGCCGGCTGCGCAAAGCCCCGGGCAGCGGGCGGCCTGCCCGGGGCCAGGTAATGCCATGGCCGCCTAGGCATCCCGCCTGCGGAACAGCATCACCGCGGCGATGACCGCGATGGCCGCGTAACCACACAGGACGGCGAAGCTGGCCCACGGCCCGAACATCGGGGTGTTGCCCGGCGGCTGCGCCCTGGCCATCCAGATCTGCGCGCCGGCCAGGGCCGGGATCCACTTGTCGACGTGGTTCTGCCATGACTGCGGCAGGAAGCTGACCAGGATGGTCAGCACGAACAGCAGCCCGACCGTGGCGGAGATGCCGGCCGCGCTGTGCCGCAGCAGCAGCCCGAGCCCGAAGGCCAGAATGCCGCAGGCGGTCAGGAACAGCGCGCCGCCGATGACCGCGCGCAGCACGCCGGGGCTGCCCAGGGTGGTGCTTATGTGGTCGGAGGACATGATCGCCTGGCCGAGAAAGAACGCCACGAACGACGTGACCAGGCTGACGACCAGCGCGACCACGCTGAACACCACGCCCTTGGCCGCGATCATCATGCCGCGGTGCGGGTTAGTCGTCAGCGTGGTGCGGATCATGCCGGTGGAGTACTCCGAGCTGATGACCAGCACGCCCAGCACGCCGATGATGAGCTGTCCGATGTACAGCCCGGCCAGGCTCTGCCGCGCCGGGTCGAAGTCCGGGCCGTGCGGCCCGCGCGAGGCGCCAAAGCAGGCCAGCGCCCCGAAGCCGACGACCACGACGAACATCGCGAGCAGCGTCCAGTACGTCGAGCGGACCGACCGGATCTTGGTGAGCTCCGAGCGCAGCGCGCCCGCGAAGGTGACCCGGCCGGACGAACCGGACAGGTCGAGCGACACGCCAGCCGCGGGCGCGGTTGTCGTTGCCATCTCAGGCCACCTTTCCAGCCAGCTCCGGCTGCCCGGGCACGCCAGCGTGGAATTGCACGCTGGATGCGGTCAGTTCCATGAACGCTTCCTCCAGGGACGCGTGCACCGGCGCCAGTTCATGCAGCCGGACCGCGTTGTCGTAGGCAAGGTCCCCGACCCGGGTCGGGTCAAGACCGGTGACCAGCATGGATCCGTCATCGTTCTGGCGGATCGTGCCTCCGGACTCGGCGACCAGTTTGGTCAGCTGTTCCGGCTGCGGGGTGCGGACCCGGACGGCCTGCTGGGAGTTGGCCGCGATGAATTCCGCCACCGTGCAGTCGGCAATGAGCTTGCCCCGGCCGATGACCAGCAGGTGGTCGGCCGTGTTCTCCATCTCCGACATCAGGTGACTGGACACGAAAACGGTCCGGCCCTCGGCGGCCAGCGCCTTCATGAGGTTGCGGATCCACAGGATGCCCTCCGGGTCCAGCCCGTTGACCGGCTCGTCGAACATGAGGATTTGCGGGTCGCCGAGCAGCGCCGCAGCGATGCCCAGCCGCTGGCCCATGCCGAGCGAGAAGCCTTTGGACCGCTTGCCCGCCACTCCGGTCAGCCCGACCAGGCCGAGTACCTCCTCGACCCGGTGGCGGGGCAGGTTGTTGGACTGGGCCAGGCACAGCAGGTGGCTGTAAGCGCTGCGGCCCCCGTGCATGGCCTTCGCGTCCAGCAGCGCGCCGACCTCGTGCATGGGCCGGGTCGCCTGGTCAAACGGCTTCCCGTTGATAGTGACCCGGCCGGCCGTAGGCCGGTCCAGGCCCAGGATCAGCCGCATCGTGGTGGTCTTCCCGGCCCCGTTCGGGCCCAGGAAGCCGGTGATCCTGCCGGGTGTCACGCTGAACGACAGGTTGTCCACCGCGAGCGTGTCCCCGTATCGCTTGGTGAGGCCTTCCGCCTCGATCATGTTGTGCCGTCCCCTCGACAGTCGCGTGCCGGCCGTCCGGCCGGCGACCTTAGTCTCGCCGGCAGACACGATAGTACGCGTCACTCTCTAGGGTGATTCTGGTCCAACCAGAGGATGATTTTTCCCGGGCTGGGCCCGTGCTTGGCCACGATCGTGCCGCCGGTCACCCTGAGCCGCCCTAAGCGGACCCGCCGGGCTGCGGCCGGGGGGCGGGGGGCCTGCTGCCGCGCCACGGCGAGCGCATGCCGAAAGAGCTCGCCGCCACGGTATTTCGCCTGCGAGACAGGCTCTAGTGGAGTGCGGGCAGGCGGCCGGGGTCCAGGTCGGCGGTGAAGACGCGCTGCAGCATGTGCCAGTCTTCCGGGTGCTCGGCGATGCCCAACTCAAAGGCCTCGGCCATCTGCTGGGTCATGGCCGAGATCTTCTCGCTCTCGGTGCCCGTCGGCGGCACGGGTACCTCCGGGTAGATCCGGGCTCCCCAGTCCTGCCCCTGGAACCACAGCGTCACTGGCATCAAGGCCGCGCCGGTCTGCACGGCCAGCGCCGCCGGGCCAGCGGCCATCCTCGCGGGCTCGCCGAAGAACCGCACCTCGACCCCGGTTGCGGTCAGGTCGCGGTCGCAGACCAGGCAGACCAGACGGCCCTGGCGGAGGCGCTCGGCCAGCACCGGGAACGGGCCCTCGCCGCCGGTGTGGGGCAGCACCTCCATCCCGAGGCTTTCCCGGAACGACAGGAACCGCTCGTAGACGGCACCCGAGCCGAGCCGTTCGGCCACCGTGGTGAAGGTGCCGGCCCCGCGCATGACGATGTAGGCGCCCGCCTGCTCGTAGTTGCCCGTGTGCGGCAGCGCGAAGATGACCCCGCGGCCGGCGGCCAGATGAGCGAAGGCCACTTCTTCCTGGTCGCTGTTGATATGCATGCCGGCCATGAGCCGCTCTCGCGGGATGACCGGCAGCCGGAATACCTCGAGCCAGTAGCGCAGGTACGAGCGCATGCCCGCACGAGACAGCCGCCGCACCTGGCCAGCGGGCACCGCCGGGCCGGCCACCCGGCGCAGATTGGCCTCAAGCCGCTGAACGGACCTTCCGTGCCGCCACCACAGCACCTCCGCGATGAGCACGAACAGCCGGCGGGCCGATGAGGCCGGCAGCTTGCGCACCACGCCCCAGGCGGCCAGGTACAGCCCGGCCGACACGCGTTCACCAAGCCCCGGCCGGTGAGTTTGCTCCCGGGCAGCAGTCGTGCCGCCTGGGTCGGTATCGGCTACGGGCTGGCGCATGGTGAGAACCTCGGCAATCAGGCTAGCAGGGAGCAGCCGAGAGACAACGCTACTGACCGGCGCGCAGGACCGGCGCACGCCACCGCCCCAGGTTTGTCCGGCTGGCACCGGACAAACCTGGGGCACAACCGTGGGGAGGCGACGAGCTGCAGGGGATCCTGCGGGAGAAACACAGTCCGGCGATTATGACGGCCGGGGTTCAGCCAGGCCGGGCTCGTCGGCCAAGCCGAAGACGCGGTCCGCGTTGCCGTGCAGGAACAGGCTCGCTGCTTCGTCGTCGAGTTCGAGGCTGGCCAGGTCCTTCAGGCAGTCGGCGGCGGGCCAGGCCGGGTGATTGGAGCCGAACAGCACTTTGTGGCGGCCGTGGCCCCGCAGATAGTCAATGAGGTCGCGGGGGTAGCGGCTGGCTTTGTAGGCGGAGGTGTCGATGTAGACGTTGGGGTACTTCGTGGCCAGCGAGATCATCTCCGCCGTCCACGGATAGCCGATGTGGCCACCCACGATGACCAGCTCCGGGAACTCGAGCGCGACGGTGTCCAGGTAGGGGATGGGCCGGCCCGGATCGGACGGGCGCAGCGGCCCGGTATGACCAACCTGGAGGCAGAACGGAATCCCGAGCTCGACGCATTTGGCATACAGCGGGTAGTAGCGGCGGTCGCTGGGCGGCAGATCCCATAGCCACGGCACCACGCGCAGCGCCCGGAACCCAAGAACCTGCACGCAGCGCCGCAGTTCCCGGACCGCCTCCATCGGGCGGGCCAGGTCGACCGCGGCCACGCCGGCGAACCGGTCCGGGTAGCGGCGCACGATCGCGGCGACCTCGTCGTTGGTGATGAGCGGGCCGTGCGGGCCCCACCATGCGCACAGCATCCCGGTCTGGACGCCTGCCGCGTCCATCGCTGCCACGGTGGCCTCCACCGGGACCTCGTCCCCGGCGAGCTGACCATGGGCCCACCGCCGCAGCGAGTCGAACACCGGGTCTCGCAGGAACTGTGCCGACGGGTGCTGCATCCAGGCGTCGATGATCCTCATTTCGCTCCCGTCACTGCGTGCCGTGGTGGTCACAGGTGGGCCGCCAGCTGGGCGATCGAGATAAGGGGGAGAGACCACGCCAGGGCGAACCGCTCCACGGCGGGCCCGGTGAGCATGTGCCCGTCGGGACCCATGACCTCGCAGATGGCCGCCACCGTGGGCAAGCCAGCGGCCGCGCACAGCGCCAGTGAAGCCTCGGTGTGACCGGCCCGCTCGGCCAGGCCGCCGGGGCGTCCGGCCAGTGGAAACACATGACCGGGTCGCAAGAAGTCGGCCGGTGTGGCGTCCGGGTGGGCGAGGCGGCGGATGGTGGCGGCCCGATCGTGGGCCGACACGCCGGTCCCCGTGCCGGCGGCGAGATCGACCGGGACGTGGTACGCGGTGCCGTGCCGGTCCCCGGCACCCGGCATCGGCCCGATCTCCAGCCGGTCGAGGCGTTCGCGATCGCACGGGACGGTGGTGTGCCCGCACACCTGGGTCAGCAGGAACGCCATCGACTGAGGCCGCAGCCGCACACCGGCGAACACCACGTCGGCTTCGGCCTCCCGGTCCGGGTCGTAGATCAGCACCCCGCCCCCGGCCGCCAGCTGGGTGGTGCACTTGCCGACTCCGGCCGGCCCGGTCAGCTCCCCGGCCCACGGCAGCGCGGCCAGGGAACGGCTGGCCACCAGGCGGGCCGACTGCCACGAGTCACGCGCCGACTTGACCAGCAGGTCGGACTCCAGGTTGACCCGCTGACCGGGTTGCAGATCGGCCAGCGTGGTCTCGGCCAGCGTGATCGGGATCAGCGCGACCGAGAACCGGTCGGTCAAGACGTCGGCCACGGTCAGGCTGACCCCGTCGACGGCGACCGAGCCCTTGGCCACGATCTCATCGAGGAACCGCTTGGGTGGCCGGATCCACACCCGCCGGGAATTGCCGTGCTCGGTGTCGACCTTGGTCACCTTACCGATCGCATCGGTATGCCCCTGCACCAGGTGACCGTCCAGGGCGTCGCCGACCCGCAGCGGCAGCTCCAGGTTCACCCTGGCCCCCACGGCCAGCTCGGCCAGGGCGCTGCGCGTCGCTGTCTCGGCCGAGATCCCGACCAGGAAACGGCCGGCCTCCTGGTCGACCTGAACCGCCGACAGGCAGGTCCCATTGACGTTGACCGAACCGCCCGCCGGCAGTCCGGCTGCGGTCTTCGGTGCTTCGATGACGAGCGGTGAGCCGGTCTCGATCACGATCCCGGTCTCGGCAATGCGTCCGGTGTACATGGCGACAACTCCTCTGGTCCGCAGGCGATGGCGTTCCTTCGGACTGTCACCGATGGTTCCGGAATTGCGCCGGATCGATCCGCCAGCGGCGGACTTCGCGGACTATGACCGCGCAGCACGGGCTCGCACCGTTCGGCCGAGCATACCGCCGCGGCCGCCCGGCCCGCCGCGCCCGGCAGGCCTGTGAAAGCGGCTCCGGTGCAGTCAGGTGTTAGTCAGGTGTGACCCAAACTCACTCTCATGGGGCGCAACGACTGGATGCTACGCAGCAGTACGGTCTCAGAATCGCCCTAGAACGTACGATTATGGACTCCGGGCCCGCCTCGCGGTTGGCAAGCGCACTATTGTTGCTGGCTACCGGCGTGCTGGGCTGCCGGCCGAACAACGCCGCCCGCGGCCACACCGCATGCCCGACAAGTGGCGGCGCGTACGACAGGCGTGGTGATGGACGGTGGCAGATCCGATCGTAAAGAGAGCCGCGGCGCGGTGACCGGGACACTGATGCCCGGCGCGCCAGCCGGGTCCGTGCTAGCCGACGACCCGATCCGGTGATGGCCATGTCCGCAGATGCTCCCGGGCCCGCAGCGCCGCAGACCCCAGGCGGCTGGCTGGCCCTGACGGCCACGCACCGCGGGGCCGCGCACGAGATGAACGGCCTGCCCAACCAGGACGCGATCGCCGTGCGCCCGATCCAGGCGGACGGGCTGGTCGCGGCCGTTGCCGACGGGCATGGTCACCATCGTCACTTCCGGAGCGCCCGCGGGTCCGAGCTGGCGGTGGCGATCGCCGGCCGGGCCGCTGAGGAACTGGCCGCACGGCTGGACGGTTTCGAGACGGCCGGCCAGATCGAAGCCGAGGTGCTCAGCACGCTCGTGCCCGCATTTGCCGATGATCCCCTGATCGCCTATGGGACCACGCTGCTGCTCGCCATCACGTGGCGGAACTGGCTGGTCCTGACGCAGATCGGCGACGGTGACATCGTGTGCATCCGGCCCGACGGGCAGGCGCTGCTGCCCGTGCCCGGCGACCCGTCACTGGACGGCCGCCAGACGACTAGCCTGTGCGGGCCACGCGCCGATCAGGAATTTCGCGCCGCCGCCGTGAACACCGCCATCACGCCGCTGCTCGGCGTGCTGCTGGCCACCGACGGGTACGGCAACGCTCAGATGGCTGATCCCTGGCCCGATGCGGTCAGCTCTGACCTGGCGGAATTGATCGGCGATAGCGAGCCGGAGTGGCTGGCCGAGCAACTGCCGCTGTGGGTCAGCCACTGCGCATCGACCGACGGCAGCGGTGACGACACCACGATTGCGCTCCTGATGGCGCCGTCAGCGGCCGCGCTGCGGCAGGAGGAGACCCGTCGCCAGCAGCAGGCGACGGTGCCCCCGGCTGACGAGTTCCCGGCCGAGGCAACGCAGGCAACGGCCGGGCCGGCGGCGCTCGCGGCCGTCGACACGCCGGCGCCGGAGGACGAGCGGCCCGCGGAAGCGGCCGCGTCCGGCGGCGTTGACGGCCCGGATGCGGCTGGTGACGCCGAACCGCCCGGCCCGGATGCGGCTGGTGACGCCGAAGCGCCCGGGCCGCCTGCGGCTGGTGACGCCGAAGCGCCCGGCCCGGATGCGGCTGGTGACGCCGAAGCGCCCGGGCCGCCTGCGGCGGGTGGCGACGCCGACGCGCCGGCTCCGGCCGCGGCGGGCGGCGACGCCGACGCTCCCCGCCCCGCTCCGGCAGGCCCGCGGCGCCGGTTTGGGGTTATCAAGGCCCTTCGTCCTGGTCGCCGTGGCGGCGGTGACTAGGTGACGAGCTGGAACAGCGGCGAGGTTCCGCCCCGGCCGCCGCCGCCCGTGCCGGGAGACAGAGTGGCGCTGCCCGAGGGCGGCGAGCGCCACGACTGGACGATGACGCCGGACGGGCGGCCAGCCACGGCGCGCGCCCGCTGAGGCAGGGGGCAGGATGAATGAACTGCAGGTGACCTTCGGGGGCCAGAGCCAGAGCTTTGAACCCGGGCAGACAGTCCGGATCGGGCGGAGCACCGACAACGACATCGTCGTAACCGATCCGACGGTCTCACGTCAGCATGCCCGGCTGACCTGGGGGCCATCCGGCTGGCTATTCGAGAACCTTGGCCTCGCACGCACCTTCCGACAGGGTCAGAACGTTACGCAAGTCCTGCTCAGCCAGCCGACGGAACTCTCCCTGGCCTCGCCGCAAGGACCGGTCGTGCTGATCCAGCCGCCGGCCGCGGCTGGTGCGGAGGCCGCCTGGCCGGATGACCCGCGGGACACCCGGGTGGGTGGCCCGCCGGAGGTGCCGCCCGGCGACCAGGCCGGCCATCCCGGCCCTCCCGCCCACCACGCCGGCGCGGCGCCAAGGGCCGACCATGGCATCCCGGTGGCCGGCGGACTGGCCATGGCGTTCGAGATCCTGGTACCGGTCAAGAGCTGGCTGACGGATGCGGGCTGGCGTCAGGGCCTGCGATTGCTGGTCATCGTCTACGCCCTGCTGCCGCTGGTGTTCCTGGCGATCTTCTCGTCATCGAGGAGCCTGAGCACGCCGGGCCTGGCCTACAGCCTCTACATCGCGCCGCTCTGGGCCATCTCGTTCTGGCTGCTGCTGCGTCCCGGCAAGCTCGCGGCGACCGAGATCGGGATCGGGATCGGGATCGTCGTCTGGGTGACGGTGTGGCTGAACCTCATCACGGTCAACGTCAACGACCATCTGGTGAACGGACTGCGAAGCGGTAACTTCCTGGCCGCCCTGGCCGTCGGGTACAACGAGGAGATAACGAAAGCGCTCCCGATCCTGCTGGCCGCGCTTATTCTCCTGAAATACCGGTCCACCAAACTGGACGTCAGGATGTGGATGCTTCTCGGCACCGTAGCGGGTCTTACTTTCGGCGTGCTGGAGGAGAGATCCTATACCGAGGTGGCCATCGCGCAGGTGGCGAGTGCGCACGCGGTCTCCCAGGCTGACGCGGGTGTGCTCGACTTCGCGTTCCGGGTCTTCGTCGACGGGTTCCAGCACGCCATTTGGGCGGGAGTCTCCGCGTTCTTTATCGGGATGGCGGTCAACTACCCGAGACGGCGCTGGCAGCTCGTCCTGTTCGGTGTTTCTATCGCGGCGATACTGCATGCGCTCAATGACTGGACCCTCAGCACCTTCAATTCGTACTGGCCGTGGATTATCATTCAGGCCATTTCGCTGCTGCTTTTCATCGGCTACACGATGTCGGCGACGTCCATCGAGCGTCAAGTCCGCCGGACTCCCCTGTTCCGGGGCGACTCCATACTCATGGACGTGGTCAGGCCGGACGACACGGGCGGCTCCTGGACCGGGCGGAGACGAGGATCGTCATGATCAGATCGTCAGCCCGAGGCCGCCGTCAACGACCAGCGTCTGGCCGGTGGCGTAGCCACTGCTCACCAGGGCCAGGCAAGCTTCGGCGATGTCCTCGGGGGAGGCGACCCGGTGCAGCGGCGCGCCCAGTTCCACCGATGCCTTGCGTTCATGCCACTGCTCGGTCCACGGAGTAGCGACCAGGCCCGGTGCGACGGCGTTGACGCGGACGCCGCCGCCGGCGTACTTAGCCATGATCGCGGTCAGGTGACCGAGAGCGGCCTTGGACACGGCGTACGGCAGCGAGCTGCCCGTCTGCCGGACACCGGCCAGCGAGGTTATGTTGATGATCCACCCGTCCTCGGCCCGGCGCAGCAGCGGGAGAGCGGCCTGGCTGACCAGGAAGGTCCCGACGACGTTGGTGCGCAGAACCTTGTCCCAGTGATCGACGGTGACGGCACCGATGTCGGGCAGCGGCACGTCCACGGTGACCCCGGCGTTGTTGACCAGGCCGTCAAGACGCCCCCACCGCTGCTCGGCGGCCGAGACCAGGGCGGCAGCCGTGGCCGGGTCGCCCACGTCGCCCTGGACGTATACCGCGTCGCCCAGCTCAGCGGCGACCCGCTGGCCCGCCTCGGCCGAGGACCCCGAGTTGACGACGATCCCAGCGCCGAGGCCAGAGAGACGGCGGGCGATTGCCGCGCCGATGCCGCTCGATGAACCGGTGACGATGACCGCCTTACTGGCCAGATCCATGCCTGATCCCTTCTGCTGGGCCGCGGTGTGCCGGCCGAGAACCTAGACGGTGACTCAGGGTATGGGAACGGGCACATACGTACCGGGAGAGACGTCATGAGACAGAGCTTCAGCCTGGGCCGGATCAGCGGTATCCGGATCGGCGTGAACTGGAGCGTGCTGGTCATCGTGGCGCTGCTGGCCTACGGGCTGGCCGTCGGCCAGTTTCCCGCCGCCGCCCCGCGGCGCCCGGAGGTGCAGTACGCCGTCGCCGCCGTGATCACCGCGGCGGCCTATATCGCGTCGCTGCTCGCCCACGAGCTGGCCCATTCGCTGGTGGCGCGGCGTAACCGGCTTGAGGTCGAGGGCATCACGCTGTGGTTGCTGGGCGGCGTGTCCCGGCTGCAGGGCGAGATTCCTGATCCGGGAGCCGAGATCCGCGTGGCCGGGGTCGGGCCGCTGGTGAGCCTGATCCTGGGCGGGGTGCTGGCGGTCCTGGCCTGGCTGGTGCACGCGTCGGGGGTACAGGGCGTGGTCGTGGCCGCGCTGGCCTGGCTCGGCGCCATCAACGTCATCCTGGCCGTGTTCAACGTGATCCCGGCCGCGCCGCTGGATGGGGGGCGGCTGCTGCGGGCGGTCCTCTGGCAGATCACCAAGGACCGGTTCAAGTCCGAGGCCTGGTCGGCCCGGGCCGGGCAGGTGTTCGGGTGGGCCCTGGTCGTGGTGGCCGCCTACCTGGTCCTGGTGCGACGCGAGTACAACTGGATCTGGTTCGCCTTGCTTGGCTGGTTCCTGATCAGTGCGGCCACCGCGGAAAACCAGCAGGCGGTGCTGCAGTCCCGGTTGCGCGCCGTGGCGGTGCGGCAGATCATGACCGCCAACCCGGTGACCGTGCCGGCGTCGGCCACGGTCGCCCAGTTCCTCAGCGACTATCTGCCCGGCCACCGGCACTCCGCCTTCCCGGTGGTGGCCGACGGACAGACGGTGGGCCTGGTCACGCTGCACCGGATCAACCAGGTGCCCGCGGCCGAGCGCGGCCAGACCACGCTGGGCGACGCCGCCTGCCCGCTGTCCGAGGTCGCCCGCGCCACCCCGGATGAGCCAGTGTCCGACGTGCTGCCTCGTCTGTCCGGGTGCTCGGAGGGCCGGGCGCTGGTGTTCGCCGGCGGCCAGCTGGCCGGGATCGTGTCGCCGAGTGATATGAGCCGGGCGCTGCAGTGGCTCAGCGCGGACTCGGGACCGTTCGCGTCCCGGCGCTGAGCTGCTTACCGGGTAAGGGCGCTGTCGGCCGCGCGGCCGTAGATCTCGGCGGCCCGCCAGCAGTACCAGGCCACGACCGACCGGTAGGGCCGGTACGGGTCGCCGAGGGGCTCGAGTTCCTTGGCCGTTGGCGTCGGGATTCCCCAGGCCAGGCCGAACCCCTTCCGGACGCCCAGGTCGCCGGTGGGCCACACGTCCAGCCGCCGCAGCTGGAACATCAGGAACATCTCCGCGGTCCATTTCCCGATACCGCGGACCGTCGAGAGCCGGGCCACGACCTCCGCGTCGCTCTCGGCCCGCAGCCCGGCCGGGTCGAGTACCACCGTTCCGTCCAGGATTTTGGCCGCCAGGTCCCGCAGCGAGGCCGTCTTGCTGCCGGACAGGCCGGCCGACCGCAGGGCCTCGTCGGGCAGGGACATCAGCCGTTCCGGGGTGACCTCGCCGCCGAGCGCCGCGATCAGGCGCCCGTGGATGGCCCTAGCCGCCGCTCCGGCCAGCTGCTGGTAGACGATCGCCCGGACCAGGGCTTCGAAGTGAGACTCAGCCGGCGGTCGGACCCGGGCCGGGCCCGCCTCGGCGACCAGCCGGCGCAGCACCGGATCCTGTTCGGCCAGGATCCTGGCAGCCGTCGCATAGCTCCGCGCCCGGGTTGGCCGGTCCGACATAGGCCAAGTCTGCCACGGCCAGCGCAGGCAGCCCGACCTTGATCACCGTCGTGGAAATGCCCAGATGCCTTGATCACCACGACTCCTCACTCGCTCCCGTCGATTGATCACCCAATTTGGGACGGTTTGTGGTCAGCGAGCAAGTGAAAGGGCTCGCCTCGGAATAACCCGTCGCTTCGCGTCCTGGCTGTGACTCGCGTTACGGGTGATCCGCGGCGGGGCGGATCAGCCCCGCCCATAGCCGCTCGCTTGCCCTCGACCGCCGTCCGGCCGCTCCCGCCGGCCCGCAAAAATGCCACATACCGGGCTGCCCGCCCTCAGCAGCGCCCATCCTGGGTGATCGTTGTTAGTTTCTGGCCCACCTGACTACCCCAAACTCACCTCCATCGGGCGGGCGGATTGTGCCGCCGCCGCCGGCAACTATCCGAGCCACCGGATCATGAAGCAGGCCCCCGGAACAAGATCAAAACCGAGTATCAATGATCGGCGAGCCCAAAGTGGAAATGATCATGGTCATCGGGGGAGCGGGGAGCGGCTAGATGAGCGTCACCGGGAGCTGGTCGAAGCCACGCAGCAGGAGCGTGTCCCGCCGCGTGGGCTGGCCGGCGGCCGAGATCTTCGGGAACCGGCTCAGCAGCCGGGGGAAAGCCACCGCGGCCTCGAGCCTGGCCAGCGCGGCGCCGATGCAGAAATGCGCGCCGCCGCCGAAGCTCAGCGGCCCGCCGTCGTTGCGCATCGGGTCGAACCTGGCTGGGTCGGTGAACCGGCGCGGGTCCCGGTTTCCCGCCCCGAGCAGGGTGGCCAGCCCGGTGCCCGGCCTGATGGCCACGCCGCCCAGGGTCGTGTCGTAGCCGACGCGGCTGGTGAGCTGGACGGGCGAATCGAACCGCAGCACTTCCTCTACGAAAGCGGAAACCGGGACCGACCCGTCCCGGACGGCCTGGCCGGCCGGCGGGTCCTGCAAGATGATCTGCAAGCCGTTGCCCAGCAGGTTGGTCGTTGTCTCGAAGCCGGCCACCAGCAGCAGCGTCAGGTTATGCAGCAGTTCGGCGTCGGTCAGCGTGCCGTCGTCGCGGTCGCTTATCGCGAGCAGGTCGCTGAGCAGGTCGTCGCGAGGGTTAGCGCGCCGGCTGGCCGCCAGCCCGGTGAAGTACGCGAGCAACTCGACCGCTGCGGCGTTGATCTTGGGCAGGGCTTCAAGGTCCCTGAGCTCAAAGATGCCGACCAGATCCCGCGCGATGGGCCGGAATCCCTCGCGATCGGCTTCGGGAATCCCGATCAGCTCGCAGATCACGGTGACCGGCAGCAGGTAGGCGAAGTCATGCATGAACTCAACGGCGGACCCATCGGCGCCGCGATCAGCCATGGCGTCGAGCAGTTCGCCCGCCATCTTGGCGATCGCGGGCTCCAGCCCGGCGACCCGCCGGGCCGTGAAGGCGCGGGCTATCAGGCTCCTGATCCGCGAGTGGCGCGGCGCGTTCAGGTTCAAGATCCAGTCCGCGACCTGGACAAAGACCGGGTTCGCGCGCCAGCTAGGGAGATCTCTTTCGAAGTTCGACTCATCAGAAACGCGGAACCCAGGGTCCCGCAGGACCGAGTTGATGGCGTCGTAACCAACCACGATGATGTCGCCCGGGCCAACCTCGATCACCGGGCCTATCTCGTGCAACGCGGCGTACAGCGGGTACGGATCGGCCCTGCCCTCTGACATGCCGAGAGCGGTCAGGATCTCGATCGGGGTCATGGCGTTGCTCCGTCCCTCGCCGCTAGGGCTGACGCTAAGTACTGTCGCGTTCAGAGTCAAGCTATATCGCGTTATCCAGGTGGGCATGCCGGCCCGTATGGTGCAGTACTGGGCCAGACCGGCTAGCGTCTGCGGCT
>Ga0335075_10011587_pt1 | contig 13326 bp, 13 predicted proteins | sample Lox_Sample_24_FD_206723 | JGI IMG/M metagenome (GOLD analysis project Ga0335075, IMG submission 206723) | Soil microbial communities from Loxahatchee National Wildlife Refuge, Florida, United States - Lox_Sample_2.4 | ecosystem: Environmental > Terrestrial > Soil > Wetlands | place: USA...
TGACGCTGGCGAGACTTATCGGCAGCCTTGCGGTTTCGGATGACTCGCTCATTCTTTCGCTGCTCCTTCTCCTCAGCAGTCTTGGCTCGCTTTCGCGGCGGAAGGACAATCTTGAAGTCTGGAATAGGCTGACCCCATGCTTTCCTCTTCTTCTTGCCTGATTGCTCTGGCTGTGGTGTGGAGTAGTCAGGGGATGTGGAGGGAGCGACGGTACTCGAGTCATCCAAGTCCGGGTACATCGAGTCTGACATGTCGTAGGTGGCCATAGGAAGGGAGGATGACCGAGTCGAAGGGGTTTGCACCAAGGTGGCAGCTTCGAGACGCCGCCTTGGTGAAGTAGTGAAAGTGAAAGAAAGGACCACGTATCCTCAAGGAGGCCTTATATGACCATCCTCGGGGAGCTTGACTAACGGACTGTTCAGTAGGCAATATCGCGGTAACTTGGAAATTGATGGAAGGATGAGCAGGCGCCAGCATTAAATAAAGAACAGGTGGCCCCTTCAGGCGTTACAAGGGGGCCGCCTTGGCACTTTAGCCCCTTATTTGACGACGAAAGAGTGAGATTTAATGCAGCCTGACTAGCGTTTGCCCATTTACAGCCCGAGGTTTCGGATCCCGTGCGTCAGAAAGCGCACAAGGCTTACTCCGCAATACTATTGATTCGTGATTTGTGGAAAAGGAGAACAATCACGCCATCGTTTCTCGGCTGGTTTCACGTGTTATCATCTGCGCGAATACGGGGAGGAAGGGGGGTGGGGGCAAGAGGGTTTGGTAGCGTCAACGATCTTTCTGCGATGTCCATCCCTCCTTCGTTAACTGAAAGACTGGGGCCACGGCTTCGGTACTGCCTCAGGAAAATATGAGCTCAAGTTTTTCATGTGTGGTCATACGAGCTGACTCGCCAAAAAGATATGCCTAACCCAATATCTTCCAATGCTATCACAAGGAGTGCACAAACCCAACGCCGCGGTACAGATTTCGCCTTATCCCCGCCTAATTTGAGCATGCTCATTGCTTTTATGCTGTCCCTCGATCCATCATTCACCGCTTTCCTCCGGTCCAGTATGGTATTTCTCCCGTGCACTCGCGAACATTTCTTCCTGCATTTTGAGCAGTTCGGCTTCGCTCAAACCACTTGTCTCCATCTTATTGACCCGCTTTTCTCGAGTCTGTAGCGACCAAAATCAGACATGCATGGCGAAGGCTTAGTCGAAAGTCCATTCTCACCTTTTGTTGGTCCTTGAACTCATCTGCAACAGCCAATACCTCGGGAACGTAGTCGGCAAACCCAAGTTCTGTGAGTGCTTTCTCGATGTGATCCACAGCTATTGTCTTCTTTGCTTCCTTTTCAGAGATATCATTGGCCTCGGTAGAGATTAAGGTGACGAACTCGACACAGCATTCAATGAGGAGATCTCGTGCATCTCTGGCGAAGACTTGACCATCAGATGGAGGAAGGATTTCTGTAATGATCTTCTGGACGGTTGCTGTGAGAAAGGTCTTAGCAATTTGACGATCGCAACGAGCTTTTGCCTTCGGGCTATACATAGAGTAACGATTGCTGCGCTAAACTGGCATGTTGAGAGCCCCGGGGCTGCGAAAGCATACCTTTTGGAAGAGACAAATCATCTGCTCGAGTTAGCGAATGAAGGTCCGAAACTTCGAATTTGGTACTTGCCATTACCACCGAATTCGCGGTCTGACATTGTGAGTTCTGGATGAGCATCGCCCCTGCCAGCGGGGTTGATGCTGTGTCTATGTAGTAAGGAAAGGCATTGTTGATTTAAACCGCGGTAGCGGCGCTTGGCCAAGCCTCAGGTGTATGCGCTTAAAGTTCTAGGCGTAAGTTTAGGGATCTCGAAAATTTTCGAGCATCCAATTTCAAGTACCGCCTTTTTCACTTATGCCACTCCATAGTTCATTGGGATCAAGCTTTGATGGAATGTGATACGCTATGCAGGTGAGTCATGTCCCCCTTTGAAGTATGCATCTATCATTCCTTACCATGATGAACATCGTGTCGCCCCTATCATACCATCGATTCGTCGAGAATGGTGACTTACCTGTCCCGCCAAAGGACTTTCTGATAATATCACTTTTGACTATCCGGACCTTCTGCTTGTCTCTTCCCGGCATTTTGCTGACTAGTAATAGCTGTGTCCAGACGTGAACTCGATCACACTTTGTTGTTATCAACGTTCACAGCGCGGCGAGTCACAATAACACTTGCTTAGTGTAGGTCATTTCTACCTTTTTCATTGCTTGGCTCCTTTATGATGACCAAAGTTACTATCAAATTCAGACTGGCTTGATGAAAATCAGCTAGACACATGGTGAATCACAACGGTTCGATTAACTGATTGCCTCATCAAAGCCACATTGTACATTACTCTCATTTACTGCATACAACTAACCGACATTCCAGGATTTACCTATCAAGAATCACGTCTCGACGCGTCCATTTGTAAGTACGCTGCTCTTTTCTCCAAGGTCTCTGTTATGATGCAAATATCGACTCCATGCTAAGACTGAAGACTACTGGTCCTATGTGGAAAGCTGTGTATTCATTTTCATCTTTCGCCTGAACTCTTTCTAACCCTGATACACCGGAAAACTTCAACTCCTAGAGGCTAATTTTCGACAGTAGCCGAGCTCTATTGAACGGCCGAAAGAGCCACGCGTGTGGCATAGCCAGTCGGGAGCCCAACTGAGGTAAGAGACCCAATAACCGGTTGGTCAAAATTCCAGGCCATCCGAAGCCAGATGCTTCCGGTTCACTCCTGGAAATCCTTCAGAGACTCATCGTTCCAACTATATGCGTCAGCGACAGCCACATCGATTTAGGCATACTTCTTACCTCAAGAAGCGACCGCCAAGGTCTTTTGGTGCATCCAGGACTAGCCTTGCCATCACATTACCTGGCTGATCAGGACGAAGCACTATAGCAGCTTGTCAGTTAAGTCCAATTTGCTGGTGTCTAGACACTAGTGCGACCTCTTCTACCAGACTTGATGGCCCACCATCTTTCCCGAGTGATTTCCGGACTAGTTGGTATGTACTTACATGTTCCGTTTGCTTTCGCACCGATGAATTTCTCTTTGTCTTTCTTATCCATCTTTTCATGATACACTTCACGAAGCTCTCGTTGCATCTCGGTGTCGACGACTCCCGGACGAATTGCGATGGTTGTGATAGTAGGCTCCTCAACCTTTAACGTCAAAGCCAAGTGATTCATTGCTGCTTTTGATGATCCATATGCACCCCACGCCGAGTACCCAGTGAGCGCAGCTCCTGACGAAGTAAGGATTATTCGACCATGCGTTTTGCGAAGTTCGGGTATGGCAGCCTTGATCTGGACGGTGTCAGCGGTGGACTCGCTAAATAATGCCTGGAGCTTGCAATAAAGCCGAGCGCGCCCACAAACAGTGGCAAGCCCATTCTCTGCTTGCACTAGTCAACTTACGCATGCAATGGTGCTGAAGAAATTGACGTCGAAAGTCTTTCGGATTTCTTCGAGATCACAGTCTGCAATTCGAGCTACCTCTCCAAGGGTACCGTGGTTGATAACCAACCCATCGATCTTGCCGAAGGCCGATACTGCAAGTTCGACGGCCTTTTGACCTAGTGAGAAGTCTGAGAGGTCCCCAGGAAGTACTTCGATATGCTTCGGTGATTGAGCTTTGAGCTTATCAAGAGCGTCCTGGGAGCGGCCACCAAGGATGACAAGGTTGTGCTTGGCGGGGACCTTAAGCAAGTAATCCGCTACGGCAAATCCAATTCCTGGATATGGTCAGTCAGACGCCTGTCGTGATTGGTTGGCTGGGTCTTAAATCTCGCAGCACAAAACGATGGCTCTTTGGACTTAGCAAGGCACAAAACTAACCTCTCGAAGCACCCGTCAAGATGATTGTTTTAGATGCCATTGCGAAAGCGCTAGCTGATGTGATAAAAGTGAAAAGACTTAGCGGCTTTTCACTTGTTTCGCGCCTCTATCCCTATTTTGGTATCTCTCGTTGGTGTGCACTTTGCGAGTTGCGATTTTGTTGCTGTAAAATTTTGCTTGTCAGAGGGCGTTCATGCAGACACCACGTCATTGCATGTGGGGAAAGGCGCAAATCCCCAAAATTTTGAGAACGATGTCGCGCTGAAACCAGACTTTTGCAGTTCAAGCAGCTCTTATATTTCCTTACCTTCTTTTGAAAAGTCCACACCGGACTTGTCTAACCATGGCCATTGTCATAGTCGGAGGCGGCATTATCGGCACGGCAACCGCTTACTACCTGTGTGAATCCCACTCGAATCCATCCTCTATCCACGTCATTGAGTCAGCGCCGCGCCTCTTCGCCTCTGCATCCGGCTATGCAGGTGGCTTTCTCGCTAAAGACTGGTTCTCAGCACCTGTCGCACCCCTCGGCGAACTCTCCTTCAACCTACACAGACAATTGGCACAAGAATATCACGGGCAAAAGAGGTGGGGCTATGCGCCAAGCATGACGCTGAGTCTAACAATTGATGAGGGGAAGGGTGTGGTGAGGGGTGAAGACTGGTTGTTGGAGGGGACTAGCCGGGCGGGCGTTTCTACAGCGGCAGGTGAGGGAGATATACTAAGAAAAGATGGGGTGCCGGAGTGGCTTACGAGGCAGAAGGGGGGAACATTGGAGACGACTGGTACCGCTGATGGATGTGCACAGGTAGAGCCACGGCAGCTGTGCGAGTTTCTGATGGAGAAGTGTCGGGAGAGAGGGGTGCAGTTACATATGCCTGCGAGAGCTACGGGGGTTGTCAGAGGAGAAGATGGAACGTTGAATGGCATTGTAGTGCAGAATGATGGGACAAACAGGCTCGCGACTATCGAGTGTGAAAGCATTATCCTTGCGGCTGGGGCGTGGACACCAAGTGCTTTTACCCAACTCTTTCCAGAGTCGAAGCTCAAGATCCCCATTTCGCCCCTCGCGGGCCATAGTATCAACATCCGCAGTCCGCGACATACGCTCGCGAATGAGGAGAGATACGGCATATGTCATGCAATATTCGCCGCACCGTCGAAAGATTGGAGCTTTGCCCCGGAAGCGATTTCGAGGATGGGTGGCGAAATATTTGTTGGTGGACTAAACAGCGAGACCATACCGCTGCCACGGCTAGCTACAGATACCAAGATCGATCCAAAGGCAATGGAGGAGCTAAAGAAAGTCACGGTCAAGCTTATGGGATTGGCGACGCCTGATGGGGAAGAAATAGAGAAGGATGACCTGGAAGTAACTAGGGAAGCATTGTGCTTCCGGCCCGTGACGAGGGATGGGACACCAATTCTTGCGCGGATCGAGGATAAGAGATTGGGGAATAGCATCAAGATAGCGAAGGGTGGAGGGGTGTATGTTGCGGCTGGACACGGACCGTGGGGGATCAGCCTGAGTCTGGGGACGGGCAAAATCATGGCTGAGATGGTACAAGGAGTCAAGACCAGTGTGAGAGTGGATGGGCTTGGATGGAGATGAGCTTTATTCTCAGGCGTTACCTATCGATGTGGCCTCCGTGCTGGAAACGTGTTGAACATGAAGGAGATAGAACAAGAGAGCGAGAAAGAGGAAGTCTGAAGAATTCTGGTTTTGCGGCTGGGCATGTGCGATGATGGTAAAATGGCGACCATAGACTGCCCTGTGAGGCAGATAAGACCCTATTATACTAGTCACAGGATTTACAGACAGTAAAACTACTATTTTGCAGGTAACAGAGGTAAAAAAAGGTCGAAGCAATGGCGTTGATGAATGTGGTGATATAAGGGAAGACAAAATCCGCTTTATAGACCAATATCCATAGTATCATCCCCGTCATCCATTCTAACGCCCACCGGCTCCGGCTCCGGCACTATTCCCCTCCCCCTACCTGCCATCAACTCCCTCCTTACTTCTGGCCCAATATCTTTATGCCCCCTCATCAGCAATAAATCAAGTAACGCCTCTCGCTGATCTTCTGTGATGTCGTTTTTGTATCTCTGCGCGAACACTAGCAAGCTCTGATGCCATAGCACTGGCAGCTTCGCCTCTGTTGCCGACAACTGGGTCTCTTTCTGGTCTTTGCTCGCTCGGAAGCGAAGAAAGTGAAATACGAGCGCATCAACGGCTTTGTATGGAAGTGCATATTTCTTCTCGAGTAGAACTCTAATGAAAATATTGGTTGCGCCAGCGTTTTCGCTGCTGACTGAGCTCTGCTCCGCGGCGATTTCGCACAGGCGGAGTAACGCGGCCGCAGAGTGGAGGACGGGTATGCTAACTTTTGCGATCACGCTGCTAATGATGTGCGCTTCTCGAAGCGTGCAACCGTCCATGACAAGTGGAAAGAGAAAGCCTTTGAAGAAGGCTGCGGGTTTGTAGAGGGACTTTTTTAGGGCATCGTAGAGGTGGACGTTGAGTTTGCGGGTTTCCTGGATGTCTTGCTTCACGCGGTCGAGGAGGACTGTGGTGATGAAATGTTGGGCTGTGGCAGGCTGAGAGGAGATGAAGATCTTAGTTGCTGCGAAAGTAGCGTTAGGTGTCCAGGACTCGGGACGGGTGATGGAGAGGAGTATGTCCCAAGATGGAAGCGTCGGAAGAATTTTGAATGGTTTGGGTAGAGGGCCCGACTTGTATCGGGAGAGGATGAGGCCGCATCTGGGAAAAGCAGACGTAGGTCAGTATTAAACAGACAGAAAGGGGTTGAAGAAGAGATCAGAGACATCAGAGAAGCTACTCACTTCTCAAAGACTTCCGCGACATTAGCTGGGATCTCCACTGCATCTTCTGGAGGGCCGCCCCCATGGACCACATGTCGGCCAGAGGTCTGAGCAGATGTCAAGGCTTCTTTCTCTGCAATGCGTTGCAGTATAAGATCGGCAAGATTTGTGGTCTCGCCTACTTCGCCTAAAATCTCTGGCTCTTCCATTGCATCTTTCCTCCTGTCTATTGTTGACAGGTTTGCTATCGAAGGTGCGAAATCGGCGAATTGTTCTCCTTCCGACAGGAATTTGTTGTAAACTGCCATGTCAGCTGGATCGACATCCTCCACGTCGACGTCCTCTTCAGGCATCCATTCCTCCTCCTCATCGTACGCCGGAGCGCTGCCACCCTGTGCATTATCTTCTTCATCCGCGAATCTCGAGTCGAATGCGAAAGCAGGGTTAGGCGCAACCGCTTTTGCGACAGCTTTCCGGTCCTCGTTATCTTCATCTGCCAGGTCCTGCGCTATGGCGAGAATTTTGCGTGACGAAGATGCATCAATGTACCCATCACCGTTTGCTTCCTCGTCGGAACGTGATTTTCTCTTGCCAGTGTTTGTCTTGGTGCGCAGGAGGCCACCTGTAGTGGAAATGTCATCGGAGAGGGGATTGTGGCGACGGACTGCCGGCGAGCGAGCTGATACAGCTTGGGATTTGGGCATTATGCATCGAATTCAACATCAAGATGGGCAACTGGTGACCTGCGGTTCCGACCTGAGCAAATACACAAGAGCAAAATGATTGGAATCGTTCCAATCTTCAAAACTCGCGGCTGCAGTAAATTTTCGCGAGGTCCCTCGTCAAAACTTTCCTTGCGTCATCATCAACGTTCCAGCTTTTGGATTTCCGGATACAAACTGCAATCAAGCATCATCAAATCCTATCCCCAGCAAGCTAGAGGGTGAATTGATGACTCAAAGGTCAATTCGGTCACCCTCATCTGGGAACGCGGCAAAGAAGTGTAAACCTGTCGACAATGGGCTCAACCGTCTCCTGTATCGCTTCTGACAGTGAACCATTGTAGTGAGTTTCTGAGCATTCGTCGAATCCTTCCCGCCATTGCAGGAGTTGACTGGATCGAATTCTTGTGTATGGTCATACCTTCCAGACATATTTCCCGCCCGTTGTTAAGCATGCCATTTGCTTCCTTGCATAAGTAGTCCACGGTTCCCTCCCGCTTTGTATGCTTCTGCTATTATACACGTTCTGCTGTTATATGCTTCTGCTCCTGTGTTCCATCGCTTCGGAAGCTATCGTTGCAGGACACCATCAAGCTAGCAAGCCTCCAAGCCAACAAGATACCATCAAAACACCGACAAGTCAGCTCGCAAACCTCGCGCGCTGCGGAATCTCTCGAAGCCCACATAGCTGCAGTGGATGCAGTCATTGATATCAAACATACACAAGCCGGCCCCATCAGCGTCAGGTCAAAGCCACCTGTATCAGCAAAACCCGCAGCACATATGGCTGTTCCAGCCTAAGGCGTCGATACCGGCGGCCGACTTGGCCGGATCATCTTGATAGGGATTTTTTGTCTCTGACCGGACAATGTAAAATGACCCTGAAGGGTACCGATTGTCATTCTCCGAGTTGTGGCCTTTTGTAAGAAAGTCTTTGAGAACCAGTATATTTTGTAAGGAGTTCACGACTGGATGTAATGGGCCATACAAAGATACCTCCACAGGGATATTTGCTGCGCAGAACACTGGGAATATGTCGAAGCACTCGTCCTCGTCAAGCTCGAACATGACTTTTGCAGACTGAGTAGGCGAAAATCAACCTAGTGGTACTCTGGGATCACGCTTGGCGCTCATCCATTCTAGCGCTGTGTTTTCATCCACCTTAATATCGCGGGACGACCTTGGCTTTCAATGCAGGAAGATCCCTTCCAACAATGGTAAACGATATGAAGAAGAGGTTTGGTAAGGTTTCGCAAAAGACATGTGGTTTGCCAGAGTAGATTGCCGCCAAGGGGCTCGGCTTGACTTTCCATTGGAGCTCACAAGAGTTTGGGAACCACTCTTACTTGAGTGAACAGGGAGAGCGAGCTACCAGTGAAAATGCGTTTAAACGCCTTCCATGAATCGATTCCAAGCTCCTGTTACGCTTGAAGTAGCGTTTGGGCCACGATAGGAAGAGCATACACGCGGAAATGCGGCGCCTATCTGCCTACCGCACCTGCGAATAGATCAGCCAATGATGTCGAGTCTCAGCCTTGCACGGCCCCCCGTCCTGCCCCTGGCGGAAGTTCCGCTATGTGAGACTATGAAAGGATCTTCTGATCAGCACATGCTCATACAGTTCAATTAAAGTTCACCCCAATGTCTTTTGGCTGCTCTCTCAGCGACATTGTAACTTTAGTTCAGCTCACAACAGGAGCGTACAGCAATTGGAAAAATGCCTGTGGCGAGTATACCGAAATCACTAGCGAGCTCAGCAGCCTAAACGTGATTTTGGAAAGACTGAGTACGGAGGCGACAACGCCAAATGGTCCCCTAGAGCGCGGGAATGCCAATTACCTGGATCATTTCAAACTTCTGGACAATAGTGCGGCAATCGTCACGCAGCTCAACGATGTCATCGTCAAGTTTCAAAATCTTGGACGGAGTCGCAGAAGCAATTGGGATCGGCTAAGGCTTGCTAATAGAAACCTTGGTGAAATGCGCTCGAAGTTGACATTACATATCTCACTTTTGTCCGCGTTCCTGGATACTATCAACGTTGGCACTCTTGGTCAAATCGAACAACATCTGAGAGACCTTCCTGAAATGAGGAATACAATCAACAAAATTGCTGCTGAGATGAGGGCCGGCAAACGTGAGGGTTCTGTGATGACGGCTTATGATGATGATGATCCGGGGATATGGCGCGAGTTCAGACGGGAATTGATCAAAGAGGGCTATTCCAGCGATTCAATCCAAAAGTACGGTACACAACTCAAAGGCCATTTACGAGCACTACATGCGGATGGTCTCCTAGACGAAGACGCCCCGCCTTCGCCTCGCGGATCAGTGGGTGGCTCGAACATGTAAGTATACTGTCCGTCATGTGTGCTTGCCCACCAGTCTGATTAGTGACTCGAGTCGTCCACCAAGAATAGGTGAAGCAGTCCTACAGGGAAAGGAAGAGCTACCTCTACCATCAACCCCAGATGAGCAAATAGATGGCGATCTATCAGCTTATATGGTTTTGCGATCGAAACGCCAGAGTCGGATAGAAGCCATATTCCATGGTTCTAGACTGCCGCCTGCTGCTACCACAGCCGACCACTTGGTTCCTTCAGCGCCCTCTGTTGCCGGCACAGAGAGCGAGGGCGCGGTTCGTACGCAGGACGGCAAATGCACTTCTACTAATGACAGCGATGCTCTTCCTAAGAATGACGAGCCACGAAACTCTAGCCAAAGGGACAAGTCCTCTTCTGGAAAAGATGAGGAATGGCCTTCTACAAGAGATGATGCTGCGACTTTTGCGCAGGCGAGTAACTCTATCTGGCCTTTGATTACAGATGGTTCGAGTATTGAGTGGGCAAGTCACTCCATTTGGTCTTCGGTCACGGACGAAGGGAATAATCCCGAGAGTGGCGATGCCTTGAGCGATTCCGACTCCGCCGTGGACAATCAAGCAGCAGAGACTACAGCCGTCATATCTAAGCTAAACGAAAAGATAAATAGCTTTGTTCCTCATCGAACGCCTCCACTCCCTGATGGCTGGTTGTGCCTTGTTGATCATGGACGTCGCCTTTTGTATGTAGACGAATGGGCTGCCCCTGGAGAGAACAAGGTCTTTTCTCTCCCTCCAGTAGCGGAAAGGTATCCAGAGTCTCCGTTACCTGGTGGCTGGAGGCGCACCGAAGGCCCTACTGGGCGTATTCACTGGCTACACGAGAGCGGCCTTGCCTCGAATGAGCATCCAGGGCACAGCGATTGTATACGCATTGGCTGTATCAGTCACGACAAGTGCATGCGCATCATTGGCCATTTCGGAAATCCAAGCACCAGTGAGGTCCGGGAAGCGTCTTCAAAATTCGAGACTGGCGAGCCACCAAGCTGGGAACATGTAGGAAACAACAGCCGTGTGCCATATGACAACTTCCGGCTCTTTGATACGACCCTCGATTGTCAGCTGACTTCGACATGCTGGTACCAGAGACCAAGACCTGTTCCAGGCAGAGCAATCGAATCGGCTGCTGCCGACAACGACAAGTTGCCGCCTGGCTGGCAAAAGCGCCATGACTTCCTTGGGCAGATATATTTCGTCCATCCAGGATCAAACAGAAGGACATCTATTGACCCTGGTTGGCCAACGGACACAGGGATCGCTCACAAATCCGAGTTGCCCTCTGGATGGTACCAACAGCATGATGAACGAGGACAAATATGCTTTGTGCAACAAAGCGGGGCCATGAAGTGTCAACATTGGGTTGACCCGTCTTGGAAGCTGCAGTGGAAAACTTTCTTCGCCCACCGTAGGCTTAAAAGCTCGTCTGAATGATTTGGAGAGGGGCAAATGCAGTGCTTCTTGGGCAAGCCCTCTGTTTGCAGCGTCCAGCTTACCTTCGGCCCCTCTCGGCTGGTGTCAATGATGCATATAATGACAACTACAAAACGGGAGGAGTACCGGTCGTATCATCTGCTTAGGACTTTTGTGAAGGCATGAGGATTGATTGACCAAAAAACGGGGAAAAACAGGTCCTGAGTCGCGCTAGGCAAGTAGCACGAAGTAAGAAGCGAGAAGCGAGGAGCAAGGATGGTCTTCAGGACGGAGCTAGATGGCCCGGCCACTCGTAACACGGCAGGGAGTCGACGCGGCATATGGGATTACTTGACAATGTGAACCGCTTGGGGGCCGCTTTGGGGGCCGCTGTTGAGGGCTTAAACCCTCCGAAGAGGCCGCTGTCTTGTGCCCTATAAAGCTCCCAGGCGATCCCCCCTCTCCTTTTGCTGGAGCATTTTTTCCCTCGCATCCAGCTCATGTGCCCTCCTCCGCTTCTCTTTCGCAATCTACCCATTCCCTCGTGTGGATAAGCGACCTGATTTCGATGGCTTCCACATGCTCTCAACCGATCGCCCACAGCTATCCCCACGCATCCATCGTTGAACCGGACTTTCAGTTCTCGAAACCTCCACCCTCAGATGTGTCGATTTTTGGCTGTGCCGCTCGCTTCAATCTGTCTGCGATGGACGTGCCGGCGTCGATGAATGGCCGTCGCTTTCAGGCGCCACCAGCTGTCGGCCAGCCACTCCCACCTGACCCTTTATGACAGCGGATATCCCCCCCGAGGTGCTTGTCTCTGTTGCGCGCAGCAAACAGGTATGTATATGCATAGGTTGGAAGCCACTGTCTTATTCCCTGTCGTATCTATGGATAACGAGTGACTTAAGTACACAACACCATTCTAGGCAACGCTAGGCTCCTCCAGGCAGTAGCAGGCAGATAACACGCTAGAAACAGGTAACCATATACTTACTGAGATCACAGTAGGCACCAGTAGGGCACCGGTAGGCACGGTAGGCATCTCTAGGCACCTCTAGGCAACCGAAACGCGGCCTACTCACAACAGTCTCTTGGATGGTCTTTCGCTCCTCCTCCGTAGATCTCCACGACGTTATTTCCATTCCAAGATATGGAATGCGAATGTCGGCTGTGTTGATGAGGGAAGGCGCTGGGGATGACGAAAGAGGAAGGCGTCCAAAGACCTCTAAATTGGCTTGAATAACTAGTTATCATAGTACCCAATCTAACTAGTGAGAGTCCAGCCGTCGTCGCCCCAGTCTTCCTCGGCCACCTTAATCTTTACCTTCATTCCCCAACCCTCCTTTCCCCCAATCCAGTTTTTCCTTTTCCCTACCTTCTCTATGACTTCCACAAACTCGTCCATAGTCTCTTTCAACAAGAAGGTGTCACTATCCCTTTTAGAGATGGCAAATCTCAACATCAAACCATCTTTGTTTCCTTGCTTGCCCAAGCCCACCGCCCATTTGGCAGAGATTTTGACGCGTGGCTTGTCTTCCATGATGATACCAGCTGGATACATTCTCGCGATCAACATAGCCACCTTGCCAAGATATCGGGTCCACCAAATCTGCTCCAGAGTCAAGAGTTGACGGAGGGTGGTTTTGAAATCCATTTCTCGGGGAGGCAACTCGCCGTCGAAGCGCTCCTCGAACATCAGTGCAAGGAGGGCGCGGTCAATGTGAGAGACGCCATGCGAGGATGCGAGGATGCCGGTGCTGGTACTGTACAGGGCAGTCGCGGAGGCGGATTCTTTGGCCATGTCGGAGTGTACGAAGAGCACGTTGGCCAGCGAGTTGATGACATGCCTGGAGATCGACGGCGGAAATGATCTTGCCTCATCCTCTGAAGTTGGAGGAATCGAAGCGGCAAGGAGCTCACCCATTAACCAAGCAGACGGTCGCGCGTACAGAGAAGTTGCCACTTCGAGCGGATCCTCCCGGCGGATACTGGGCGGAAGCTCTTGGAAAAGAACTCCTTCGCGAACACCACCCTGGCAAAAGTGGGCGTCTCTGATGCCGTGAGGGAGAGCCTCGGTCAGAGCATTGACCAAGAATGCGACC